>Ga0181358_1001659_pt1 | contig 10186 bp, 9 predicted proteins | sample Fa13VDMM110SD_FD_130096 | JGI IMG/M metagenome (GOLD analysis project Ga0181358, IMG submission 130096) | Freshwater viral communities from Lake Michigan, USA - Fa13.VD.MM110.S.D | ecosystem: Environmental > Aquatic > Freshwater > Lake | place: USA: Michigan | collected 2013-09-24
CACCACGCATTGTTGGGTCGTTTAGGTATTTCCAATCAGACTTGTAGAAGTCATATCCTCTACGGAATCCTGTGAAACCTAAGTTCAACGCCATGTCAACATCGTTGTCAAATAGACCGTAAGATGCACCACCGGCAGCACTAGAACCGTTATATCCGTTTAATGTAGCCAACATATTGTCAATGTCAAAACTCAATCCACGGTTAACGAATACTACGTTTTCTTCGATAGCACCTTGCTTGTCAAGACGAGAAACAATTGAATCCCAATCAGAAAGTGAAGTTGGTGTACCACCTCCCCACACGTTACCACGAAGATTTACAACGTAGAAGATACCTTGAGAACCAATGAAACCTGCAGTTGCAGCACCTGAAGCAGATGCGGCAGGAACTGCTTCAATCATTGAAGTTTCCAAGTAATCCTCAAAACGAAGACGAGTCTCGTGTTCTGATTTCAAATACCAAAGGTATCCTGTAGCACCATTCTCGGTAGTTACTTCAACCCATCCGATTTGAGCCATGTCAGAACCGTTAACCGCATACTTATCTTTGATGATAATTGGGTTGTTAGAGTAGATGTCATCCTCAGATTCCAAAGAACCAACCATTCCGTTAGTACCTTTCTTGAACTCAGAACCATAAATAAATACAGTACATTGAGTAGAAACTGCGAATGCTTGACCTGCAGTCTCATAGTAAGCTACTGTGAAAGTAGTTGCTGAAGGAACTGCTGTTACGATAGCCTTGTTGAAAACACCTGATGAATTATTTTGAATCATCAAAGTTTGTCCAACACGGATAGCAATGTAAGTAACACCTGTGTCAGCTACTGTAAAAGTTGCTGTATTTGATGCTGCTGCTGCTGCTGAAGTACAACTTGTGTACTTGATGTGTAAACGTCCTTGTTCTGCCCATTTGATTTGGTCAGAGTTAGAAGGCATCTCTGCTCCTACCATACGTAAGAAGGATGCTATTGTACGATTACCATAACGCTCAAATTCTTTTTCATAAGTATCGGGAAGATATTGATTCAAGAAGTCAAAGTTGGTAATGTAGTTTGTCTGTAACGCCACCTGTTCTGCAGCAGGCTGCAGGGCGTAGGTGGGGTTGCTTAATAATGCACTTGCCATTTTTTTTTAATTTAAATTGTTTTAAAATCGTTTTATACTGCGTATTTTCAGGTTTCTACCTGAATCAGGATTTACAGCTTTTACCTTAAATCCGTCATTTGTTTTACCAATTTCAGGTACTCTACGTTCAGACATTTGAATATTTTTAATGCCTTTCATTGTACCTTCCGTTGCATCTGACTGTCCTTGTTCATAAAAGAACTTAGCAAATTTTTCAGGATTCATTGCTATTGACAATGACCTATGATAGCCTGATGCGTCTTTCATTAAACCTTGCTCATCCAAGAACCTATTAATAAAGTTCTGTGGAGTTGATTGGTTTTTTTTCAACTCATTAGCATCTCCCGGAGCAAACGTGAACTTCTTGTCATTAACATTAAACTCAAAACCTTTGAACTCACTGTTAAAAACATCATTCGTCTTTTGGTCAAACCATTGACGTTTACGATTGTTTTCCTCCTCTATGGTCTTTGCCTGTTGGGTATATTGCTTATAGCTTTCGTATACTTCTTTTTCTTCATCGGAGATAAATACCGTTCTTGACTCAAGAGGCATCTTATATTTCTCCTTGTGAGAATTGAAGTATTTCTTGGCTTCAGCAAGAACTTTCTTCTTTGTGATTTTTACTCTTTTAATGGTTGACTCATCATCCAAATCTTCATCGTATCTGTAATCATCCATTAACGACTCGATGTCATCACTATCGAGTCCTTCCTGCGTAGCAGTTAAGTATTCTTTAAGGAGCTTATCAGGTTCCATTGAATCAAAATCTTTTTTAAGATTAATAAAATCTTCAAAACCTCTGCCTGTTTCCTTTTTATATTTCATATAAGCAGCTACATCTTCCGGAATAACCTCTGCGTTTTCACGTTCAGCTACTAAATCGTCTAATGAGTTAATCTGCTTATTATACCTTTTACCAATATATGAAAGAACGTCTGCCTCTTTGTATTCTATTTCTACTGCTGCAGGTGCTTCTACTACTTCTGATATTATTTCTTCACCACCTGAACCATTATCTTGGTTCATTTCTTTTTCATGCTTATCAAGCAATTCTTGTTCTACTTGTTGAACACTTTTTGGTTCAATTATGTCCAATGCTCTTACTTTATATTCCATTTGATTTAATTTGATTTATACAAACTTAGATAAAAATTCTCATATTTTAACGAGGCTCAAATTCAGCTAAATCAAATCCGTCTAAACTATCCTCATTTGATTCAAAACTCATAGGGGGTAGATTGTTCTTTCTTTGATTAATTAATTTAGATTGCTCGCTATTTTGTTGACTAATTCTTTTTGCTTTTGCATCTTCTTTCATTTGGTCTCTTTGGTCTAAATTATTAACCTCCATACCATGAAGTTGCATATTATAGTCAAACTCTTCACGCATTAAATAAGACTTCATCTCAGCTTCTTTCTCCATCTTCTGAATATCAAATGCTACTTCTGCTTGTTTAATCTGCATTTTAGACCTTGTTTCCATCTCAATCTTTTGCATAGCAACTTGAGATGCCAACTCTTGAGACTTCAATTGTTGTTGAGCAATCATGGCTTGTTTTTGCATAGCCATTTTTTCTTCACGTTCTTGAGTCTTAATCCGTTTCATCTTTAACAATTGGTTCGCAAGTTTTAAATTACGAATCTCACGAATGTCAATTGCATCCTCAAGATTAATATCTCCTTTTGCTAATGCCATTTGTATATTAGCTTCAAGCTGTGCTTTCTGCTCTTCATCAGGTGAAATCTCAATAAATATACCAAAGTCATATATATAAAGGTCTTTAATCTCATTCAATATAGAGACATTGTATTTACCAATTTGATTAGCAAACTCATCTTTAAAGTCTGCATATTCTAAAATATCACCTACACGATAAGTTAAAGCCTCAGCTAATGAACGATAAATGAACAAAGAAGCATCCAAAATATGTCTTGTTGCTGTATTTGAATTTAAAGCAGCTAATTTTTGTAGACCAACTAATGAATTAGGGTCAGGGTTAGAACCATCTCTTGCTTCATTAAGACCTGTTACAGACCTAATCATATCAATGTAATGATTCATGTTAGTAATAAGCATCTGCGTTTTACCTATACCTGAGTTAGAACTTAATTGAGTAATAGGTACTCTTGCATTATTAAAGTCACCATCCTGAGTAAAACTACGTCCAATTACACTACCTGTTTGGAAGTATAACCTAAGTGCATCTTCAGGATTATAAGCATTACCTGTACCTAAATCAATCTCATTTAATCCATCGGCATCAATAAATACTCCATCAGGAACAACTCTTGCAATTACTTGTTGAAGTTTTAAGTGTGTAATTTGAATCAAGTCAGCAAATGGTATCATTCTTCTGCATAGAGATTCAATAACTCCCTTATACATACGTGGAGCACAAGCAACATAATTAGGCAATGCGTGTTGAGATGCGGACTTAGGACGAACCATATTCTCAGACATCTTCCATTGTAATAGCATACTAGTACCCATTACCATGATACCTTCATACCAAACGTCAATAGTTTTTTCAATTTTTTCAAACTTACCCTCTTCCATCATTTCAACAGGAGGATTAAAGTTTTCATCTTTCTCAATAATTCTTGAACCACCACCCTCAAGTATCTTTTTCTTATAAACTACTTTCTTGGTAGATTTATAATTAAAATACATTAATGTACAAGTGTCACGATAAAACAAACTGTTCTCATAAAATTGAGCAACATTGTAATAATCATACCATCCTTGACTGTATTGAGTAATTTCTTGTAAATCTTCTTTAGTAAGAGTAGGGTCAATTTTCATTAACTCTGTTAATGAAACAGTCTTAATCTCACCCCAATAAAAACAATCTCTAAAGTAAGGGTCTTCTGTGTAACTATAAACAATGTTAGCAGGGTCTACATAGGATACTTTAACACCCGCTCCTTGTAAAAACTCATGCTTTGCAACACCAAGACCTATAACAGTAATGTCATAGTCACTTCTTTTTCTGATGTCATCGTAATGATTGTTATCAAATATTGTATTGATTGCCTCTTCTTCTGCTATCTCAATAGCAGGTTTATAATTAAGTTGCATATATAATGACAATTCCTCGTCAGTATTTGGTAGTTTATCAGGTTCCATTAAAAATGGATTAACACCTGTTAGTTCTTGAATCTTTGTAAGTACAGGTTTACCTGCCATTTGAGTTTCAAGCATATCTTGGTATTTGCTTCTTTTAGATTGAGACATTGCATCCTGTGCATACGCCTTAACCTTAAATAATCTATCAGACATACCATTGACAACAATGTCAATAAATTTAGGAAGTATAGGAACCGGAGTCCAATCTAAGTTTAAATAAGATAAGTCACCATCAATAGCTAGTTCATTTTTATATTTTGCAATTGATTGTTCGCCACGAGCATAAAGTCTAAGTCTACGGAAATCTCTCCATTGACTGTAATACCTACAAGAGCTACCATCTTTTCTGAACCACTCATATTGGATAGCTTGCCCCACTTGTAACCCAAATGCATCCGAAGCCTTCTCTGCATCAGTTGCTAACTGACTTGGGAATGAAGTGGAATTTATCTCTATTTTTATGTCGTTTTTCATCTAATCAATTGACTTGTTGTTCCTTCGTTTGTATACTTAGCGAAGTTAATAATTAATTTTGATTCTTTTTTCTCAGGAATGTATAGGTGCTTTTGATTAGCCATTATGCACAATCCTGAACTAATAGATGCATCAAATGTTGTTCTGTCGTTTATATCAAACTTTGCCCAATCTTCAAGAGTCCTTGTAAATGGCATTGTTCCCATCTCTTCAGGGTCTCTATACTTAGCCTCTAAGTCTAATCCAACGTGTTTTTCTATGTACGATTCAATTGCTGAAGCGTGTGACTGCTTAACATCTTCTGAAGTATTTGGAATACCGCCCAATTCTCGTTCAGTCTTTGTCAGTTTAGCCATCTGTTTGTCAGGTCTATTAATAGAAAATCCTCTGTATCCTCTATTTTTTATATGATATAAAAGTCTTGGCTTATTATTTTCTACTAAGATAGGCATTCCGTAGAATATACAAGCCATAAGCACTTCCTCAAAAAATATCTCTGCCGTCTGTGGACGAGCAACATACTCCAAGAAAAACTCATTAACAGGAGCCTCATCCATGTGGAACTTAGTCATACCGTGCAATGCACCATTTGACCCACGTCCACCAACTACTGCTGAGATGTCATAGGAGTCACAACCAAATGACCCAAGGTGCTCATTGCCGGGATATTTAATACCATTACGTATATGCACATTGTTCTGCATATGTTTGGTTGGTGCCCAACTTATAAGGAATCTACCACGTGTGTCAGGAGTCCATATTACATCAGTATCTTTAATTCCATCTTTCCATGAGAATGACCCACGAGTAAGGTAGTGCTCCTTAATCATTGAGTCATTGTAGTCAATTTGTTGATATAGTTTGGTTAAGTTAAATAAAGACTGCTTACTTTCATCTCTAAAAGCATGAGATTGTGTCCTTGGAAACTGACGGTAAAATTCGTTTAATGCATCGGCATCACTCTTTAATGAGTCTACCTCAGCCTCCCAATAGTCTATTGCTCCATTTGTAATCCAATTGCCGTCAACCCCCATTACAGGTTCTTCAGGCTTTCTGAATACAGGATGACCATACCTATCAATAAAGCCTTCCATGTTCCATTCCATTGGAATAAACAAGGAATATAGACCACTCTTAGTCTGTCCGTTGGCATTTCGTTTTGATATATCTGAATCTTCAAACATATCTTTATAGTTCTGCCCACCTTTTGATAATGCATTTGAGGTAGACCCCATCATACACTTACCAATAATCTTGCTGCCTAATCGAAGACACGTCTTAGTAACACGCCAATTCTCTTTGATGTTTACCGGCTTAGTCCATTTTCCCGATTCGTCATGTGCCAATAATAATAATTTTTCTCCATCATAGGAGTTGTCATCCGTATTTTTCCAATCTATTGACGTGTCAAGACCTTCTACTTCTGTATCATCAGCATCATACATATTCTTTTTGGTAATCTTGGTTGCCGGTATTCTGAATGATAACTCTGTTTTAGGTTTATCCATACCATCCATAATAGGTTTGAAAAAAAATGGAAAACGACTATTAATAGGAACAACCTTATCCGTAAACATTTTTTTAGCATCGGGTCCCGTCTTTGATAACATACCTATACGTGCATTTCGTGCAAGCGTACCTATGTTTACACACTCCGATGAAGCCATAAAAGAAAATCCTGAACGTCTTATCTTTAGATAGATAATGCCAAATGACCTTGGGTCAGCACGACAGGCTTCCCAAAATATCCAATAGAGACGATTGGCTTCACGAAAATCAGGGTAGCCAACGTCAATACTTGACCACTGCAAGTACGTATAATGAGAGCCTGTTATGTAAGTCTTTACGCCATTATTCATGAACCAAAAACCTTGCTCACGAAAATCAAACTCGTTTTCAATGTAATCTACCCAACGGTTTTTAAATTCTTTTGGCTTTTCGTTCCATTGAAATATGGATTGTATTCTTGCTAACTCACGGGGGAGTTCTTGGCGTTCCCAATATTGCTCAACTTTTGATACGTGTCTTTGAAGACACTTATTGGGAGTGGCAGGCAATGCTATTTTAAGTCCTTCAATATCTACTATCTCTCCTATCTCACCTGTCTTTGAGATTACTGTAACATTGTATTGTTCGTTATAGCCATAGAGCCAAGACTTCACTCTGTTTTTATTAGAGATGACACTTGCCGGTATATAGTTTTCTATTATTCGGCACAGACTATTGCTTTGACCTTCGTTCTGCAAATCCTTGTTTTGTATCTGTTCTGCTTACTCCACGCTCTGCGGAGTCAAGATTTTCTTTTTCTAATTCTATTCTACTTAGTATCTCAAACGCATCAAAGATAGCTAACTTTTTAGCGGCTGCTGCATTCTTCATTTTATCTGCAGATACATCAGTATCTGACTCGGTATTAATAATATCTTCTTCAGCTACTTTAATAAGATGTGATACCGCTTTATACCCTGCCTCAATGATTCTTAACTTTATCTCTCTAGTATCTCTCATTACTTGGCTTTTAAAAATATTATCTGAACCAATCGAGATTGTTCACCTGAGCCAAAGTTCTCAAGAATATTTCTTGAATGTGAGGCATCAGAGCTAAATGCAACCATGCGGTTGAATTTAGAATACATTGTAAACAAAGACTTTTTATCTTCATCATAGATAGTTGTTCCATCATTGTCAGGTGCTTGTTCATTTAAGTATAAAATACAAGTAATATGACCCATCATCTCATCCGTATGAACAAAGTTTGGCTCTTTCTGATTTAATGGAGACTTTCTTACAAAATTAAATGAAACATTGTATGAAGTAAATAGTTCAGATACATACTGAGCAAACTCATCGTTATTATCTCTTGGCTGAATATTTTTAAATGTATTATCCCCGTCTGCAATATCTTGAAAGCCATGCTTGTGTATGTCCTCAACATAAGCAAGAGGGTTTTTTAATATATTATCAAATGTAATTAGATTCATAATTTCATTGTTATTTGATGGTCATACATTCTATATAGCTTCTCATCATCCACTGTGAACTCATATTCGCTGTCAGGAGAGAAGCAAACCATGTCCCCGGACTTTACCCCTTTCTCTAATAAGTATTCATTAGGGTACTTCATTATGCCCATCAACGGCTCCTCTGAAAAAGGCTTCTTAATATAGCTTTTAGTTGTAGGAATTGGCTTTACAAAGCAGTACCTATCATAGGCATTCCACGTAGAGTTATGCTTATACATAAAGAATTGGTCAGGCTCAATAAAGAATAGGTCGTCTTTAAAAAAAGACTTGCCACTTTTTTGTCTACCCCTTACATCATTGTAGAACTTGAAAACATTGTGGTGTACAAGAAGAGTATCTGACTTTTGAATAGGTCCGGCATAATCTAATGGCAACTCAACGACTTCTGCAAATCGGTTAGAAAACTTGTGGTCTTCTTCAGAGGTGCTGACAATAAAGTCAACACCACTTATCTCTTTTGTGTTATCGTATCGCTTTCCATTAGCCGGCTTGGCTATGAAATAGAATGGCGACCTCATTAGATGTTTATATTATATTCAATTGAAATAGGTATAGTAGAATTAAATTCTTTCCAAAGAACTATTTCACTCTTTTCATTAATAATATATATTTGAATAGATTCTTTGGTGGAGTTAAACTTAATTAAATGTATTTCATTAGTATCTCCAAGAACTTTTTGCCCTACAAGATAATGCATAGCACCACCTTTATAGTCAGGTCCTATTGACACTTTACGAATGTCCATTACAATTCTTCTTCTTCTTCTTTAAGAAAGTCAACGCCTGTCACCCAATCTTTTAAGAATATAAATGGTTCTAACCCTTGAGGATTCATGATGCTGATAGGAGTGAAGTCAAATTCATTCTCACCTAATTCAGTAATGTCCTTAGTAAGTTTCTTGATTCCTTCTTTGGTGAACTTAAATGCACCTTTATCATCAAGGAGTAGACAATCTTTGTCATCCACCTGTGCATTGTCAAGTCTTAACCCTTCGATTTCTGACTGAAATGCTTCGCTATGAGGCTTGATTTTCTCGAAGATGCGGAATAGCTTCTTCTGTGTTTTGCTCTCCTGTGAACCAATTACGGCATTAAGATTAGCAACTAACGTGTTGATTTGATTAAATTTCATTTTGATTTGATTTGATTTATATAAAAGTAGTAATTTATTCTGTAACTTCTTCAATAGGTTCTACTATCGGCTCAACTATCGGCTCAGCTATCGGCTCAACAACAGGCGGAACATAATCACCTGTAATCGTTAAATTAAGTTGTGTAGCTATCCAATCCCACGCATACTCATCATCATTACTCCATTGCTCATAAGCATCGCCTGACATCGTTAAATTGCCCTGCGATAACTGCTCTTGCTCATTTAAAAGCGTGTAAAAGAATATAGCAGATATGCCTAAAGTAACGTTAACTGCTTTTGCATTTAAAATAGTTGCATTTTTGTTTTGTCCGTTATCCCATATTGGGACTGCTTCGATATTTTTCATATTTTATATTTTTTATTTATACAACTGCTGCTGACAAAGGTATGTAATATACAACGCTATCTATTTCTACCATGACTTTATTTACAATTGCAGGTCCTGTCGCTGATACTGCACCCACTTTAAATGGTTTAGCCGTACCTCCTGATGGGGCTGCGGTTGTTATGCTGCTTGAAAAGGTAGCTGCTCCTCCATCTGTAAAAAGCAATTCATTTCTTCCCGCAGTAACATTCCTTATTGAAAACCCTGTATTGCTTGTACCATCAATACCTGCAATCATTTTATAGGTTCTTACTGCTGCTGAATTAGTAATAGTATATCCCGACTTACCAGCATCATCAATAGTTACCAATACTCCAAGAGATTGCACAGTAACCGAGCTACTAAACGTAGCTGCTCCTGTGGAGGCTGCAATAGTTAATCTATAAGCAGCACTTGCATCATCATATATTATATAATTACCACCGTTAAATCCAACCGAAAACTTAGCAGTTGCTCCATCTGAATATCTTAATAATGAATTACCACCGCTTCCAACACCCCTTAATTCTAAAACTCTATCACTACCTGTAATAATTGAATTTCCTCCTGCAGTAATCGATGAACTAAACGTAGCTTCTCCTGTGGATGCTATCGTGAGCCTTTTTGTAGTTGTGCCACCTGTTCCAATAAAAAACCCTGCTTCTGACCCAATACCAACACTATAATCTACTCCAGAACCAAGCCATTGATTATAAGTATATAAACCTCCTCTATTTACTGAGGCTTGTGTTATTCTAAATACACTTTGTGTCGTAACAGTTGAACTAAAGGTAGCTGCTCCTGTGTCCGTAATATCTAATTGCTTGACTAAGTTTGTTCCATTACTTGTCCATACATTAAAACCACCTAACTCATTACCTGCCGTTCCATTTGTCTTATATCCATTAATTCCA
>Ga0181358_1001660_pt1 | contig 10185 bp, 27 predicted proteins | sample Fa13VDMM110SD_FD_130096 | JGI IMG/M metagenome (GOLD analysis project Ga0181358, IMG submission 130096) | Freshwater viral communities from Lake Michigan, USA - Fa13.VD.MM110.S.D | ecosystem: Environmental > Aquatic > Freshwater > Lake | place: USA: Michigan | collected 2013-09-24
AATATCGCACTTCTGGCATTTTAAATAATGGCGCACCATATTTAGCCGTATCAGCATAATCTTTTTGTCTAGTCAAAAAATCATTGCTGTTGTTAACAATAATTTGCGCCACAGTGTCCGCTTTATGCGCTGCACTGTTTTCCATAGATATTAACATGTCTCGTATGTCTTTAATATACGCTGCCTTTGCAACATCAGTGGCAATAGGTGTTGCCGCAGCACCGGGAACAGCTTGTTCCGATAAATATTGTTTCCAGTTGTCTAGATAAATTCTTTGCATTAAATGTCCTTATTATAATATGTTCTAATAATAAATATGAGATGTGGTGATATCTATGGAATATTATCTCGTAATAAAGAGAATAACCTATATAACAGGATAATTGATGTGAAAAGTATTGATAGGGTATTAGATGATGCGATGTGAACTAGGCTGGCGCAGAAGGTCTTATATGCACCGCATATCCTTATATAGAGCACCGGTACTCAGAAAAAAATACCTGCTCGGAAAGAAAATGGGTTTAAGGTCCTTCTCCTATCAGGGGGTCTACGGGGTGTTAATGAAACCCTCCCCTACCCCCTTGTTTAGGGGGGGCTAGCCCCTTGTTTACGGGGGGTCTTAAGGGGGGCTATAGGGGTGTAGTAAAGGGGGGCTATCCACCCCCCTCTCATTGCTGCTTCTAGTATACTACTCGGCTACTGCTTCTGGCTTCTCATACGATGCCTAATCAAACGATTGTTATCGATGGAGCAAGTCGCGGCTCTGAAACATATGGACAAGGCAGCCAGGTTATCTGGGAGCTGCTGGTCTCCGGGTACTCCTACTTCCTCCATCATATCCTTCACTGCGCACCATGCCGCTCGACGGCGATTAGTAATTGGATCCTCCGATCCCCATAGTGTCTTTGTTTCTTGGAAGCGTAACCATGCTGCTGCTTCTAGTAGCTGCATCTTTTCAATCATTTGTTTCTTTGTCATTTCTCTCTGGTTTTATTTTTATTAATACTCAACCCTAATATCAGGCCTGCTATAATTCCACACATTAACATTACTGTATCTAAACTCATTTCTCTCTTTATTTATTTTTATTTAATTCTTCTTTAATTGCATCAAGTTTTTTATCTAATATATAACCAATTGCATAAACAACAGCTATTATTAATATTGTTGCCGCCCAAATATTTAAAATTACCATATTTTCTCTTTTTATTTATACTTAAAGATAAGCATTTTTGGTTTAGGATCCTAGTGATCCTGGAACTTTATTTTAATTGAAATACTGCTAGGCAACGTCTTTGGTCTCTGCCCTTCTGGATGAATAGGTTATCTCGGTAATTGGCATTATCAAATATCTTGCCGTCTCTAATAGCCAAAGCGTGCTTTGCTACTACGATGAAGAAGCTTCCCTTTGGGTTTTGTGCTAGGAACTTGCCTACCGTGAAGCTTGCAAATGTTCCTCCTCCTTTTGGGTACTCGGTATTAAGAAGTACCTTCTCTTCTAGGGCTTGTACTGGTGTCATTGGACGGTTGCCAAATCTGCCTAAGCTTATAACCTTCTTACCCAACATCGGAGTCTTTGCTAGGCACAATTTGTTTAGGATCTCTGCGGTTGCGAATGTTCCCTTACCAGCTTTGCGATTGAATGTCTCTGCTACGAATACATGTGCCGTGTCATAGCTAACCTTTGCGGCATTCATAAATGCTCTTACTACACAGTCATTGTTCTCCTTTGCTGCCTTTACATCTGTGGATGAGATTGCTGCGTCTCCTGCGATAAACTTTAATGCGAAATTTTCTTTTTTCATAACTCTCTCTTTTTGGTTTTAATTATTAACTCTTTCTATACTTAAAGATAAGCATTTTTACTTTCGGATCCTAATCTTTTGCAAACTTTATTTTGGCTAATTAAACATGGATGTTACAGGGCCTTTAGCTAGGTTGGATTCCAACATGTCGTTTAAACGAATAAGCTCAGAACTTATATCCTCCAACATCTTTGTTGCTAGACGATCTTCCTGAGTGAAGTTTATAGTTCCTAGGATCTCTCTTTGTCGAGCTTTTAGATCCGATATCGTTTGTTCCAATTGGAGTCTCTGATGTACATTCAATTGTTTCCATGGACAACATTTATCTAATAAGTCTCTAAGCCGATCAATGTCTGCTGGTGTAATAGTAGCTAGGCTTAATCCATCTACTCGGATTAGGAATTGCTGCATTGCTTGGTTGTCAATTTGATTTTTCATATTCTCTCTTTTTAATTTTAATAAAGATAAGGCATATTAATATAGGATCCTAATCTTTTTGCAACTTTTTTTGAATTATTTTTCAGTGCAAAAGGACCGGTGAGTTGCCGATCCAATTGCTTCATATTGAGAGATATGATTTTCTAATCTGCGGCAATGATTTGCTCTGCTACCAACATTGTCGGATCCTCAAAGCCCATTGCACATATTCTAGCGGCTTTGATAAAGCTTCTCAAGTTAATGTCAACCCCGCCAAATTTAGCATTCAACTGCTTCATAATATCTAAGGCTTGACGCTTAGCCGGCAAGGGAATGCTGCGCTCCATTGACTCTAGCAACTGCTCCATACGGATAAACATTTGCTCGGTGTTCATTGAGATGTCAGCCACAAAGCTTCGGCTACGGATAGCGGCATCCAATTTGCTTTGGTGAATATTTGAGATGAATATAATCTTCCCGGTAAACTCAAAGCGACTTGGGATAGGCTCGCCAAACTCATCTTTTAACGGCTTGGATGAGATATAAGAGATCTGACGAGTATCATAGCTATCCAATGCCGCCTTTAATATATTGACAGCATCATCGTCTTTGAAGATCGAGTCACAGTCATCCAACACTACAATTTTATCTGAGTTGGCATACAATGTCATATACAAGCCGGCCGGAGTCGCTTTGCCTTTGAAATGCTCAAAGTCATATGACTCTCTTAACCCCATTTGAGTTAAAGTCTCTTTTACTAGGTGAGTCTTGCCGACACCTGCCATTCCTGTAATTACTAAGGACGGTTGGATCCCTCTTCCTACCATTTTGGTAAGACGCTCCAAGTTCTCAAACATCACCTCAGGATCTCTGCTTTCAACGATTGACATAAAAGACATCTTGCTAGCCGGTGCTGCTGCTACTGACACTCCTGCCTCTGCTGCTGCGATTCTGCTTACTCGGCCTGTGCTGCTCACTGCCAACACTTCTCTGTTACTTTCGGCCGATCTCAATTGAACTTCGCGGATCAATCCCTTTGTTGCAAATTCTCCGGTCTTTACATTCTTTGCCATCAATTTGCCATTTACTCTTACGGCTTCAAATACATTCAACATACTCTCTCTTTTTTTTAAATTATGCTTAGGGCTTATCCCTTATTGCTATACTTAAAGATAAGCAATTTAATCCTTAAGTCCTAATCTTTTGGTAACTTTTTTTAAAAAAGTTTTAATGCCATTTGGGATCAATTACTACGTTGTCATACACTACCCGGCCTACTCTGTCAGTACTGGATACTTGCATTTGCCATAGGATCTCACCGCGGTGATACATTTCTCCTATATAATCAATAAAATCGCATTGGCTCTTTAGAGCTTCCCACTTTGATTTGCTAATAACTTGATATCCCATAGTCTCTCTTTTTATACGTCCTTAAGGGCCGACATTTCTGCCGACCCGGGATCTATTAGGTTGCTATTAGAAGGATCCTTCTTCTGCCTCCTCAATTCCTTCGAATCCCATTAACTCTGCTTCGACGTCATTCAATCGGTCATCTTCCTCTCGGGCGAACGTCATATCTTCCTCTTCCTCAGCTTCTTCCTCTTCAACCACAAAATCATCAATACAAGCTGTGACGTGATTCATAGTGTCATACACATTGATACAAGCCGACCTCAACTCAATTTGATTATTATAGTTTAATTCAAATTCTGCCGAGTCAATGTCAACCAAGTCGTCACTGTTATTGTCTAAGCAACTTTCAATGCGGTTGGCAATCTTGTCTGCTAGCTCCTGCGTGATCCCGAACACTTTCTCTATGCGAACCTCAGGCTCCAATTGCTCCAACAATGCAATTACTTTGATAATGTCAACTTGTGAAGATAACGCCATTGCTCCTTCTAACTGTGTAATCAATGTTTCTTTTTTCATTCTCTCTTTTTTTAGTTTCGGCTACATTGCCTTTTTATTTATACTTAAAGATAAGGCATATTAATATAGGATCCTAATCTTTTACCAACTTTGTTTAAATTATTTTTCTTCTTGGATTTCAGCAATTGCTGCCGATATCGTATTGAGTGCGTCTCCAAATAGATGCATCATATCATTGGTTGCCATGAATACGTGCATTGCTAGCATTAATGATACTGCGTCCTGGATTTCTTTTTTACTTCTTGTCATGTCTCTCTTTTTAATTGTTTTGGGAATATTCTCTTTTTATTATTAATATAAAGATAAGGTATTATAATATAGGAGCCTAATCTTTTACCAACTTTGTTTAAACTTTTTTACTGGCCCGAAAACACTCCGTCGACGAACAATAAGGTTTCTCCTTTGTCTAGTCCTTCGATTGCTAGGTTAAGATATCCATCATTTGGATCCATGATGTTATCCATATCAAGTACCATGAATGCTACGGACCATTTGTCGAGTAAGGTAACAAACTCTTTTGCATTCGTTGTTTCTGCTGCGGTGATAATTTGATCTCTTTTCATGTCTCTTAGTTGAATATTACTGAATAAATAAATGCCTGGCCTGCTAATCCTTGTTGCAATCTCTGCATTTCGATTTGGGCTACTTGCTGTTTTGCTGTGAGTCTTTTAAATTGCTTTTTCATAGGGTTTATTATTTAGATGATTTACATGGACATGATTCTGAATGGCATAGTGATCCGCCGTGGTCACAATCAAAAACTAGGTACTCATGTCCTTTAAAGGTTACCTCAGAAATGTTGCTCCCATCTCGTGATACTGTGACCCTCTCTGATCTTTTAACTGACGCGTCAACACTACAACTTCCTAATGCTAATGCTACTCCTAATGCTACTGCTAACTTTTTCATATCTCTTTCTTTTTATTAAAGATAAGCATTTTTCACTTCGCGTCCTAATCTTTTTCAAGAAAAGTTTCAGAAAAGTTTACAGGTATTGTTCCAACAATTTGATCCCTGGTACCTTAGCCAAATCCAATTCCGCCTGACGAACCAACTGTCGGGCTCGCTCTCCGGTTACCTCAAGCTCCTCAGCAATTTGATCCATGCATTGTGCATATTCAAATCCAATACCATAGAATCGGGTGATTGCCGCCCTTTGCTTAGGCTTTAAGTGATTCAATGCTCTTTGTAGGTCGAATTGGAGATCTTGTGTGTCGCGGTTGCTTTTGCCGGCTTCTGCTACCAAATAGCGATCTGCATAGGTCTCAGCATTCTCAGAGTCTCCTACTGGAGCCGAAATGCTTTTAACCGAGTACTCTTCGGTTGCTGTGCGATGAGACGGGATCCTTACGGTACGACCTAAATCATTGAGTGCCTTTTGGAGCTCTGCACGGATATACCATATTGCAAAGGTAATGAACTTAACTCCGCGGTTTGGATCAAATCTTTCGGCAGCTTCGAATAAACCAATATTACCGAATCCAATGAGATCTTCTAATTGTACTCCCATTCCTTGATACTGCTTGGCTACTTGAACCACAAAGCGAAGGTTGGCTTGCACTAGTGCATTTGTGGCGGATCGATCTCCTGCTGCTGACTTGACTGCTAACTCTTGTTCTTCCGCCTTTGTAAGCAATTCCGTCTTTTTGATCTCTCGGAGATATTGGACGGTGCTCTCTGCGGTTGGTACTATTGCTCCTGTGGTAACATAAATTCGTTTTGACATCTCTCTTTATTTTTGTAACTCGTTAACTAACTCATTTAATGCTTCTATAGCTGAGATCTCCTCGATCCCTAATTTGCTACAATATTGGTGCATGGATAATATATCCGTCGCCCATATCAATTGGGCCAATTGTTCCTCACTCATTTTCTGAAAAGGAATTTAAATGATACTCGGATCGGCTCCGGTTGCTTTGCCAAATACTCTGCCTTTGCTTGGCCCTGACGAATTGCTTCGGCAACTGTGGTGTTAACAATTGTGCTTTTAGCATCTTTGCCAAATTGGCCTAATACTGCGTCTTGCTTAAATTTTCCTGAATTTCTTCTTCCGATCATCTTCTCTTTTTTAAATGGTTAATTATATCTCTTATTTCCTATACTTAAAGATAAGGCATATTAATATAGGATCCTAATCTTTTAGGAGAAAAGTTTCGAAAATGTTTCTGCTTGTTTTAAGCATTCAAATTTGCCGGAATCCGTCTTTCCCCATATTTCAGCTTTGCCGGAATGACTGCACTTAGGGATCACTGTGAATAAAACTTCATCATCATTGCATATACGGAAATCATCATACAATGGACCATTCATCGGGCAATTATTTTTAAAGAACACATACGTCTCTAAGATGTCAATCGCCGGATTGGCTGCAATGAACTTTTTTACTTTAGGGAATAGTGTATTTGCTTTGCGCTCCAATGATGAATCTTTGCAGAACCAATCATAAAAGTTAAAACAATCATTTTCCGATCCATCACTGTCAATAATTCTGCCTGATGCAAATGCATTCAATTGTTCTGCTAAATTTACTTTTTTCATATATCTTTCTTTTTATTTATACTTAAAGATAAGCATTTTTCACTTCGCGTCCTACCTTTTTCCAAGAAAAGTTTAAACTATTTTAACGGCTTTAAACTCTCCTGGAGAACCTGGAATCGGAATAAGGTCGTATGCCTCCGGCTCTGCAATCCGAGTTATAATGCCAGATCTCTTTAAAGCCTCAGCCAACTCTGTATTACTTATAAACCCATTAGGCATAAATTGATCCAGGAATGTATCGGTACATGTTTCCTCAGAATCAAATTCCTCATTAAAATCTGCTTCCAGGATCCCTTCCAAGAATTGCGCAATCTCTGCGGCTAGGGTAATGTCAATTTTAAACTCTCTTGTCATATTCTCTCTTTTTAATTTTAATAAAGATAAGGTTAATTAATATAGGATCCTAATCTTTTGCAAACTTTGTTTAAACTTTTTTGCTGATGCCGGAATGTGCAATCTCGGCAATAATATCAATTAATATGCGGGGATCTACATGATTTATAAATGTACAACCACATCCTCCAAACTCATACTCGGCAACTAATTTGTCGTCAATTAGGATCTGTGCTACGTCATCATCCAGAAAGGTTCTAACTCTAACTAACTGATCCGCTACCGTAAATGTTGATACTACTGCATTCTCAAAATTTTTCATATATCTCTCTTTTTAATTTTAATAAAGATAAGGTTAATTAATATAGGATCCTAGCATTTAGCTAACTTTTTTTGCAAAGTTTTTAAGCGGGCTTTTAGTCGCTTTATTTCCAACTTGCGAAAATATGGTCCATGATTATATGGAGTGCATCCTGTCGGCTGTGCCCACGGACTTATAATTTTAGTGGTATCCTGTTTAAGGAATTCGATTCTAGCCTCAATGGCAGTGATTTGTTCTTGGATCATTTCTCAATTTTTTTAATTAAAAACATTAAATGCTGCGCAGTATCAATATTAATAATACCTTCACTAATTAATTCATTAATGTAAATTTTTAAGTCTTTCATATTCTCTCTTTTTAATTTATAATTAAAGATAAGCATTTTTAGGTTCGCGTCCTAGCATTTCTGGAACTTTGTTTGAAAAAAGATTACTGGCTAATTAAAGCCAATAAATCCTTTCTCTAATACAATGTCTAACTCCTCCGCGATCTCTTTAAGTCTGAATAAAGGAGCATTGTCTATTTCATCCTCTACTATTATCGATACGTCAAGCACCGTGTATCCAAATCCAAATCCGTAACATGTAACCGCGCGCTGGATCTCTATCATTTCCGGCGATGCCTGATAATCAAATTGTGCATCTAACATGTCTTCCGGATCATTAAAATCTGCAGCCAAATTATTCATTGCCTCCTGCCACTGTGAGTTAACTTCATTGCGAACCAAATCCGCCACTTCTTCATTGTGGTCATACATTTCCTTGCTCCATGGCTTTGTAATTGTGATTCCGAATTCTACTTTTGCTTCTTTTTTCATTTCTCTCTTTTTATGATTGGGAACCATTTCCCTTTCTGCTTATATAAAGATAAGCATTTTTCTATTCACGTCCTAGTCTTTTCCAAGAAAAGTTTCAGAAAAGTTTAACTTTTATTTACAAGGAAGAATCTTTCGAACACCGTAGGCTTAAATTTGATAGGCTTCTCGTCGCCATAGTCTATATCAAATCGAACCACATAATTACCTTTCTTGGTAATTTTAATTAAGGTTCCAAATATCATATTAATATTTGCAACATTGTCTCCTACTTTAACATTGCCGGCTGCTAGGTCAATTTCAATGTAATCTCCTGCAATCAATCGTTCTCTATGATTCATACTCTATTTTTAATTTGGTCTATTAATACGGCCGTTAGCTTATCTATATAAGCACCATATGCATCTCGGCCTAGGCATGCACAATTTTCCAGGCTCATCTTGATCTGGATCTCTAGGGCTTTTAATTGGGCTTCTGTCATGATCTCTTTTTTTTTTTATATTATATTACTTACTGTCTAATAACCACATCCAAAATTCCGTGTTAGGGTATTTTGCTTTATATATAGTATAATTGCTATATTCTACTGCTACTGCTATTAATACTAATGCTAATACTACTGCTACCAATTTTAACTTTTTCATATATCTCTCTTTTTAATTTTAATAAAGATAAGCATTTTTATGTTCACGTCCTAATCTTTTCCAAACTTTGTTTAAACTTTTTTAATATTAACATCCGGTAAAAAACAATCATGGATTCGAAGCTTAACTAGTCCTCGAGGCGGAGTAAGTTCAATTTTAAGGCTGTCGTCTTCTGATAACTCTATAAAATCATATCCGACATATGTTACAATCCATTTTTTCTTCGGATCTGAATATCCAAATCGTTTCGATGTTAAATTTACAATATCACTAACTTTAAATTCTCTCGGCATATTCTCTCTTTTTAATTTTAATAAAGATAAGCATTTTTCTTTTCACGTCCTAATCTTTTTCAGGAAAAGTTTAATTTAATTTCCCGTGCCCGGAATTCATTGCGATGATCTCTTCCAATATGCTCGGCAATGCAATCGGATCCATAACCATGTTACCCGGGAAGGATATCAATCCCGTTAATATTATAGTAGTAGCAACATCCTCAGTTACACCGGCTTCACGCTGCAATTTCTTTACCGCAGTCGCAATCAATACAAACATTTCTTTCTTTCTCATACATAAAGATAAGCAATTCAAATATAGGATCCTAATCTTTTTGCAACTTTGTTTGATGTATTTTTCACAAAAAAAGCGCCACCCGGAGATGACGCCTACCCTTCCCAGAAGAGAGAAAAACTAGAAAGGCTTACCTAACCACAATTCGCCAGGAGCGTCATCACTGAGCGCTAGATCCCCGGACCCCAATTGTATTCGTCGATGGCCTCGCATCCATCCCGGGAGCATCTATCCCTCCATTGTGTATTCTATATATAGAGCCGGAGGTGTTAGCAGCGATTGACTCCATACAAGGTAGTGCTGTGTGCTTGTGGTTACCGGCTCTAGATAATAAGCAGCATCATCCCTAAAAGCCCGATGGCCTCCTTATTACACTTATATAATAAGAAATATACGCACGCGATCCAACCAAAAGCAGAATAAAGTTTACTCCGTATAGCTAGAGAACCGAATGAATCGCATCTAAAAGTGCGGTTCTTTCTAAAAATAGACTAGGCATAAAACGGTATATTGCTCTAAAAATAGCCTAAAAGCACCGCGGCCTAGCAAGATCCTTCTAAAAATAACCAATATCCTTCTAAAAATAGAATCCTCATATAGACCCGATATACAGCAAACCGTCTATATATACACGATAACGCCGATCCTTCTAAAAATAACGTTACTCCGTATAGCTAGAGAACTGCGAGATCCTTCTAAAAATAGAATCCGTATACGCACATATTGGTCTAAAAATAGACGGGGTATCTAGGTACCTGGTGACTTGGCGTCCTGGTATTTTCGTCTAAAAATAGAATGGGGAGGGGGAGGTGG
>Ga0181358_1001664_pt1 | contig 10178 bp, 10 predicted proteins | sample Fa13VDMM110SD_FD_130096 | JGI IMG/M metagenome (GOLD analysis project Ga0181358, IMG submission 130096) | Freshwater viral communities from Lake Michigan, USA - Fa13.VD.MM110.S.D | ecosystem: Environmental > Aquatic > Freshwater > Lake | place: USA: Michigan | collected 2013-09-24
CGAGGTTCTGACACATGCAATTTCAATTGCGACCGCTACAAGCAGAGGCGCACGAAAATATTCGCGCCGAAATAGACTTCTGCGAGACACGTCTTATTGTCCAAGCCCCATGCGGGTTCGGCAAGACGTTGCTGGCGGCTAAGATGATTCAGGAGAGCCTGGATAAGGGTAAGCGCTCTATTTTCACGGCCCCTGCCCTATCTCTTATTGACCAGACCGTCGAGCGTTTCCACCAATACGGAATCAGGGATATTGGAGTCCTTCAGGCTAACCACCCTTTGACGGCGCTGCACCGGAAGGTTCAGGTATGCTCCGTGCAAACACTAATGCGCCGTGAGATCCCATTGGCCGACGAGGTGTTTATTGACGAGGCGCACCTACAGTTTCAGTTCATTCACGATTGGATGAGGCGACCGGATTGGCAGGACGTGCCATTTATCGGGCTGACGGCTACACCGTGGGCACGCGGTATGGGCAAGCACTGGCGGAAGATGATCGTCGCGGCGCGCCTGGGCGAGATGGTCGAGAAGGGCTGGCTCAAGCCTTTGCGTTACTTTGCGCCCATCGAGATCGACACGACCGGCGTCAAGATGGTGGCGGGCGACTACCACGAGGGCCAGCTATCGGAAGCCTCACGCAAAACTACAATTCTGGCTGATACCGTGAAGCAGTGGCTTGAACACGCTCAAGACCGTCCCACTATTGCATTCTGTGTTGATCGTTCGCACGCTCAAGACATGCAAGCCCGATTCATGGAAGTCGGAGTCCCGTGCGAATATATTGACGCGAATACCGAAGCGGGCGAGCGGCAGGCAATCGGTAAACGGATGGAATCGGGGGAAGCGAAGGTGTGCGTTTCTGTCGGATGCCTGATCGCCGGTCTGGACTGGACTTTCGTTTCGTGTGTTCTATTCGCCCGTAAAACTAAGTCAAAAATCCTTTGGGTTCAAGGTATTGGCAGGGGTATGAGGTTGCATCCTGGGCAGGAGGACTGCCTGTTATTGGACTGCGCTGGCAATCAATCTCTGGGGCACCCATACGATATTCATTACGACTATCTGGACGACGGAACGGACGCCTCTAAGGCCAAGCGCGAGGCTGATGACAAGAAGGTCAGTGAGCCGAAGAAGTGCGGCAAGTGCGGCGCGATGCGTCAACCGAAGCTACGAGCCTGCCCGGTCTGTGGCCATATTCCGACTCCGCCGCCATCCGTTTCCGAGTTGGACGCTAAACTAAAGGAGGTTCAGCGAAGCGGTATCGCAATGGATATCAAGGAAAAGGCGCGGCTGGATCTTCTGAAGTTCGAGGACATGCAGTCGTGGTATTCAAGTTTACTTGCAATACAGGAGCAAAGAGGATATGCAAAGGCATGGGCTAATGTTCAGTTCAAAGAGCGATTCGGAAGCTGGCCAGATAAACTTGGCTTGCATGATGCATCGTTAGACTCGCCGGACCCAATGGTATCATCTTGGGTCACTCACCGAATGATTAAATTTGCGAAATCCAACAGGAGGTAACACGCAATGAATACCGAAACCAATACTGTCCGTATGCCAGCCAAGGTCGCCGCTGCTATTGTGCAGATCGCCCGTGGCATCAAGGCTGTCGCTAAGAATGGCACAAACGAGCATGGAAAATATATGTTCGCGTCTGTCGATGACTTTTACGCTACAGTCGGCCCTATCATGGCCGAGGCTGGTCTGTTCACTTTCGCTGATGTGACTCGCTCTGAGATCAGCGAGACCGAGACCACCGACAACTATGGTAAGGTCAAGCGCACTTCTCATCTTAACATGGAGTTCGATATCTGCCTGGTTCACGAGTCCGGCGAGATGTCCATGCCAGTGAAGCGCGAGGTCACAGTGATCGCCTCTGGCCCGCAATCATACGCTTCGGCTGAGTCTTTCGTCACCAAATACTTCATTCGCAACCTGTTCAAGGTGCCGACCGGCGACTATGACGCCGACGAGCAGGCTAAGACTGAGTTGCCGGTCACAAGGAATGCGGCCAGCAAGCCAGCCACAAAGGCCGCTGAAGCCCCGAAACAGAATGCGGTTGAACCGGCCAGCCAAGGCAGGGGCGATGAGACTGCGAAGCAGGAGAATATTGCTAACCTGAAGCCCGTGCTGGAGTTTGTCGAGACCGTGAACGCATTCCTGGACACCGGCCCGGACGCTGGAGCGCTGTTCGTCTACGAGGGCGGCAAGGACGTTAATGCACGCATGAAACGGATACGCGAAGACAGGTTCTCTGCGGTCCCGGCTGTTCAGGCGCTCATCAAGCGAATCAATGCCATTTACGCGACGGCGGGAGATTCGACGGAAGACTAAAACAGAATAAACGCTGTTGCATGTTGTTCTGGGTATAAGTATTGTCCGTCAACAACACGGATTTAACGCTATGACTCTGGATGACAAGATGAAGGAAGTGGGGGACGGCGTGGCCGTAGTTTCTGGTCTTGCCGTCTTCTTCCAATGGATACCGGCCCTGGTTGGTATTGTCACAATCATCTACACTTTCTGGCGCATAGCCGAATCATTGGATCATAGGAAGCGGGACGGTCAATGGCCGTTTGCGCCTTTCGGCAGTCCCGGTAACGGTAAGCGAAACTCTTAACCACTACGGGAGAATCCAATGGCTGAAACGCCAAACCAAGCCTTTAGGCCGATAACGTCTAGGGCTGATTTTACTGGCGCTGCTGAACTTATGCAGTATGCCGCAACAGACCGGCAAAGACAGATCCTGGAGTCACTCTCCCGCACGCTAAACTCCACTCAAACGTCTGCCGAGACCGGAGCTAATCAAAGCGAGGTCTGCAAAGTATTCAGAAAAATCAAGGCGAGGGCAGCGCAGTCTGGATGGGCGCCGGAGCATGATTACACTCGCACTGTGCCAGACGGATACGTCGTCAAGGGAGTGTCCACATACTACAATAAAGAGGGCGAGGTCAAAGGCCAGTGGGTCAAATCCTCTACCGACCGCGAGCGCATGGTCGAGATCGCGCGGGATATGGTGGAAAGCATTTGTGAGGGCGTCAGCCGCCTTGATCCATTGCCGCCGCCAAAGACAGTCTTAACAGAACTTCTGAACCTATACACGCTTACGGACTGCCATATTGGCATGTTAGCGTGGGGCCGTGAAAGTGGTAAGGACTGGGATCTAAGTATTGCCGAGTCAACTCTTGCCGGATGCTTTGCTGACATGCTGCGTCGCTCACCTAGCGCCGAAACCTGCGTGATCGCTCAATTGGGCGACTGGATGCACTACGATAGCCTGACGCCCGTCACCCCTACAGCAGGGCACGTCCTAGACGCCGACTCGCGCGCCGGTAATATGGTCGCCACCGCTTGCCGAGTGATGCGTTCTGTGGTCGATATGGCGCTGGCCAAGCACAAAACGGTTTATCTCCTGATCGCCGAGGGCAACCACGACATGTTCGGGTCGCTGATGATGCGAACGATGTTCCGTATGCTCTACGAAAACGAGCCAAGAGTCGTGATGATCGAGAGCGAGAATCCATACTACGCGATGCAGTTTGGGGCCAATATGATTTCATGGCACCACGGGCACAAGAAGGGCCTGGACGCTTCGACGGCTTTGTTCCTCGCCAGCCACTATCCGGAGATTTGGGGCGCCACTCAGTATCGCGTCATTCACTTCGGAGACAAGCATCACCGCCGCGTGCAGGAGTTCGCCGGTATCACGCTTGAGCAACATGGCACCTTGGCAGCGAACGATGCCTATGCTACGCGCGGCGGCTGGAAATCACATCAGTATTGTGAGGCCATCACATACCACAAGGAACTGGGAGAGGCTGGTCGCATTCGGTCGACTCCCGCAATGATCGGAATGTAAGCTGGGAGGCTGCAATGAAAACTATAGCTGCGCTTTACGTCCAGACGGACGGAGCATACTTCGGGCTGGACGGCGTTGACCCTTGGGACGAGGAGCGCGACGCTAGGCTATACGAGGGGCCATATTCAGTTGTGGCGCACCCACCGTGTCAGCGCTGGGGTAAACTCTGGGCAGGACAACCATTGTGGATCAAGCGGACGGGTGAACGCAAGATTAAAGGCGATGACGGCGGCTGCTATGAGGCTGCGCTTCGTGATGCTCGAAAATGGGGCGGAGTTATTGAGCATCCGTGGGGCAGTCATGCCTGGCCGCACTTCGGCTTGAACGTCCCACCGCGCACGGGCGGATGGATTCAGGCTGATGCGTTCGGGGGCTGGACGTGCTGCGTCGAGCAAGGTCGCTATGGTCACTACGCGCGCAAGCCTACAATGCTGCTCGTATATGGCACAGAACGCCCGGAACTGGATTGGGGTAAGAGTGAAGCGAAGTTCCCGCAGTGGGCAATCGACAAGCATGGCCTAGCATATTGCAAGCGTGCTGGCGAACTGGCATTCCAAGGCGGAGGGGTCGATAGCGGTCCAAGGATTCACACTCCACCGGAGTTCAGGGATCTTCTTGTCTCTATGGCGAGGTCAGTATGAATGCAAAAGATATTGTCGCGGCTAGGGGCGGTCGCTGGCAAACGTCATACGGGATCTGCGCTTGCCCTGTCTGTCAGCCGGAAATGCGTAATGACCAGATGAGTCTGTCGATCTCCGACAAAGGCGGTCGCCTACTGATGACTTGTCACAAAGGTAATTGTGCTTATGTCGACATTCTGCGCGGCCTGGGAGTCTCAACCAACAAGCCTGTTCAGCTTCCCGAGAAGGAAGCGTTCGAGCGGAGGGCGGCACTTGAGCGCAAAGCAATGCGAGGGCAAGAGCGAGCGCTAAAGATCTGGCAACAGACTCAATCTCGTCGTCACATGTATCTGGCGCGGAAAGGCTTTTCGCATTTGCGGGCAGCGACGATCAGCGCTATGGAGCTTGCAAGTATAATCAGGATGCCAACGCCTTTAGAACACTTGAAAGGCACAAGCTGGCTTTTGGTTGTTCCCATGCGCAATGTAGCCAACAAGCTACAATCCCTGGAGTTTATAACCGAAAATGGCGAAAAATGTTTCCTGCCTAATGGGAAGCTGAATGGATCAGCGTGCTGGATGGGCAAGGAGGGGCCTGTAGTAGTTTGCGAGGGTGTTGGCACCGGGCTAAGTTTGAGGCGCTCTGCGGCCCGTCAGAAGCTCCCTATTCGCGTTGCGTGTGCAGGTAGTGCATTGAATATGAAATCGCTACAGGAAGTAGCAAACTACGTGATGGCCGACAATGACCCAAGCAAAACATGTGAAAGGACGGGAAAAGAGATCGGCAGGACGGGTGAAAGAGTGGCTATTGAGCTTGGTAAGCCTTATGCTTTACCTGCTACTGTGGGTATGGATTTTAATGATCTTGAAGTCTCGGACCCGGAACAAGCCGCGCTTTTGCTTTCGCAGCTTTTGTCCGCCGCGCCGTCGCCGGTAGTCCGTCAGACAAAGTAATATCGAAGCCATGAAGGGCTTTGAATAGCTTGGCCTTCATCTTAAACTCTGGCGTGATATACCCTTTAGTATCAAACACGACTTTAATGCCGTTTTCGACATAAACAAAGTCAGCGATATAAGCGCACACTTTGAGGTCATTGACGATGAGGTCAAACTTGACTTGGCGCTGCAACTCAGAGATCAAGCCAACCTTTTGAAGCGTGCAGAGTTCCTGCCACTTGCGGGATTCGAGAACGGAGTCGAACTTGATGCCATCGACTGTCGTTTTGCGATTCCCGTATTTGTGTCGCATTTTAGTTTTCAAGGTTTGCAGATTGAACGCCAGCGTTAGCGGCAATAACCTGATACATGTTCAGGATCTCTTGCTGCGTGACGCCATTTGAAACGAGAAGGCCAACAGCGTCCACGGCGCGGTCTGGGTCCAGAAGCATTTCAGCCACGCGCTCACGCACTCGGTCTGGCAGAGCAAGGTTCATGGTAGCGCGGCGGGCAACAGCGGCCTTGGCAGCGCCGCCGAATGGCATCACAGCCATCATAGCGGCGTTAGCTGCATCAGCGGCTTGGGTTTCATTGATCTGCCCTTGGGTCACAGCAGTGCGACCGGAAACACCGCGAACAGAACTAAGCCCTTGAGCGCGCCCTTCCATTGACGTGACGGCGCGATCAGCGCGGGCCTGGCCGACAAGGCGACCGATCTTTTCAGAAACACCGCCACGCATAACTTTATTGGCGACCGACTGCGGGTTCACCATTGCAGCGCCTTGGATCTTATCAAGCGAACCTTCGACAAAACCACGAGTGACTGCCGGATCAACAGCCGGATCGCGGGTGAACGGCGCGGAGGCAAGGAAGTTCTCGGTTGTCATATCGGACATGACACCTCCAGAACCAGCCTTGGCGGCGGCGGCGCGGGCACTCTCAGATGCAAATTCGCGCATGGTCTGACCATAGGCCGGATACTGCTGCGTAATCATGTCTTCGATCAGACGAGTCGCAACGATATTGTTAGAGGACGGATTGCTAAGTCTGGAGCGCATATTCTCCAGAACGTCGATAGGCACCTGGCCGCTTTGGAGAGCGCGAAGTTCAGCGCGGCTGACACCAGCAAGCCCTTTGTTGTCCCGAAGCGTTTCCAGCATCTGAGGCGAGATCCGGACAATCTCAGGGCGAAGCTGCGTCATTGCAGCGTCAGTTCTATCGCTCAGTTCACGTTCCGTCACGAAAGACCCACGAGGAGCAACGCCGGGAGGCGCCATACCATCAACATCAGAGCGAACGCCGGAGGCAAAGCGTGCCTCTGCGGCTTCGCTACCGGCTTCCATGATATCCTGCGCTCCGGGCGCTTTTACAATGAAACGTGAGAGTTCATTCTGCTCTGCCGGTGTAAGGATCTCACCAAGCAGAGGCGGTTCACCAGTTTGAGCCTGGCGGGCAGCAGCGCGCTCGCCAATATTCAAGCCGATCTTATTGCCCAGTTCGCGGATAGCAGCGCTATTAGTATCAAAGCGCGCGGAAACCCAGTTAGCGCCCAAGCCGCCTAGTTTCGCAAGTCCAGCGAGCGCGGGGCCGGAGAATGTGCCAACGGCTCCTTCAGTGAGAGTCGGAAGTCGGCCTTCGGAGATTCCGGCTGTCGCAGCGGTCGCAGCAAGTCCGGTGCCAGCCAGCTTGGTAGTATTAAGGACGCGCTCGCCTTTAGTCAGCGTTGCGGCGTTAGATAGGGCGTTAGCAACCGGAGCGACAACAGGGGCTACAGTCCTTGCAACAGTGGGGTTCGCATACAACAGACTCCCCGCCGCTCTGGATCCAGCGCCTACACCTTTGGCGATAGCGCCGCCAGATCCGACAGCGCCAGCAACGGCCCCGACGCCAGCGGAAAGTGGCCTTTTGGTGAACACTTCGTCCCGATATGCCTTCATGGCTTCGGTTGCGTCCTCGTCCGTCATCCAAGGGTTTTCAGATTTGAACTTATACGCCATGACAGCATCACCGACACCGAACGCGCCAGTGCCAGCGCCAACGGCTTGCGCGCCGAAAGACTGAGCCATGCCGGACAGGAAGCGGTCGAGCGGATTCTTCTTCTTGCCAGCGCTCATCAGGGTCTCACGCGCATACCGGCGACCACCCTCCTGCACGATCTCTCGCCGGGTATATGGGTCAGCAATCTTTTCCTCAAACGTGCGAGGCTTCGGCTTAGCCGGTCCTGCGTCCTTGAATTGCGAGAACGGGTCAGCGCCCTTGGCGGGGGCGTCTGCGAATGCGGCGAAAGGATCTTTGGTAGGGCCTGCCATTATCGAACCTTCATGCGACCGTCTGGAGTCATAAACTGAGTGCCTGGTTCAAGTTGCATAGCTTCTTCAGGCGTGTTGACGCGAACAATTTCTTCATCGCCTGCGTTACCATTGGCACGCTCTTGGGCGACACCGCGCCGGATATTGCCTTCAAAGCTCTGAGTGCGAGACACGATATTGTTATACTGCGCCTCTGTGATCTGTCCACTGTCAAACAAGTAGTCAGCCGTTCGGGTTCCGTCTCCATACGTCAATGACATGGCATCGGCTGCGGCAACCTGGTCTTCCATAGGCGAGAGCGCATTACTAAGGGCTAGTGACACGTTCTGAAGTTCAAAGTTGGAGTTCATTGAACCAGAGGAGATCCCAGCGGCTTTGGCAAACCCGCGAACCGCAGAGCTAACCTGTGTTTGGCGGGCACTAAACTTTTCGGCAGTCTCAAATCCGAAAAGTTGACCAGCAGCTTGCGCAAAGCTCTGTTCGCCATCTTTGCCGCCGCGACCAAAAATCATTGATTGCCCTGGGGTCTTTGCTGGCATTCCGTTCATGCCGATTGCGCCGATCTTGCCAAGCTCAACGGCGGTTTCAGCAAGGTTGTTAAGAGAAGCCGTGAAACTGGACTTGTCTTGAGCAGTCCCGCCCTTGCTGGCAGCGGCGGCGGTGCCGGTTCCACGGTTGGAGCGGTTTACTTGTCCGATGCGAGCGCGGAGAAGCTCTAAATCTAGCAACTCTTTTTCCGTAAGCGGCTTGGTTGGCGGAGTGTCCCATGTATCGGTTTTGGCGTTGTAAATGCCGCCACCGCCAGTATTCATAAGGTGAGCGTATGGATCTTCCGGCCCTCCCGTCAGCATGGCCTCAAGCGCTTCGGGGCCGCCTTGGTCATAAACTTGGAGTTCTTGTGCAGTGAAAAGGTTTGGCTGCTCAGTCGCAAACTGCTTCAGGACTGCGGCGCCCTTGGTTGGATCTTGGGAGCCGATCTGGGAAGCGGCGCGAGCGGCGCGTAGAGCGGCCTCACGGCGGGCAGTGTCACGCAAACCAGCGGCTTCAGGATCAAGGCGTCGCATGGCCTCCATGTCACCAGCGGCAACGGCTTCATCAAACTGGCGCTGGCGACCACCAGTGTAACTTGTTTCGTCAACGCCTTGAACTTGAGAGGCGGTCTCCGGGTCTAGGCGCTTAATCGCCTCAATGTCTCCGGCCTCAAGAGCGCGGCGGAGTCTCTCCGGAGCGATAGATGCGTTGTAGTCGGACTCCATTTTCTGCACAGAATCCATGCCCATAAGAGCGCGACCAAAGTTTGCAAACCCGTCCGCTGCGTCGCCGCGAGTTCCGCCTTCAGGCACGAAGCCGAGGAAGCCAGCAATGCCGCGCTGGACTGCGTTACCCAAACCCTGCTTCTGCCTGGCCGGGACAGGGGCGGGAGCCTCTGGCCGCATTTGCATGGGAGCAGGCTGCGTCATTTTGGGCGCGGTGTAAGGCGCGCGGAAGTCTTCCGGAATGGGAGTGTCAACCGACTGTGCATAGGAGTCAGCCCTGCCATTGTCCATTGCACGCCGAAGCTCAATGTCTTGAGCCTTCATGGCCTCAATGTTGGCTATGGCCGAAGCGGACGGCCTCTTCCCGGACTTTTTGCCCTTGAACATGTTGACGATGTAATCTGGCAGAGACATGGTGTGTCCTTAAGTTAGCCGCCAAACAGCTTGCCGAGGAAGCTGGCATTTTTCTTCTTCGCCATCGTTTCGGCGCGGCCAAGAATGCTGGAATTGATACCGCCTTCGCCCATAGTGATATCGGCCTGCGACTTGATCGCGTCCATGCCAACGCCCTGTTGGTTGGTCAGTCGGTTCAAGAAGTCACCAAAGCTCCCTTGAGCGAGACGGCCTGCCTCACGCTGGAAGGTCTTTCCGGTGCCGCTTGAGTCCATGAGGCCGCGCGCCGCAGCGTTGGTCGAGACGCCGCCCATCGCTTGATCCATAATGTCCCGGTAGCCGGTCGAGTTGCGGAACTGAGAAAGACCTTCAGCGCCAGAAGTGTCGCCGGGGGAGAGACCAAGAAGGCTGGAAACAAGGGAGTTGGCGCGACCGCCAGTTTCGGCGTAAGGATTGAAACGGTCGGAGGCAATACGAGCCTCCTTTTCTGCGTCCATGTAGCCTTTACCAAGGCGCTTGATGCCCTTGTTAGGGCTTCCGCCGAGACCAAGTGCGTAGCCGAGACGACCAAGACCGGCGCCGCTGCCGCCGCCACCGAACATGCTGCCAATGCCTGACATAAGTCCGCCAAGACCACCAGCGGCTGCGTTTGAGCCTCCAGACACTAATGCAGTTGTTATGGGGTCCATGTTTTACTCCTATTTCACGGAGATTAACCTACGCAATCACATAACGCAATAGGTCTATTTCTTCCAGCTATCACGGGAGTCAGGGTAAAACCAAGTAGTTTTTGCGCTTGGTCTCATGTCA
>Ga0181358_1001668_pt1 | contig 10164 bp, 16 predicted proteins | sample Fa13VDMM110SD_FD_130096 | JGI IMG/M metagenome (GOLD analysis project Ga0181358, IMG submission 130096) | Freshwater viral communities from Lake Michigan, USA - Fa13.VD.MM110.S.D | ecosystem: Environmental > Aquatic > Freshwater > Lake | place: USA: Michigan | collected 2013-09-24
TAATAGAAGAAATTTAAAAGGAAGTATTTAGACAAGATCTAATACCTCTATTTTAAATGGCATTTTAGTTCCATATCTATAAATACAAAACTTTTCGAATTCCTCATCCGTCATATTATCTGTACGGAATTCCATTTTACCCCATTCTAATTCTCTAGATCCTTCTTTAGTGTACTTATCAAATATTTCTTTTGATATGATAATCTCAGCTTCTAGCGAATGATTTAATTGAGCTTTTATTTTATTTGCTCTTTCTTTAGAAGCTGTTATTGATTCTATCCATTCTTTTTTTCCGTCAGTATCGACTAATGCGCCTTTGACAAGATAAACTTTTTTAGTCATTATTTTTTTGCTTTAATTTCCGATTCTATTCTTGCAATCTCCCTGTCTTCTTTTCTTAATCTTTCCGCCCAAGATAATTGCTTTCTTCCGTTAATGAAAAACCACCCGAATGTTTTATCAAGCCAGAACATTAATTTTCTAATTTTAAATTTCATATATTATGATTTATATTGTAATTGCTAAATTAGGAATTAATATACTATAATACATAAAAAGTTTTGAACAATCATTAGTTAATCCCACCAATGGCCCATTCCTGATCCATCGTACCAATTATCCCAAACATCCTCTTTCTTTCTCTGTTTTGGTGTTATTTTATCTAATAACATTACATAATGCGAGTGCTCTTGTCCTTGAAAAATAGTCCATAACTCTTTCCATTCTCTATTTTCAATCTCCCGAGAAAGATCGTAAATTTTCCCGTTTGCTTCTTTTATATTTTCTGGCTCATCATTATCAAAAATGTAATCCGTATTTACCTTATATCCTAATTGGGATTCAGCAATATTTATGTATTTGTCCTCAGTAATATTATTAAGGATTTCTATTGCTCTTTCAATCTTTTCAACTTTCTTTAGCCTAGTTATATCAACTTCGTAACCGCCCTTTATAGAATCTCTCAAAGGCTCTAAAGATTTTGCAAAGATTCTTAAATTATATGTGTGATCCCAAGGTCTAAAATTCCATATCTCTTTTCGGAAGAAAATAATATTTCTTACCCCATTAGGTATATCATATATTAAGAAATCCCAAGCTTTCCAATACCACCTTCCTCTTTTATTCATTTTATCTAAGCTTTCCAAAAAGCTATCTGCAAATTTTATTTTCATAATCATTATACACAAAAACTATTTAATGTTTTCGTAATCGGATATATATATTAAATATTAATAAATATGAAGCATTTAAAATCTATAGAAGAATTCAAAGCAGTTAACGAGCAGCTTTTTGGTAATTTTGGTAAGACATTATCTGATAAAGTGGCTGCGTTATTTGGGGGTAACGATCCTTCAAAAACAGGAGCATCTGGAGCATCTGGAGCATCTGGAGCATCTAATGTAGCTGGAGCATCTGGAACATCTCCTGTAACAGGAGAAATAACTAATATTTCAGCATCTGGAGATAAGGGTAAAAATATCCAACTTCTTATGGATGCAATGAAAAGAAACGGAATAACCAATCCATATACACAGAAGGCTATATTAGGTACTATTGGTAAAGAATCTGGATTTATTCCTAAAGATGAGAAAGGATACGGAAACACTTCAAACAGTAGGATTAGAAAAATATTCGGAAAAAGGGTCACAGTAAGCGATTCTGAATTATCATCATTAAAAAACAACGATAGTAAATTTTTTGATATGGTATACGGGAAGAGATATGGTAATGATTCGCCAGGTGATGGTTATAAATATAGAGGAAGAGGATTTAATCAAATAACATTTAAAGGTAGTTACAAAAAATACAATGATCTCCTAAATAAAGAAAATAAATTAGGTAGAACTGTAGATCTTATTAATAACCCAGATCAATTAAATGATGTTCAAGTAGCAGCAGAAGCAGCAATTTTATTTTTTAAAACCAAATCTCAAAGCGATACTATGCAGAGGAAATATGGAACTAAAGATATTAATAGTTTTAAAGACCAAGATACAGCTCTAAGAGCAATAGTTAATATTAATGCTGGTTTAGGAAATGATATAGAAGGAAAATATGTCAGTCACTTAGCAAACGCTACAAGAGCGGCAAATCAATTTACTATTACTTCTACTGGAGTATCTAATATGGCTTAATTCTTGACAATGAATATAAACTTTTAATTTTTTTAAAATTAAATATATACATTAAATATTAATCGATATGAAACATTTAAAATCTAGAGAAGAATTCAAATCCATTAACGAAAATGTATCCGGTGATAAAGCTAAAAATTTTCAAGTTGTCGTGAAGGCAATGAAAGAACACGGAATAACTAATCAATATACACAGAAGGCTATATTAGCTACTATTAGTAAAGAATGTGGATTTATTCCTAAAAGTGAGAAAGGCTACGGGGATACTGAAAACAGTATAATTGAAACAAAATTCGCGGATAAAATAAAAGAATATGAGAATAAAAACAAGGTTAAAGTAGATATAGAATCAATAAAAAAGAACGATAAGGAATTCTTTGATATGATATACGGAGGGAAAAGGGATAATGATTCGCCAGGTGATGGTTATAAATATAGAGGAAGAGGATTTAATCAGATAACATATAAAAGAGGTTACAAAAAATACAATGATCTTATAAATAAAGAAAATAAATTAGGTAGAACTGTAGATCTTATTAATAATCCAGATCAATTAAATGATGTTGATGTAGCAGCAGAAGCAGCAATTCTATATTTTAAAAGCAACGTACAAAGCGATGCTATGCAGAGGAAATATGGAACTAAAGACATTAATAGTTTTAAAGATCAAAATACAGCTCTAAGAGCAATAGTTAATATTAATGCTGGTTTAGGTAAAGATATTAATGGAAGCAGCCACCTAAGAAGCGCTACAAAAGCGCTAAGTAGAATTACTATTAGTCCTACTGGGGTATATAATATTTCTTAATTCTTAACAATATATCTTGTTTCTTTTCTGAATTCACCTGGTACATTTGCACTACTAGACTTATGTTTGCTCTATGTTTTCTGTGGTTTCTGAGAGACCTATTACTTCCCTATTTGGCCAATAAATTTATACGAATTAGATATATAAAACTATGCAGCACATTCGTATTTTTGAAAACTATTCACATCAGACATTTGCAGGACAGCTCCAAGAAAGACCTGAACATCAGAAGTTCGTAGAGTTCTTTCATACATATAAAGAACTCAAGATGTCTGAAGAGGACATCAATAAACTTATCAAATTAGACCGTGATTTTGATCGTGTTAGGGAACTTCGCAAGCCCGGTTATATGAAAGAGATAATCAATCTCGACGAGGAGCGGGATAAGTTCTTTACTGCACTAGAAAAGGGGGAAGTCTATAATCCAGTATTCAAGCATCATCCTCATCCCTATAATCGTAATCACATGGTCAAGAGAGCTCAAGCTCTTATCAAAAAGTTCCAAGATCTAGACTGCTTTCTTTCCCCTTACTATATTGAGAAGCTTGAATTCATAGTTACATTTGGAAAGATCAAAAAGATGAATCCCGATTCCCCAGCCTACTGTCGTGCCATACTAGACCTCTATGGGGGAAAGGTAAATCCTGTCCTGGTAGCTGAAGCCGAGAGAATTCTAGCTAAGAATCCTTACCAGAAGCGAAAGAGTAGCTCAACTGATATCAGTGCTCGGGAGATGGTTAAGATAGTACGTGATGAACTCAAAAATCTAAAATATTCAAAATGGAAGGTAGTTATCTACGATAACATGATTCCCCGTATGGGTGTCAAAGATGAATATGAGGTCAAGATCAATTCGGATGCCTATTTTAGTAAGGCTGATATTCCAGGTCTTCTGGCTCATGAACTAGCTGGACATGTTGGTCGCAGGTTCTATGGCGATCAAACTGGCCTATTTCTTTTTCGAAGTGGTTTACCGGGTAAGAATCAGTTTGATGAAGGATTGGCTATCTATAAGTCCCTCCAGGTTAAAACATCTAAACCCAACGTTCTTTTTAACATTGCTCTCTTCACCGTACTAGCTAGCAGATGTCACGAAATGACTTTCTATGAACTCTTTCAATTTGGCAAGCGCTATATTCCGCATGATGACAAGAAGATGTTCTCTAAGGTGATGCGAATTAAGAAGATCTGTCATGATACTTCTATGCTGACCGGTGATTTAGAGGAGCAGGAATATTTAGCTGGCTATCTGCTTGTCTCTAAGATGAACGATGATCAACGTAACGAGATTCTAAAGTATAACATTGGTCCGGAGCAATTCGGTGAACTAGATCGGATTAAAGCATTCCTGAATCTCAATCACTTTGGGGAAGGAAGAAGCAAATGAAGTTTAATATTAGTACTACAGGAGTATCAAATATGGCTTAATTCTTAACGATATACTTATTGAATGAATTAAATACGGGCTTTTCGTTTTTGAAATAGTATATTTCAGTCTTACCGCTATATCTTATTTCTTTTCTGAATCCCCCTGGTACAGTTGCACCACTTTGTAGTTTTTTAGTCCCCTTTGTAAAATCTAATACTATATGAATTTTCACATCTGTCTTTTTTGCTAGTTCTCTTTCTCTAGCTTCTAAAAGTCTCCATAAGCCTCTGTTTAAATCCTGATGTTGTAATGAACAATTTAGATAAGAAAATGTCTGGTATAATGTTGTCCTTTCGCAGGAGAAATCTGCTGCAGGAGCCATATGCCCTTTATCCCATTCGTTATTTTCGTAATCTTCCTGAGATGATGTATGGATTGAATCGTTAGTGTAAAAATCCATTCCTTTTCTTGAAACCTTACCGTCCGTACATTCCACTGTGTACCAAACTTCCTTAGGCTGTTCTAAAGTTTCCGAATATAAAACAGTGTATATTCCTGCATCAACTTTAATTTCTTCCTTTTTATTATATACTGTATTTAGTGAAAGAAAAAAAATGGATGATATAGTTATAACAATTAGCCTCATTATTTTTTAAATTTATTTGGATACATGATTCTTAAAGGATGTCCTTGTGGTATATCTTTAACTCTAATACCTGCTACTTTTTCTTCTGGGCACGTATCTTCTTGTCTAGCCATCCGGTTATTCATCCATGTTTCTATTTTAATAAAGTTGTTTCTACAAGCCCAAGTTTCTATTGATCTATTCCATGAAGATCCCACGCCAAATGGAAACATAACATTTGAATTGTTTACCACATCCATTATTTGACTTCCTTGAAGCTCCACACTAATCTCTCCAAAGTTCCTATGTCTAAGAATCATTGTTCTTTGATTAAAGCTCTCGTATAGTTCTATATGTTCCATTACCACGGGTTACTTGATTTAATTCCTAAAAGCTTTCTATATCTTGCAGTGTTGCAAGCCCAATATCTAGCTTTCCATTTAGGTCCAGGATTATCACATCTCATTCTTTTTTGGAATGATCTTGCTTTTTTAGGATCATTGTTGTTAACTCTCATACCAGGTTCGCCGAATCCCACTTTAACAACATTGTCTTTTTCATTTTTGGTGTATACACCGAATTTCCTAGGTCCCGAAGGTGTTCTGAATGGTCGATTGAGATCTACTTTTCTACCTCTATACTCTGCCTCGTGTAGCTCTTCTACATCTTCAAAAGGTATGTCGAGAAGAACCTCTCTTCCCTCATATATTCCCTTTTTACCAGCATCTGTTCCGACCAACCAAATTTCATCTTCGGTTAGACCAATTTTTCCTGAATAATATAAATCTCTTGATTCGTTGACTAAATCTAACCAACTTTCTGATTCCAATCTAAAAACGCTCTCTAATATACCTATACCTTCATTTAGATGATATGATAAATTTTCAGATAATGTATAACTTTTAAAGCCGTTAAAATCGCTTATGTGCTTCATTATTATTTTTATTTAATCAGATTATTTTGCGATATAATATCAGCAATCATTCTTGATATTTTAGTATCTGATGGATAATGTATTCCTGTTACCTCTCTGCTATTTGCAATTTTTTCACCTAGATTTTTTAAATCTTCTGAAATTTCTGGATGTTTCTTTGAATAATGATCAGCCATTACAAAACCGGTAAGTGCGTGACCACTAGGATATGCTGCTGTCATAGCATCAGTACGCATAAGTGGATAAAGGGATAAATTATAAGCTTTAGCAAGTTGGTATGGTCTCGGACGATTTATAACATTCTTAAGAAAATTTAATATCACGTCAGTTTGATCATCTACCATGAAGTATCCTTCCATAGTTTCACTGTATCCTTTAGATTGTAAAAGATCTATAAATAAGTCAGGAAGATTTCTTTGATCGTCTGCATATCTAGCAAAAGTTAAATCATCTCCTGTTGCTTTAGCCGTTTTTTCTATTAAAATAGAGAGATCTTCTTTTGTCGTTTCGCTACTGTTAAGTGGCGCTTCCTCTATGATTTTTTTAATGAGTCCTTCTTTCTGAAACCATTCTTTTATTGGATCATTGTTATCCTCTATAATTTCTTTAAATTCTATGGGGGCATTTCCGTATACTATTTCATCTAAATTATTTGTCATATCATTAATATAATATGATCTTTTTTCGGATATACGCTGTGTTTTAAAGGAATTAAAATATTCTATGTGTCTCATACGAGACTATATATCCTTTATACTAATTCGTAAAATTCTTTTTCTAGTTATCTAATTTTTTCCAACCAATTAGCAAAATGCTCTTCCGGTGTTAATTCGTCCCACTCATAATCAGTGAATCCTTTTTTACAGTACTCTCCAAAATTAATCATGTCCACTGCAGTAAATCCTGGTGTTCTTTTAAGCACATCCTCAACTCTTTCTGGTGTTGCATTTTCACCTTCACTTTCGATCGATTTCCATTCTTTCTCAATAGCATCAGAGTCCATACTATTAAATTTCTCTGCTAACATTGCAGTTAGTTTCATTTCATTTAGATTCATATTCTTTTATTTGTTTTATATAAGGTGCATAAACTGATGTTCTTACCGATCCAGATTCTTCATAAGCATCCATAGGTATCCAACGGGTAACTATTGTTTCTTCTTCCTTCCTTTCACATGGAAATGCTACCACTGTGGTGTCTTTTATGTCCTCTCCTTGACAGAAGAGTTCTTTCCATGTTGACACATCTAAATAATTTCTTAATGCACTCCATGGCTCCATATCTGTTCTTAACCACATATTATCCTCTGTCCTTATTGCATCCTCAATTTGCTTTTGTATTTCCTGTGTCAATGCTCTTTTTTGGTCAGCTGATAATCTTTTTCCGAAATTTTTAAGCAATTCACTAGGATATGTTGCAGAAGCTATTGAGTATCTTCCACAGAAATATCTTAAAGAAGACCAAGTGAGTGTCCATTCCCAATCACTTAAAGGTTCAATTTTCTTTTCTTTTCTCATGTCTGTTATATTTTAATTGTGTGTTTAAGTTTCTTCGTATAAAAAGAAAAGATAAATATAATATGATAGAAGGTTATGTTTATCTTATTGTAGAAGGTGATCAGCACGGAGATGAGAAGTATAAAATTGGAATCACTAAAAATGATCCAAGTGAAAGATTAAAGAAATTAAAGACCGGTAATTCTGGTGATCTATCTGTGCTTAAAACATACAGAAGCAAAAATTATAAAAAGATAGAAAGATGGCTTCACAGAAAATATAAATTCCAGAGAACATTATCTAATAATGAATTCTTTCATCTGACTGATTCTGAAGTTATCGGTTTTACCGAAGATTGCAAAAAAATAGATGAGATTGTTTCAACACTAAGTGAATTAAATCCTTTCTTTAAGTAGTTTATTTTTTATCTTTTCTATTAGCTTTAGCTTGCTTATATAAAGCTTTATCACCCATCTTTGTTGTTTTACCCCCTGTTACAAAAGAATTGACTCTAGCCATTGCCCATTGCTGAGGAGTTGTTCCAGGTATATGCCCAATTTTCCATGCTGCATATCCTCTTTTCCATACTTGTGTTAATATACCTTGAGGAAATCCCGTCTTATCTGATTTATTCTTTAGAGCTTTTTTTACTGGACTACCAGCAGATGTTACACCTTCATTTAAGAATCCTTCAATCTCAAGGATCTCATCTTCCGATAAAGATTCTAATAAATCTATAAACTCATTTTCTAGTTCTTCTAAGACCTTCATGAATTGATAAGGGTCTGTCATTAAATTTTCTCCAAACATTTCTTTGTATTTTTTAGTGTATTTACTTGTTTTTGTTTTTACTGCTTTACCCTTTCCTGCTTTACGAGATTTATAATCAGCATCCCATGGTCCATAAGCAGAAGAATCAGAATCATCTTTGCCCCCATGCTTTTTAATCTCCCTTTTCATCACATTAGGATTGGTTGACAAGTATTTTTTAGGGTATTTCATTCAATATATATTCAATTTGTTAAAACATTTTTTTAATTAATAAGAAATTTCTATCTTTACCTAAAATTGAAACAGAATTTACTTTACCTGATACAATAGATGATCTGTTATTATATGCAGTTGCTAAATCTTCATTAAATTCAAACTTTAATCGAGAAGGTGTAGTTATAAGAAGTGTATATAGAACAATATCATTTAAAGTGATTAGTAACAAATTTTTACTGAATGAAAAATAAAAAAGTACCAAAAAATAATATAGAGGTTACAGAAAGAATAAACAATTTAATTAATATAACTAGAAAAATGAGAGATAGACACATATCATTTAACGATGATGATTTAGAATTAATCGACACACAAAAACACACACAATGGTCAGTATTACAGAGTGATCAATTTGCTCCATCTTATGTTTCAATACCACAAGTTCCTTCTGGTCTTTATGAAATGAAATGGAATAGTTCATTACAGACTTGGGTTATTGCTAAGCAGGCTTTAAATATTGATGAACTTTACGAGCTTCCGTCGCCAGAGATTGAAAGCATTCTAAGTGATATAAAAATATTCTGGAGAAAAAGAGAAACCTATAGGGAGTATAACTTCGTACACAAAAGGGGTATTTTACTTTATGGAGATCCTGGGTGTGGTAAATCAGGAATTATACAACTCTGTGTTAAGAATCTAATAGATGAAGAAAATGGTATAGTGATTAATATTAAAGAAGATGAGGATTTTAAAGCATTCGTTGAATTTGTTCCCACTATAAGATCTATTGAACCCGAAAGACCTCTTATTGTAATACTAGAAGATATTGACTCATTAGCAGGGGAAGACAGACATTCAACAACAAAATTGCTTAATATTCTAGATGGAGTTAAGCAGATAGAAAATGTTGTTTATATAGCAACAACAAACTACCCAGAAAAACTACAAGAACGTATTACTAATCGTCCATCAAGATTTGATAGAAGATACGAGGTGCAAATGCCTTCGGGTGAAATTAGAGAAGCTTACATAAAAAATAAGCTTACTGACGAAGATATTAAAAAAATAGATATTAAAAAATGGGTAGAACTTACTGATGGTATGTCTCTTTCACACTTAAAAGAATTAGTAATTTCTGTGGTAGTAATGGGTAAAGACTTTGACGAATCGATTGCTACTCTTAATAGTATGGGGGAAAAACCTAAGGTTACGAGCAGAAAAAAATCTAAATTAGGATTTGGAAATTAATATGGAAAAATCATTAATAATACACCATTACAAGTTTTTAATCACTTAATAACAAAAATTTAATGAAAACTATATTAGTAAATTTAGAATCAAACTCTTTGGGTGATACTATTGGTATTATGCCTTGTCTTGAAAAATTTATATCAAATACAGAAGACAGTGTAATATTGAAAGCAAATCAAAGATTCAAAACATTATTTACAAACTCATATCCTATGGTGAAATTTTATGAGGAAGGTATGGAATACGACAAAAAAATAGATTTAAAATACAATTTTAATTTGCCCTTACAAACAGGTTTTGCAAACCAACTTGGGTTTATGGATTGGGAATACGTACAGCCAAAAGTTGATTTTACAACAAAAGAAAGACCAATAAAAGGAAAATATGTAACAATTAGTATTCATTCAACTTCACAATTAAAATATTGGAATAGTCCTTTGGGTATAAAATACCAACCTTTATCACCATATTGGGATGAATTATGCGGCATTTTAAGAAAACATGGTATTACTCCAGTTGTTGTTGAAAAAGATGAGATGTTTGGTATTTCACCTTTTAA
>Ga0181358_1001669_pt1 | contig 10162 bp, 25 predicted proteins | sample Fa13VDMM110SD_FD_130096 | JGI IMG/M metagenome (GOLD analysis project Ga0181358, IMG submission 130096) | Freshwater viral communities from Lake Michigan, USA - Fa13.VD.MM110.S.D | ecosystem: Environmental > Aquatic > Freshwater > Lake | place: USA: Michigan | collected 2013-09-24
CTTCTTCATATTCTTCTTTGTCTTCTATTTGATAAGCGTCAAGTGCGCCCATAGCATACGAACCGCCTGAGCCAGCCGTGTAGACAACTCCAGCCGTGCGCTCCCACGCATAGGTAGAGTCAATACTATAAATTACTCCACTAACTCCAACCAACAAGTCGTTCTCAAAGCTTGCTATATCGCCGTCGTCTTTCATATCGTAGCCAGCCTCCATAAAAAACTTACGCATGGCAGGAATAAAAGTGGCAGTAATAAACTTATCTAAATTACCTTTCGGCGGTTTCGGTGGAGTCCAACCAAAAGCAAGAAGATTTTGACCTCGGACTAATCCAGCCGAAGCAAACAGATAACCATTATTCAAATTGATTTTGCCTGTTGGCGAAATATCGTATTTTCTAACAGAGTCGGTAGACTGCGAATCGGCAGCTATCAAACACCAATCTTCATTTTGAATTGCGACAAGGGTAGTCATGCCTAATCCTCTCACTAATTACAAAGGGCGCGCCGAAGACAAATCTATCAAATTAACTAGGTTTTCCGTAATTCGACAGGCATAATTATCCTAACAGGATTCATCAGAATCCCCTACAAGAAAGAAGGCAGAAATGGGTCGTTTCGATCTAGATTCGTATGAAACGGTGGAAAGCAGGTTAACAAGATTTTGGGCAGATCACCCTGAGGGGCGAGTGCTTACAGAATTGGTTTATCACGATGAGCGTCGTTTTATTTGTAAGACAGAAATATATTTTGATAGAGAAGATAGCACTCCAGTATCAAGCGGACATGCTGAAGAAATAGTTGGCGCAAGCCCAGTAAATAAATCTAGTGCGTTAGAAAACTGCGAGACAAGTTCGACTGGCCGCGCATTAGCCCAATGCAATTACGCTGGCATGAAAAGACCTTCAAGAGAAGAAATGGAAAAGGTAGAGCGATATGAGCGCGAACCGCGCAAACCAATTGCCCCACCTAAAGTATATTCTCCTGAAGAAGTATTAAGGTTAGGCAAAATAATTGAAGATATACAAACGGTAGATAACTTAGCAACGCTTCGACAATTATGGACAAACGAGGCAACTAGCTTAGAAATACCAGTCAATGGTACAACCCTCAAAGACGCATTAAACGCGAGAGTCAAAAGCTTATCATGATACAAAGAACATCATTAGAAGCAAAACTCAAAGTGGAACCGCAAATAGGTTCGATTAACCGAAAAGTTTACGAGTTTATATTAAATCGTGGCTTAACAGGAGCAACAGATCAAGAGATAGAAGCGTCGTTGTTCTTAGACGGCAATACGGTAAGACCTTCGCGTGGGTCGCTAGTTAAAAATAACTTAGTGGCTGACGCAGGTATCACGCGCAAAAACAAAAAAGGCAACGCATGTATTGTTTGGCGCGCTACGAAGGAGGATATGTTGTTATGAGTAATAAACAAAACAAGTTCGAGCCAAGTATGGGTTGGATAGTGGCAGTAAATCATCAACAAGTATCTATCACGCGCTTGGCGCAAGAATTAGAGATAGACCCAATAGCTTGTGGTCAAGCGTTAGAAAACGCTGGATATCAACTAATTCCAGATCCGTTTGATATAGCAAAAGACGCATGGAAGGTATTAGATGTAGAAAAAAAGAACAAGTTAAAATCAGTACCAACTATGGCTGATGTCGCAGAAAGCGTAACTGAATTAGACGAGGAGGAAATGGCAAATGAGTAATGTTGTAACTCCAGCGCAGGTAGAAAAAAGGTTGTATGACTTATCTAAAGAGATAGACGATATACAACAAAACTTAGCAACGGTGGAAAAAGCATATTTTGAAACCAAGGCTACCTACGAAATCGAGTTAGCAAGAGCAAGAATGACTTATGCGTCTAAGTCTGCCCCTAACGGCAAGAATTACACCGTGCAAGAGCGCGAAGATATGGCTCTAATCCAATGCGAAGACTTGCACTTTCAATTAGCTTCACTTGAGGCAACGGTGCGATCTCAACGCGCAAACGCTTCACGCGTAAAAACGCAAGTAGATATAGCAAGATCAATTGGAACTTCCGTGAGAACAGCGATGGATGTTGCATGAGTCAAGAAGGAGACAATTATTCTTTAACTCCAGCAGGAAACAGTATGCTAGAAGCTTTTATAGAAGCAACTATGAAAATGTATCCTGAATTAAGTAAAGAAGAAGCGTTAAAAAAAATCACAGAAAATTTCAAATGACCCACCCAGTTTTCCAACACGATCAGACGGTAGCTTATATAAAAAATGACGCTATGTTTGTGAGAGTTGACGAACAAAACTCTTATGACGCAATCGCCAATATATTTGAGATGTATTGGCGGTCAGTAATAATAGAGGAATTGACTCTTAATCTGCCAGTAATCGAACAAATCCATGGGCGAATACCTGAAAATATAAGACGAGAAATATTAAAATTAGTTTGGGAGACGCGATGAACTTACAAGACTTATTAGCCAAATCTTTAACTGCTTATGACCGCAACAGAGACCGATCAAAGCAGGTAGAGATAGGTCCTTCTTCGGTCGGAGGTTGCCGTAGGCAGGTGTATTATCAACTCACCGACCAACCTATAACCAATAATGAGACAGAGTCCTTAGCGGCAATCCTAGGAACTTTTATACACTCAGGAATAAGTAAAGCAATTAAGCGCGAAGACCCTTTCGGAGATAACTTTATTATTGAGGAAGAATTTGAGCACCAGGGATTAAAAGGACATTGTGATTTATACATCAAAGATTTGGGTATGGTCGTAGACTGGAAAACTACAAAAAAGAAATCCTTGCGCTATTTTCCAAGCCAACAACAAAGATGGCAGGTACAACTTTACGGTTGGTTGCTCAATAATAATGAGCATGAGGTAAAACAGGTAGCGCTGGTAGCAATACCAAGAGACGCAGATATGGCAGATATAAAAGTCCATATAGAAAATTACGATGAGGCGACGGCGCAGGAAGCGTTACTCTGGTTAGCAGATACGCGCGAGCTTGCAAAAAATAAAACAATGCCTCCGGCAGAAAACTACCCAGCCTTTTGTTCTAAATATTGTAAGTTTTACGACGCAAGTGGGGAGATCGGATGCCCCGGTACAACAAAGTAAATTGGGAAAAGGCCGCATGCAGAGGAGCGCCAACTAATTTATTTTTCATTGTAGAAGAAAACCGAAAGGTATTAGAGTGGATAGATGTCGGGGTAGTACGCAAAATATGTCTAGCTTGTCCAATATGGAGCAAGTGTCTCGAATACGCTTTACAACATGAGAGAGACGGAGTATGGGGAGGATTAACTGGGAATGAAAGACGAGCCTTAGTCAAAGGCGAGCCTTCCACTATTGTAAACAAAGCAAGGACAGAATTAGCGCGTTTTGGAGTTAGTTGGGAACAATTACAGGAGGTTATTGATGAGCATACGCGTAATGTCGGAAGTTTGGAGAACCCAACTACCAACTAGCGAAAAAATGGTGTTACTCGTTATAGCCGACCATGCCTCCGACGAAGGGGATAACGCTTGGCCTAGTCAACGAACTATTGCAAACCGCGCTAGCTTGACCGTACGGACAGTACAGAGATGCGTCAATAAACTTGTGGCTGAGGGTTGGTTACGCATGGACAAAGGTAAAGGAGGGTCAATAAATTGCCGAGACGATAGGCGACCTCACTTATACAAGATCAACCTAAACAAAGTACGAGGCGACACCTTGTCTACGCGCAAGAAACGAGACGACAACAGCGACGCAGACGAGGCGACTTTAACGCCGACAGCGAGGCGACAATTGCGCCCCATGAATCATTCAATAGAACCACCCATAGATACATTAACCTTTGATGAGTTTTGGAAAGTTTACCCACGCAAAACGGCAAAAGGTGCGGCAAGAAAAGTTTGGGAAAAGATAACCGAACCAGCCGAGGTAATCGAAGGCGCAAGACGATTTGCATTAGACCCTAACCGAGACCCAAGCTTCACGCCTCACCCAGCTACATGGCTCAACGGCGAAAGGTGGCTAGACGAACCTTTACCGCCTCGAAAATTAAGCCCTCAAGAGCTTAAAGCAAGAGAATTATTAGAGGCTCGGCGCAAATCAGAGATCCAAAAAGAGGTGCAACGCAAGGCGCAGGAAGAAGAACGCAGACAAGCAGAAAGAGCCGTTCCTATGCCTGAGTATTTAAAGGAGGCGCTCAAAAGACTTTAACTTGCTCAAATTATCCGTAACCCTTACGCTTATACGGATATAGCAAGGAGTAGTAATGTCTATTACGCTGGCTGCACCCACAAAAGTCGTGGTGGGAGATACTATTGTAATTAACCAGGATACTTGGATGGTCAATTATGTAGAAGGTCCAGACAAACATGGCTATATGGATTATTACTTAATCAACAAAGAAGGCACACTACATTACATTACAAACGAACCTGTAATCTTAATTTTGTGATCCAATTTCGCGCTGAGGGCATACCAGTGCCTCAAGGCTCGATGAAAGTTATTAACGGCAGGATTTTACATTCTCAAGGATCTGCGCTAGCAGTTTGGCGCTCGACAATAGCTTGGTCTGCAAAACAAGCAGGAGCAATACCAATAGCAGACCCAATAATAATTATTTTATTATTCACGATGCCACGCCCAAAAACAGTAAAGCGAGCTTATCCTTCAGTAGCACCTGATTTAGACAAACTTATCCGCGCTAGCTTAGACGCATTAACAGGAGTCGCCTACTTAGACGACGGACAAGTGGTGGAAGTACAAGCAAAGAAAAGATACGGAGCAACCCCTGGTTTAGATATCACCATACTCAGCCAATGATAAAATAAGAAAAATAAATATACTCAAGTAAAAAATAAATTGGACACGCTACTCGCCAATAGTTGTCGAAAACTGACATGCGCAGGACAATTCTCTCAACAGGGATCGCAGATCCCCCAACAGAGAGGCAACAGATGGCAAAAAAGTTAAGAGAAGTAGGAATAGAAACTACAACTCCCCTATATTCAAACTACCATAACAGTTATGTGGCAGAAAAGTTACAAGTTTCAACATCTACAACAAAACAATTAGACCTATACAGTAACGAGTTAACAAAAGTATTACTGCGTTTGATCAAAGTTTCAGAGCGCATGCCTGAAGGAATGTGGCTAGTCCTTGGAGAAGAAATCCGTAGTGTTACAAACACTCTTGCAGAATCTAAGAACGCATTAGATATCGCTCACTCCGCAAGGACTTACGGATTTGGGCAGAACTAAACCATGTCCAAAAAAATATACGAGTGCTTCGACTGTGGCAAACAATTCAATAAGCAATACCAATGGCTGTTACACCACGATTTCCACAAAGGCGAGCCAGTTATGCGCGCAACCGCGTGTATTAGTTGTGTAGCAGATGTGGATGTCCGCTCTGGTGTATGCCATAAGTGCGGAACGGTTCAGTCAAGTGGCTGGACTTTGATAACTAACATGGAGGCAAAATAATGAACTACGATATAACTTTTGACGAAGCCGTCAAAATAAACAAAGAACTGCGCGACTTCTGCCTAACAGTATTTCAGGCACATGGATTAGTTGCAGGTAAGGCAAAAAGTGGATATGGCGATGGTTATTCTTTCAAGATCGAGGCTTATGCCAACGAAGGAGTAACAAAAGCATTATGCTCCAAGATACAACTAGCAATCAGTAAACACGCAAAAAAAATATACGCACAAAACAATTTAGTTAGTGATAAGTGCAATGCTAGATACGGCACAAACTTCTCAATAACCCTGAAAGCGGATAGATTAGTAATTGGAGACAATGGTGTAAACCTAGCTTCTAAATTCGCAAAAAACTTCCGCATGACAAGTTACACGCATAAATTACCTGACGCAACCCTAGGTCAGCCAGCCAAATTTGGCGACAAAGTTATGTATTTCGCTGGCGTAGAACTACGAAGGAACGGCGATATAACTCCAGTAGTTTGGGATGGCGCAGACTACCGTTTGTTCAAAGACCCATCAGTATTACAAAAATATTGGGGCAAGCAGTTAGAGAAGGCAAACTAATGGCAACTTACAAAACAGAAATAACCATAAAAACCGATCGGGAGCTTACGGAAGATGAATTAGCTTCTATTGAAAGATCAGTTCACGCCCAACTCGCTGAGCCTTGGGATTTCAACAATAACGAGATAAATGTGCAAATAGAAGTGAGTGATTTCAACTTCGAGGAGGCAAAATAATGTGGATAAAACAAGAGGAGTTAATACAGATTATGCAAACTCTCAATATTGCAACGCAATTTATAGGCAACAATCAAGAAAAACTAACAATCGAGTTAGTAGATAGCTTACAAAAGTGCGCTGAAACTTGCCGAACAATAGTGGAGCGCTCATGAAACGAACCAAGAACTATTACCGATTACGGTTATTAGCGCGTATTGCCTTTTGGAGCGCATTAGCCATAGGCATTTATGTAGTAGCCAGCCAAATATGGTGGGTTGGCGACGGATATTGCTTTGGGGATATGACAACCTGCGACGCAAGGAGCAAATAATGGGAGCAAGGACTAATTTCACCTTCAAACAAGGCGACAAGTATTTAACTTTATATTCACATTGGGGCGGAGATAGTAAGTTCCAAGACTTGGCGTACGCTATTAACGAAGCAAAACCTCGTTGGGGCGATACCGGGTATTGCACAAAAATCATAGTTTCTCAACTGATAGGAGAAAGTTGGAATGAAACAAGTGGGTTTGGATTATATGCTGGAGATGAAGGAAGCGAAGAATCATACGACCCAGTAACTATCGATGTAGAAAAACTAACCGTAGAAACACCTGATTTATTCTTCACTTTCGAAGAGTTTATTAAGGCAAATCGAATATGAGAAAACGAATGAACTGCAAAAAAAGCTTAATAATTGGAATTGCAATAGCGTTATTTCCAACAACTGCGAGCGCAGAGGCAACAGGTGCATGGGTCAAAGTAGACGCTAGTGGCAACGCAATCGGGCAAGCCATTGTTTGCACACAATCAGTATGCGGAGACCCAACTAGCTTGTATAACAAAATGACCCTACAAGCCGAAGAACGATATGTGTTACAAGCCCCTGCTAGTGCAGACGGCAATGTGGCAGGTGTCGGCGCAGGACAAGGGGCAAAATCCGTAAAAGTAGATTTGGAAACCAAGGTTTGGACGGTGGTAAATGAATCCAAAATAACCGAGCCAATAATCACAATATTGCCAAATGGAGAAAAACAATTTTCAAACAAGGTTATAGGTATTGCAACTACAACTCAGAGGTTCGACCAAAATAACGCGCCTTGGATAGTAGCAAACGGTGTTGTAGAAACTACAAGTACATACACACCTTTGATATCAGAAGCCATACAACAACAAGAAGAAGCAATATTAGCTTCAAAAAAAGAACTACGAAAAGCAGAAAAAAAGTTAAAAAAGAAAGGCAAAAAATAATGTCGTTATCTATGATGGGTTCCGGCATTTACAGCGAAGAAGTTACCCTCGAAGTTGTATGTAAAGAATCGTGCCATGAATGCGACGAAAACAATAAAGTTTGCAAGGCATATTGGAACGAGGATTTTCATACAGACGACTGGGGCAACATAGAGCAAGAAGTCACTTGCAAGGTATGCAAGCATAAATACACGATCAAAAAGGAGGCAGGAGAGTGATAAGAATACGCAACCCAATTTATCGCACCGAAAGTAAGTGGGCTAATGTAAATTGTTACCATTGTGGCAAACGCTTAACAATACTTGTGCCTAATCTAAGAGCTTACAATTATTGTGGTGAGTGCAAATGAGCGCGGAGTACCAAGGCTGGAAGAATTACGCGTCTTGGAATGTGGCATTATGGTTAGAAAACGAAGAACCTAATTACCGAGGCGCAGTAGATTTTATGAAAGACTACAAAGGCAATAAACCATATATTGACTTTTGTATTGAGTGCGGATTAGACGCACAAAAAACGCCCGACGGAGTGGCGTGGATAGACCCAACAATCGATCTACCAGCGCTAAATGCAGTAATGACTAGCTTAGCGCCCGAAAAGGAGAAGGAATGAGTTATCAAATTAAAGAAATAATAGACGGAAAAGAAGCGTGGCATGGCGAATACAACAATTGTATAGAAGCGGTGCTCAATTTCAATAAGTTCACAGATGCCTCGCTCGCGCAATTTGGAAGGTTAATATATTTAATCGAGCCTTCCGGCAAAACACACGCAAAATATTTCACTCGAAAACCGTAATTGACTACCAAGAGCGTCAAAGTGGCATTTGTTCATTTACCACTAAGGCTGACCAAGACCTCTCCATGAGCGAGTCAGACCTGCGCTCCATTTTGCCCCCGGTTTGCCGATCCAAACTGGGGTCAAAATCACTAATTACAGATAAACTATAGAACACCTATTCGCTAAGTCTCAATTAAGGAGAACCAAAATGAGTAGAGATACACTAATTAACAGATGCCTAGGATGCGGAGCGCAGATATACAACAAAAAAATCTGCCAATACTGTGAAGGAGTGAAAGGCTAAGACAATAGCTTTTCTTCGCAAAATCCTCTTAGTAGCCTTATTGGCTGGATTTTGCAGTATGATACAAGCAGAGGCAGTTCAAGCGCCTCATACACCTGTCCAGCTTGTATTCATAAAATCAACGCCTAAGTTAATAGCTTATGGCAAGGTTATGTCGCAATGGGAATCAGAAAGCCAGTACCAATGCCTCGAAAAACTCTGGCAAAAAGAAAGTAACTGGAATCCAAAGGCTGAAAACAAAAAATCAGGAGCTTTTGGAATTGCACAATTTATGCCTGAAACTTGGGGCAACTACAAGTACCCTTACAAGCCCACCGATGCTGGCATTCAGATTACGGCTGGGCTAAGATATATCACAAAGCGTTATGGCTCTCCTTGCGAGGCTTGGGCGTTTTGGCAAAAACAAGCCAAGAAGGGAAACCCTTGGTATTGACGAAAGGCGCGCAATGGATCAAAAGATCGTCAAATTGGTCAAAGAGCGCGCAGGAGGATATTGTGAGGTTTGTGGTGGCGTCAGAGAGCAATCAATGGCGCTCCATCACAGAAAGTTAAAATCGCGCGGAGGAAAAGATACCGTAGCGAATTTAATTTGGATTCATCATGGATGCCACAATCTGAAAACAGATAGTATTCATTTGAATCCTGAAAAATCAGAACAAAAAGGTTGGATGGTCTCATCTTGGCAAGAGCCTGAAGAAACTCCTTTCTTCCGACCCGACAACACTTTCGTTCTATTAACAAATCAAGGAACAACTACCGCACTAGGAGGAAAAAATGATTAACCAAATAACAATACAAGGCAATATAGGTAACGACCCTGAATTAAAAATGGCAAAAGATGAAACTCTTGCCGTGTTTTCACTAGCTTATACGCCTTGGAGCAAGACAAAAGGAGAAGGCGAAACAATTTGGTTCCGAGTAACTTTCTGGAACACAAAAGCAGATTCAGTAATGGATAACCTAAAAAAAGGCGACAAAGTCTTAATTATCGGCAAACTAGGCGTATCGCAATACACAGATAAAGAGGGTAAAGACCGGGTTTCATTAGAAATCAATGGAACAGATTACGCAATAGTGCCAAAAAGTTTAAAGAACGCGCCAACAGTAAATAAACAAAAAGAGGCGGCGCCTTGGTAGATAACGAATTATGGAGTAGCCAACAAGTTACGGAATACTTAGGTATTACGATCAACAACTTGAGGCAAATCCAACACCGAAAAACACTCAACTGGGTAAAACGCGAGTGGAGATCGGTATATTACAGCGCAGAACAAGTTAGAGCCTACAAAGAAAAGCGCGAAAAGAGAAAAAAACGCTAGTCTTTAGGCATGAGCGTAGTAATAACAGAAAAAGTAACCGTCGAGGAGTTAGACGAGGCTATGAGGTATATTCAAAAACTACTTCTAGATTCAAAGCTAACTCCTAGGCGCAGAAATATATTACTAACAAGCTTAGACGACTTATTAGACGCTAGATTAGAAATAGCGGAGAAGCAGGAGGCAAATGGTGGAGATCAAAAAAATAGCAATAAATGAAATCAAACCTTATGCCAAAAATCCACGAAAAGGTAATATAGATTTAATAGCACAATCTTTAATAACCTATGGACAATACAAACCCATAACAGTAAATCAAAGAA
>Ga0181358_1001672_pt1 | contig 10153 bp, 10 predicted proteins | sample Fa13VDMM110SD_FD_130096 | JGI IMG/M metagenome (GOLD analysis project Ga0181358, IMG submission 130096) | Freshwater viral communities from Lake Michigan, USA - Fa13.VD.MM110.S.D | ecosystem: Environmental > Aquatic > Freshwater > Lake | place: USA: Michigan | collected 2013-09-24
AATGCGTTTGTTGCGCCGTCAAATGCACGACCGATACGAGCTGACCATCTTTCTGTTGTCTGAGCATTCTTGATAAGCATATCAAGGATTTCGAGATCGATTTCTTGTGAGATATACTCGGAAAGCATCGATGTCAATTCTGCTTCAGCGTCGATTGAGTGGTAAGCATTAAGATCTTGTGCGAATTCAGGACTCCAAACTGCCTTTAACTTACGTGTCTTAGCCACGATTGACTCTGAACGAAGCTCAAGGTTGATTTCTGGAACGCCAATGTCTGCGCCTGATGTGTCTTCAAAGTCACCACGAGTTATTGATGATGGTTGCTTCTGGTATGTAACAACAAGGTTGTTAACAGGAGCAGCCGATGCAGATACTACGAATGTGATTTGTGTGTTTGTTGTATTTGATGTTGTGTACTGTGGGAAGTAATCAATAATGCTTGAACCAGAAACCTTGAATGCACGGATACCATCGGTATCGTGAGTTGCCAAAGATGCCGATGAAACTGTAACTGTGAAGATGAACCCACCAATAAGTGATGCTGAGTAAGCGGCTTGGAATTCTGTGTCAAATTGGAAAACAGATGTAGAACCATATCCAACAGAAGCTGTTGCAAATGTTGTTGCATCTACTGTTGTGTTTGCGACAGATTTTGTGATGGCGTTTGATGCTGTTTCGTTGATTGAGTAACCAAAGCGACCAGAACCATAAAGACCACCAGAAGGATCTGCACCCCTTGCACCTGCACCGGTTACACCGAATACAGAGTCAGCTTCCGAACCCTTACCTGCACCTGTTGTAAAGCCAGGTTGTGCTGTTCCGTACTTAAAGTCAAGGAAGAACACAAGACCCGAAGGAAGGTTCAGTGGTTGAACTGAAACAAAATCCTTTGCTGCGATTTCCGAGAAAATACGGCGAACAAGTGGAAGTGCAACGCCGGCCCATTCTTCTGAACCAGCTGCTGTACCCGTACGTGATGACTCTTCGATGAGTTGTTTTGCTTGATTTTCGAGAAGAACTGCAATAGAGTTCTTTTCATAATCTGTTTTAATACCGTCAAGAAGTCCTGTCTTTTCCCACTTCTTAACTGTACCACGGTTTTCTTCAATAAGCCGCTTGTGCGGATTCGAAGAAGAACCAAGTAATGATTGTATATTCATTTATATATCTCCAATAATAAAATTTGTTAGTTTAAACCTGCTAATTTTCTTAATCTATCTGCCATCGCCGAGCTTTCCGAGAGGATTGCCTTTGATGGACGTGTGCTTGCTATTGGTTTACTTGCAAATGATTCTTTCAATTGCTTAACCTTTACAGTCTTCAGAGATTCTGCAAGTGTTGTGTAAACCAGTTTAACTTCACGAAGAGTTTTTGCTCTGTCAAAGTTCTCAATAACCGTCATCTTTTGTGATTGCGTAAGTGAATGTGAACGGAATAACTTGTTTGAGAAAAGAAGTTTTGAATTGAGAAGATTTACTTCATTGATTTTGTCACGAAGGAACTTGATAACAGCGTAAGCTTCTTCAAGCTTTTCTTCTTTTTCATCTTCTTCGTCACCTTCTTCAACTGGTTTTTCTTCCTCGTCTTCTTCACGCAAGGCACGAAGAATTTCTTGAATATCAACTTCTTCGTCTTCACCTTCTTCAACTGGTTTTTCTTCTTCTTCTTTTTCAACTAATTGAACAAGCTTTTCACTCTTCATTTCTGTGCTGTCATCTGACGAATACTTTGAAGGTGTCTTATTGTCACCCGAACCGATTTCCGATGAATCAAGATCTTCTTCAAGTTGACGGATTATTTCCATCAAATCCTCGTCGATTTCCTCGTCATCTTCCATCCCCATCTCCATTTCATCTTCTTCCATTGCTGGTTTTTCTTCGTCTTCGTCTTCTTCCATTGCTGGTTTCTCTTCGTCTTCACCCTCTTCAACCGGTGTTTCGTCTTCATGTTCTCCTTCTTCGACCGGTGCTTCGTCTTCGTGCTCTCCTTCTTCCATCTGTGTTTCTTCTTCGTCACCTTCTTCCATTTCTTCCTCTTCGGCTTCTTCTGAAAGTCTAGATGCTAACATCGATTGAAGACGTGGAGTAAACGCCTCTTCTAACGCAAGCTTAGCATTGGCAAGTGCGACTTCACGTACTGCCTTTGCATCTGCGATTGCGTCTTTTAATAAATCTGTCATAAAAATCTCCAACTAGTTTTTAGGGTTATTAAAAACTCTAATCAAACAGTAAATAGAAAAACTCTATAAGAGATAGAGTATTATATATACATAAATAGTATTCTGTTTAAAAAAATACCACATTTAAGTTATTTTTTATCACCATTCAGTAATTTTTTTAATAAAATAACTTTATTTTCTTCCTTCTTATCAAATACCGTCCCAATATCACCGAGACGAAAAATGTGTGTAACATCATCTTCGGAATATATAAACCGGTTTACTCTTTTTGGTTTTTCTTCATTTTCAGGCATTTGGAAACTCCACCGATATATTGTAGATATTTTTTTCTTCATCTTTACCCGTAATTTTAAATTTACAACCACGAGGAAGTGTTATTTCTGATTCTATACAATACTCATCCTCAGAACAAGGCAACATAAGAACTCTATCACCACGTTTTAGATTTATCTTGATTATAGGTGTTCTTTGTTTTCTTTCACCAGATGTAAGTTCTCTATCTGTAAAATCTTCTGCAATAATTGGATTGAGAGAAGTTGAAACGAATCCGTTATCTATCCAATCCCCGGCATCAACAAATTTCTGAAGAACTTCTTTTCTAATACCACGATAAACTACTACATCATTTTGAAGTACAGCACCATCCGATTTAAAATGATCGTCTAAAACTAAGATATTATACATACTCCATTTTGTTGGTTGTTGTATTCTATCTTTTGGATTTCTCGTAATTTTTTCCAACTCATCTTTATCCCAATTAATCTCTCTACCATCACGGAGAAATGTATTTATAGCCAAAGAATCAGTATGATATATTTTTGCAGCAGAAGTTACAACAGAATCATTCTGGATTGAAGATAATGCAGCTAATTTAGCAACGGCAATACCTTGTATTCTTTTTGCCGATTTCTTCATAGAAGACATTGTTGACTTTGCACCCTCATTATCTTTATTTCTTTGTTGAATTGCAAGAGTATCTAGCAGTTCATCATATGAACGAAAGAAAGGTGTAAACTCAAATTTTAGAAGTTTCTTTTTTAGGTCTGGTCTGAAATTTTTTGCATCGTCTATAATTTCATCTTTTTCTTTATCATCAAGAAAAACAAATGAACCAAGCTTTTTTTCCAACTTTTGTTCGGGTGTTTCTTTTTTTTCTTCGGGTTTTTCTTCTTCTTTTTCATCGGATGCAGATTTTTCTTTTTCTGCCTTTAACTTAGCCATCAAACCACCACCCTCACCTTTTTCTTTTTTAGGTGTATCTGGTTCTTCTTTTTTCTTTTTTTCTTCTGGCTTTTGGTGAATTAACGGGTCAAAGTTTACTTTACTAATATAGTAAGACTCCCCACTTTCCTTGTTTTTTACAAGTATTTTATCGGGATTCTCACTATCTGATTTTTCATCTTTTTCAAGTAATATGTGTTTTAGCTTTATCATTTTCACCGAGTTAGTTACTCTTGTTCTCGGTCAAGCTTTCTTTGTCTCTTCCGAGATGCATTCATTTTATCTTTCTTCTTTTCGGAAGGTTTGATGTATTCTGTCCGTGCTTTGTACTCTTCAAGAATACCACTTTCCTTCACCTTTCTCTTGAATATCTTTAACATAAGGTCAATATTCATTCCATTTCCCTTGACCTTAACATGGGCTGTTTTTGGTCTGTTGCCGTAAACTTGATCTGCCATAACTTTTTTCCTATTATTTCTGTTTAATATCTTTTATTTCATAGTACCGACCTAATGTTTGACCGATATCTTCGTAAACTGATTCCAATCTTTGTTGTAACTTAATCACCTCGATAACAGTTTTTTCGAAGACTTTCATAGACTCATTCATTTTACGAGTATGTCTTCCAAGTGTAACTTGATCAAACCAATCACCGGATTCTTCCATAATATTTTTAGAGGCAAATTCAACAACTTTTTTAATTTCTTTGTAAGTTTCTTTTAAGTTATTTCCACGATAAATGATATTACCATACTCATTATATCTGGCTATTGTCTCTACATATGCCTTCTTTTGTTCGGGTGTCAAAATTGGATCCTTCGGTTCCTTTTCAGTTATGCCCTCTTTCATCACTTCTGATACTGCCTTTGATACCATACGTTTTAGTTCTTTCATTGTATTTTTATCGGCCGTTATTGGAAGACCTTTGTGTTTTGTACCAGCATACTTTTCAAGTTCTTTTTCAGACATACCCGCTGCAACTTGTTTTACATTTTTACTAACGTTTGACGCCGGAACTTCTCCACGTTTGTAGGCAAGAACAAGTCCCATAAATTTCTGTTGTTTAACACTGAGTGCAGGCATTATTATTTCCCTTCAAATATACAATCACATATACCACCAATTTCACAGATGATATTTGTAATGTTTTCATGAATACGTTGAATCTTAGGATCTACTTTATTAATTTTCTTTGGTGATACACCTTCTTTTATAAGTCCTTCACCAACGACTTCACCACCACCAGCTGGATACATAAATGCACCGTGTGTTGATGGGTTTGAAACAAAATCCCACCCAATCAATTCAAAGTCATCCTGAACTTCTACTGTTGTTTCATTTATTTCTTTTACAGAACCAAGACCTCTCGATGAGATACCGAGACGAATACCTGCCTGAAGAAGTTGTTTTAAAATATTACCTGATGGTGTTGGGAGAATTTCTACCGTGCCAATCAAATCATTTCCTTGCCAATCACAGTTCAACACATTGTGGGAAACATTACGGAGATTGATGACTGAGGAATTCCCTGTCCAATGCGGGAATCCGTTATCTCGGCAATAAAAATTACCGTTTTCAACCGTCACGCAATGAACGGTATCATCATAATCAACTTCGTTAACCTTTACAAATCTAAAGTCAAGATGAACTGATGTTGATTTCTTAATCTTCAATCTGTATAATGTAGATTTATTTGCCACTTCAATAATACGACCAGCATACACATAATCTTTTTTGCTAATCTGTTCTTTAATCACAGATGCAACACCCAACTTCAAAAGAATCTCTTGAAAATCTTCCATCAATTTTTTTGAAACCGAGAATATTGATTGGTTTGTATAACCATTATAAGTAACCGTAGTCCCATCCCCATGCAAATACCACTCGAATAACTCCTGCAATAAATCAATTGATGCGTTCTTTATATCATCTGGGATATACTTCGTGTATTTGTTCCCTAAACTACTGACATAATTCCAAAGTCTCGGATCAGAACAAGAAAATGTTATTCCACGTTCTCCTTTTTTCCATTCATTCCAAGTTAATTCGGGTGACATTTCTTTCAATACTTCTCTAAATTTATCGGCGGTTTCACCTTCATTCTGTGTAATGTAAACACCATATCCATTGTTACCAGTATCTCTGTTGGTGCAATGTCCTTCTGCTAAATAAAATCCTAAGAAACCAAAGAATGATTTTGCATTTAAAATCAATGGAGTCGATGATTTTTCTTTGTATTCGGCAGATTGATTGTTCGCAACATCAGTTATACCTTCCAACTCAATAACATCATGATGAGTACCGTTCCAATTGTTATCGGCAATCGGTATTGTTAAATGAGTGGACTGGTGTGTTTTCGTCATCTCATATATTTCTTGTGCCGTCTTTATCACAAACTTACCGTTTCTGTCTTTCAAATAAAATCGGTGGTTTGGTGTAACCATTGCATCAATGTTTTTACCAATGATAGAAATCATCTTTCCTTTATACGGTTCATTAACAACACGTTGGACCGGTTGATATTCTATAACATTTGTATCTGTGTTTAATGACGGTATAAGTTCACCAAGTTGAACATCTTTTATGAATTTCCAACCAGATTTTGTTAGAATCTGTGCTGTTGGGCGATTGCACTCTGGGTGGTCAAGCTCTCCCAAGGCACGATTTTCTTTGATTTGATTTTCTTGATATTTCTTTACTTCACGTATGAGAATTTCTTTCGGATAAACTCTACCATTTTGATTTTTTGCCTCTGCTCGTTGGAGAACACCCGAAACGATTACTTTGCCAGTTCCCTGCTTTAGTTCATTAATTTGTTGAGGATTTACAATGAAAAGCATTGTGTCTACTAGTAATTGTTTCATTTTACGCACCTAACTCATTAATTTTTTTAGAAATACGATTTAATCTTTCACTAATTTTATATAACCTAGTGTGAGAAGAAGACCAAAGTGTTCTTTGATCCACACCCATTTCCATTTTTAAACGAGATGAATGACCAACGATTCTTTCAATTTCATAAATTGCACGATTTATTTCTTTTATAGATTGATTAATTTTCTGATTTGTTGTTCTTGTTTCATCTGTCTTGTACGTTTTATATGATGCCTCGTGTAATGCAGACATCGCTAGCTTATATGCAGATTCTTGTGTTGCATATTGTTTGTATGTTATTGAGTGTTTTCTTTTTGCTTTTGGTACAATCTTATATCCATACTGTTCTGCATTATCTTTTGTTTGTGCATCAAATTCTTCCTTACCTTCACCAGATTCTGGTGAAAATGCCTTTGGAGTTTCATAGCCGGCAACCATACCGGTTACACTCATTTCGTGCATTTCATCTTTAAATTTTTTAAAAGATTCTGATTCTTTTAATTTTTGTATAAACTTTTCTACGTTCATAGTATCACCTAATCAGTTGATTACGAATTAAAGCATAAACAGTTCCAGTATCTACCTTAACACTTGAAAGAGAAAGTTCAACTATACCATTACTACCAGTAAGAGTTGAAAGTGGTAGTGTTCCACCGGCAGAAAGTGATGCTGTTCCAATCGTTCCAACCGGTACAATAACACCACCTACACCAAAATTTGAACTTGTAAAATTGGTTGTCCCCGATCCACAAGTTATTGAGTATAAAAACTTTCCAGGGTGTCCTTTTCTTTCAAATTCATTCCTAGCATCTGTTCCATAATTGTAGGGTTGTATTCCCGTTGTATCTGCCATTACTTAACTCCATCTAAATCATTTATCAAACTATAATATCTTAAAAGAGCGGAAATATGACTTTCTTCTACATTTTTAAGTGTTTTGTATTGTTCTAATAATTCAATCACTTCTGTAAGTTTTATCTTTAAAGACTTATCACTTATTGATTTCATTTTAAATGACAAAACTTTTTTAATTTTTATCGCATCTTCCTTAATCATTTCTTTAAAGTTATTGGTATTACTTACATTACCAATGTATTCACGGAGTAAATTCTTTTGTTCTGATGAAAGATTCCCATATTTTTCATTAAACTTTTCTACAAGTATTTTATAAGAAAGTAAACGTATTTCTTTTGGTTCATTTGATATAGAAGAAACATCGTCTACAATACGTGATTTCTTATCGGATGCCATGTTCTCAATTACAGTAACTTTTGAACGAGTAACTTCAATTGGATTATCCAATTCCGTATATTCAAATATCTTATAAATTGATGCTAGAAGTTTATAGTTTTGAACTTTAGTTTGAAAGAAATTATTTACATTAAAATTTTCGTTTATCGATTTTATCAACTGATACTTTTCGTCTTTAAGTTTCATTTTATCAATTTTCTTTCGTGCCTTCAGGACTGCTTCGATTAACATCATTGCCTTTGAATCAGATGAAAATCTCTCTTCACATAAGGTTTTATACAAACTATATTCTTTCAACAGTTCACTATTCTTGTTAAAGAATTTTTTAAGAATAGATATTGCAACAGATTCGTTTGCAGAAATTATATCCGATGTTATTTGTCTTGTTAAAAGTTCAAATAACATACCCGTATTTTTAAATTTTGAATGTTTAATCTTCTTCATTGATAGTTGCCCATGAGTGTGTATTCATTAAATAAATATAGTTGTAATTACATTTCTTCCAATAAATTAGACTCATTTAATAAATTTGATTCTTCTTTTTCTGTATCGGACGTTGGCTTCAAACTTTCAGAAATAATAGATTTCGTCTTTATCTTAATACTACTCATACTATTCAAGATATCCAGCATTTCTTTTGTAAGTTCCTGATTTTCAGTTGCAAGTGGTGAATTTCCTTTATAGTTGTATTTTGGTGATAAATTCACGTCTAAAGTCTTACTAATATTCTTACGACCTAATGGATCTCTCCCAAATGGACTTGCATCAGTACCATAAGTAGAACCATGTTCTTTTGGTCTACCTGATCCTGGCCATCCACCTTCTGGGACTTCTACATCATTGATAGGTTGTGATTTCTTACCACCGTAGATATTCATGGTAGCCAAATCGTGTGGTGTTCCAAATGATTCTTTTGTTATGGTGGGATCATTTCCTTCACTTTCAATTTGTTTCTGACGGAATTGAAGTTTGATATCTTCAATAATTTGATTCTTTTCAAATTCCGCCTCATCTTCTGAAAGATTAAAGATGTGTGAATAGATATACTTCATAGATAAAAGTTTCTTTTCTATCAATGAGCCAGCAAGGTCTACCCTTTCTTTCATCAACGCAATCTTTTCTTGTTCATAAATGATAGATGGTCCAGTTAAACTCAATTCAAAGTTAACGAGATCGGAGTTTTCATAACCTTGTGCATATAAGTGTGCAATAGCAATCTTTGTCAATTCGGAAACAACAATACGTTGAATTCTTTCAATTGTTCTTGCAAAACGAATATCGAGTGTTGCAAGTGTTGCCTTGCCTTCGAGTGATTCATCAAATCCAAGATACGCCTTTGGAACTTTAAGGGCAGCAAACATCTTACTTTTCAAATACTCAACGTCTTCGATTGCTTGGTATTGAAGGCCTGGTAAAGTTTCAATCGCAGTACCGGCTTGTCCACCACGAACAGGAAGATAAAAATCTTCAAGTATATTTTGCATATTGTATTTAAGATTATATTGCCCTGTTTGTTCATTTACCACAGGAGTTTTCTTCATTTGATTCATGATATTTTGCATATATTGATCAACTTCTGCCGGTGGGATATTACCAATATCAATTTTAAATACACGTTTTTCTGGTGCCCGCATGATGCGGTGAATCAACATTGCATCTTCCATGAGAACAAGTTGTTTGTAAAGTTTACGACCACCTTCTAAGATTGACTTACCATACGGTAAGAAGTTTGTGTCACCCAAAAGACGGAAGTGAGCCACTTCATAATTTTCAAATCCACCTTTACCAAGTGGACCTTCATATATAAACGTTGTCATATAGATATGTTCAGGATCAGTTCCCTCCTCACGTTGCATTTCATAAGGAGAAAGCGGTACTACGTTTGTAACACCAAGACCTTCTTTGATGTCTAAAGACAAGTAATTGTCACCATACTTACAAAGGTTACGAATCCACGGCCACAAATTAGACTCAATATTTAGAATATCGTAGAAAAGGTTTTGGAGAATTTTACGAATATTATCATTATCCGTCTTGATTGTTAAAACATTTCCTTGATCGTTTTTGAGTGTAGATTCATCCGCATATATGTCTAACGCAGATGAAATAATGGCATCCGTATCCATCGCCTCGTAGTCAGTGTAAAGATCAATCTTTGTTGCTGAAAATGAGTTATACTGATTATATGCAGATATAGGAGTTCCACGAGTTCCGTGAAGACGACCATATCTGTCAATTACTTTTGAGGTATGTGGGTTTCCATCTGCTTGATACCTGGCAGTATCGATTACTTTGAGTTTCTTGCCCCCGACATTTCGCACGATTACATTTGTGCTAAATAATGTTTTTAATCTATCAAATAGTGATTTTTGTTCAGCCATTCTGACTCTCACTTTCTACTGTTTTTATTGTATGTTATTTCATATACATAAATATGAATTTGTGTTATTTAAATACGTTTTTATAGCAACCAGGTTAAATCTTCTCCTGGTTTTGTGTCACCAACGTCAAGAGACCAACCAGCTTCTTTGTTTACTTTATTTAATTTATTATAAGCCTGTGTTGACTTTCTCATGTAATCAAGTGCTAATTTTGTTTTTAGCATACCGGCTCGGCAGAGCACACGTC
>Ga0181358_1001673_pt1 | contig 10153 bp, 9 predicted proteins | sample Fa13VDMM110SD_FD_130096 | JGI IMG/M metagenome (GOLD analysis project Ga0181358, IMG submission 130096) | Freshwater viral communities from Lake Michigan, USA - Fa13.VD.MM110.S.D | ecosystem: Environmental > Aquatic > Freshwater > Lake | place: USA: Michigan | collected 2013-09-24
TTACTAAAATCTTTATCATATTGTGCCATTAAATTATCTTCAAATTTAGTAGATGGTCTTAATGTCATATATCCACTTTTAAGAATTCCTGCTCCAGCACTTTTAACAAAACTAGTACTTGTTGTAAAAGTATCAACTCCATTAAAAAATGCTTCTCTTAATTGGATTCCGCTATTAGCCAAGGCTTTAACAAAACTAGTATAACTTGAACTAGTAAATTGTTGATACATTATTTTATTTAAATTACTTTGTGTTAAATAACCAGTAGCAGCATTTTGATCAGTAAAAAATACATAAATACTTCCAATATAATTTTTAGGATTTTTTAGTACTATTGATATATTATTATCACTATTTATAAGAGCTGTAGCAGTATTTATATTATATTTTTCAGAAGTCATTTGATCATTTTGAAATAGTCCAAAAAGATAACCATGAGGTTGGTTATAAGCATCTCCAGCTAAAGTTTTTTGAGATGTATATTTTACTCCTCCATTTTTTTCTTTTGCATCAATAGTAAGCCAAAATCCAGAAATTACATCATCTTTTAAATATGATCTTAAATCTCCATCTGTGAAACCAGTAAATGCTGCAAATTCAGCAGATGTAGCGCTAGGCGAATAAAAAGTTTCATTAAAAACAGTTTCACTATTAACACCAGATCCATCAAAATTTCCTTTTCCAAATCTTATCCTATAAATTAGTTCGTCATTAGTCCATACTTTTAAAGGTTCTGCAAGATTTTCTAGACTCCATTGAAGAGATAAAGTTTTATCATGAATTAAGTTACCAGTATTTAAAACTACAGATTGAAATTGTCCTGGATTACTATCTACAACCGCAATCGTAGTTAAATCATCATAAGTAGATTTATATTTAAAATTATTTAATTCAATTAAATTAGTATAATCTCCTAATAGACTAGAAGAATAATAAAAATTTCCAGCCCTATAATTTGTAGAATAATATCCTTTTGGACTTATGCCATGAATTCTAAAATAATAGTTTTGATTATTTCCTGTTGGAACATAATTTCCAGTTACAGCAGAATTATTAGCAGGAACTTGAAGAGAATTCAAAAAGAAATCTTCACTTGGTACATCAACTGTTAAACCTTGAATATTAGCATATTGAGTTTGAAGATTATTACTGACAAAATCACTTCCACTTTTAATATATACTTTCCAATAACTTGTTTCAAAATCTGCTGTATTCACAGCGCCACTTATTTCATAATTTAAATATAAATCTTCTGTTTTAAATAATCGCAGAGCTATTGGATAACTAGCTTGTTTTGATGTAGTTGGAGTTAATGTTGGGGCATCTGAAAATGATACTCCAGATTCGACATATAAATATTTAGTTGGATTATATTCCATTGCATTTATATTATATTTAAATGGTTCAATTTCAGATATTCCAATAACTCTGTATAATTCAGTTTCAGTATTTATTCCATAAATACCACTACCAGTTGTTTGGGCAGTCCAAATTGCTCCAGTATATAAATTATAATCAGTTGTATTGAATACTTTATTACAATTAATTTCTGTTAAAGTTTTTTCTGGATCATAATTAGTAGCTGGATTTATAAAAGATGTATTAATTTGAAATAGTCCTGATTGAATTATACTTCTTTCGTAACCTGTAATAAAATCAGAATAATTTGTTCCAGTTGCTCTTGATGTAGGTGTTAAAATTTCAAATTTATAATTTTGTCCTGGAAAATTAGTTGTAAAATATCCAGAAATATTATTAAATTCTTCATCAAGAATAAATTTATGTTTTCCTCCAATTCCAGTACTAATTCCTAAAATTCTTCCTCCTAACCTATGCATTATTCTATTTGAATCTTGGATTTTAATAACATCTCCTGGTCTTAAATATACAGAATCTAATCCTGCAGTAAAATCAACAGTTTCTGTTTCTAATTGCTCACTAGCCAATGCCCATTTTCCAAGCCTATAAGCTTGTCCTCTACTTGTACAACCAAACGCGGTAATTTCTAATTTTCTAATACCATATTTTCTTATTCCATCTGGATCTTCAATATGTTCAACAGTTGGTTTAGCAAAATAATTCATATCGTTATATCTAACTACTGCAACTGTATTTCTTGTTTTTTTACTACTACTAGAATAATTAAAGTCTCCGTTTTCTACATTAGAATTTGTAAATAAAATATAAGGATCTTTTGGCATATCAGCAATTGCAAAAATTGCACCATTAGCATAATAAGACATTCCTCTAAAAATACTAGCCATATCATTCAATAGGTTAAATGCATCAGAAAAATCATTTATAATAGCATTACAAGTAAACCTTGGTTCTAATCCACCAAATCCATCATCAACAATTGTATCACAATATTGCCCAATTTGATATAAATTCCATTTATCGACTTGTTGATTTTTTATGTATTTTCCTAACCCATATCTTTTATTTGTTAATAGATCATAATAACACCATGCTGGATTATCAGTCCAATATAATCCTACTCCAGATGGATGATAAACATCAGAAAATTGACCATCCCAATCACCAGCATAAGTTTTTTTAATTGGATCATAATTACTGGGAATTTTTACTTTTAATAATTTAGTATCATAAGCTCTATCTGGAACATTTTGAAAATATTCTGACGTAAATAAACTTTTAAAAATTGCAGATTTTGGATAGATATAATCTTCTCTAAAAATTTCTGTAATCGAATCTACTGTTACGGAATCTTTTAAATTTAATACTGTACTTTCTTTGCTGGTTCTTTGCACTTGCACTCTCCATCCTAAAAATGTTTCATCATTTGGATCATATTTACCAGTTAAATCAAATTTAAAAGTATCAATTACACCAGAACTTATTTTACCTTCAGTTTCTTCATCTCTTTGCAGAGATGGAATTTCAACATATCCACCACTAGTTATTTTAAAAATTTTAAATCTATAAGTTATGCTTCTATCTCTAATATCTCCTGCAGTTTGTGAAATTTTAGCAGTTTGACCACAACCCAAATCATAAGTTACACGGTCTCTATTTGGATCATTTTGTTGATCAAAAAGAGCTGTTATTTTTAAAGATACTATTAATTCACTTATATTTGTACTTTTAAAATCATAATTTTTAGCAAAATCTGTTCCATATCTTAGAGTATCTCCTAATGTTAAAGTTCTAGAAGCTTGAGGAATATCCGCTGCTGCAGTAGTACTATTTTTTAAATTACTAGTTAAGTTTACTGCGGTAGTTTGATTTCCATTATCATATCTAAAATTAATTTGAGAATAATTATAATTTCCAGCATCATCAATTAATGGAACATTTTTCCAAAATATTGATCTTAAATAAGGATTATTTTGTTTATTTGCGTATTGATTAAATATATAACTTGACCAACCAATTTGATTAGTTTGACCAGCATAAATATATCTTCCACTTACCAAACCTTCAATTGGACCTTCAGAAATTAAATCTGTAACTTCTGTTTCTGTCCTAGAGAGGACTTTATTTGCTCCTGCTCCAGCTTTAAAAATACCTTCTGGAGCTTCAATCGGTGTATGCGGATCTGGCGGTGGACTAGGACTACAACTACTTCCGCCTCCTCCTGCTCCTCTTAAAACTTTAGGATAAAATTTTTTATTATCTTTTTTTGGATTCATTAAGTTGTCCTTGATTCGGTATTTTTAACATAAGTAGTATTAAATGAAGCACTAACAGTTTTAGATCCAATAATAAGTCTTCCATATCCTACTGGAATAGGACCACCCTCTCCTCTTGTATTTGTTGGTCCATCAAAAAGATAAGATTTTCCTCCACCGCCTTTTGCTGCTACTTCTGGAGCTTGAAATTCTGGGGCTACAAATGGAGGAGGAGAAGATAAAAGAGATAAAAATCCAGCAGCAGTTAAAGCTATTCCAGCTAAAATTAAAGCTGCACCAAAAACCGCACCAACTCCAGTAAATATTAATACTATACCAATAATAGTTAAAACAATTCCAGCTACAGCAGTAATTACTCCACTTGCTCCTTCTATAATTGGAATAATATCAATACTTTTTAAATCTTCAGTTTTATAAGATACCGTTAAATTTGAATAAATTGCTTTTTCAAGATCGTTCTCAATTTCATCTGGATTTTTAAAAATTTTAAAATCTTTTTTATTTATAAGGACTCTATATTTTAAATTATCTTTCTCTAACTCATAAAGAGTTTTATATAGAATTTTAGTATTAGCTTCTATAGCTCTGATAGCTTCTCCTACGCTATTTACAGCTAAATTCCATTTAGTTTTTTTTACTTTTTCCGCCAATATACCATGTAATTCTACTTCAACCATAATTATAATTCCTTAGAAGTAGCTGGAAATCCTCCAAATGGCAATGGACTATTAAATCTTTTTCTGCATCCTTTTAGTCTTTTAGAACATTGGTCTGCAATCCAATAGTTACTATTGAATGGAGAATATAAATTATTATTTATTTTTGAAACAAAAAAATATTGAATTTCGTCTAATTCAACGTAAACATATTGACCTTTTGAATAAGCTTGATTATTTGATTTTTCCCATAGAGCAGGATTTCCAGCCGAAAGACCAGTTCCCAATAAACTACTTATAACTTCATCTTTATCATTTGCAACTGGACCAGATGCATATCCACATCCTTCTCCTCTATAATCAAAAGAACAAGCTTCGCTATACAATGTTCTAAGTGGAAGTTTTATATTTTCTAAATCTAAAACTGAACTTAATTCATATTGTAAAACATTTTTATTTTCTTTTAATTTTCTATCAATATAATAAATATCTGGATTTAATTGAGCATAAGGATCTGGATCAATAATAAAATCATCATCATTTATGATTCCACCTTTACTTTTAAAATTAACAGCATCAAGATATTTTAAAAAAGTCCTTTTTCTATTAATTTCTAAACCAATTATATCTCCAATTGATCTAATTGTATTTTTTATTTTTATAAAAAAATTATCATACGATTCAATTTGATTTTGACTAGTAAAAGTTAATTTTGGTTTTGGCAAAGTTCCTCTTGCCATCATTTCAAATCCTTCAATTAAAATTGGAAATGGAACATATCTTTTTCCTTGCCAAATTATTTGATTAAATAAACTATGACTATTTAAATTTGAACTAGTATTTTCAAAATTTATAGCCATATTGTGAAAACGTAAAATTCCAAGCGGAGAGTCTATATTTGCGCTATCATAGTTTGGAAGACTTTGCGAATTATTATATGGTATAGGAATTTCATTACTAAAACTTAACTCTGCTAAATCTATATCATCTCTATTTATTCCAAAATTTCTAAAATCAAATTCATATAAAGTTATTAAAGCAGATGGATTTAATTTAAAGCTTTCTGTAGATATTTTTTTTGTACCAATTTGCTCGTTAGAATTAATGCTCATATATTCGATGTTTCAGAAAATTTTGCTGTTATATTATAATTATTATAAAAATTATAAGCTATATCCCATTCATCACAAATAAATCTTTTTGGATAAGATTGAGATGCATCAAAATTATATGGAAATGGCGCATCAAAAAAGAAAGGATCTACAGCTTTTCTTTTATGAAAGAAGTGTGCGATAGCTCTCGTTTCATTCTTGTCTCTTCCTTCAAAGTTTAAATTAAATTTTTGAAGATTATTATTAATTCCATCAGCAATTCTTTGTTCGTATCCATTTCCAAATTTTATAACATTTGTAGCTGGTTTCATTTGCAATTGAGAAGCGTAAGTTGGTTTCCAGAAAAATTCTGGTTTTGTTAAAGCGGAATAATATCTATATCCTCCCCAATAAACATTTGAAGTTGAAGAAGTTGGAGTATGATTTTGATTATTGTTAACTAAACTATAATAATAATTACTACCAGTTAAGATAATATCATTTTTAACATATGATATGTTACTGTTATAACCACTTACGCTATATAATGATAAATCACTCATTTTTACCTTACACCTTTAGTATTATTACACCTATTAATAGTGTAATTAATTTATAATGTTAAGAAGAATTGTCAAAGAAAATCAAAGGTTATTTATAGATTCTAAAGAGGTTCTAGGAATACAAGACTTTAGTTTTAACTACAATTTGCCAATAGATCTTACAAGATACCTTGGCATGGAAAGTGTTACTTTTTCTCATTCTAAACCAGTAACAGCAGAAATAACAGTTAATAAGCTTTTAATAGATTCTGATAATTTTATAAATTATACAGGAGACAGTACATTTAGTGGATATTTAGAATATAAAGACAAGTACTTTGCTTTTAATTCTGGTATATTAAATAATTATTCTATATCTTGTGCTGTTAATCAAATACCAGCTTTAAGTGCAAATTTAACAGTCCTTGGTGAATTTGGAGAAGGAGTAGATAAAAGTTTATCACTTTTACCTAAAAATGATATAACAATAGCAGATTACGGAGATATAGAGATAACCTTAAATGATTTTGAATTTAATAGACTTCAAAATTTTACATTAAGTATAGATACAAATAGAAATATATTATATAGGTTGGGCAGTTCTTATCCATTTCAAATAATCACCAATCCGCCAGTTGTTACAAATCTTACATTTGGAATTAAAGTAGACGATTATCAAGTCAAAAATATAAGAGATTTATTGTGTCAATATAAGGTAGAATCTTTGGGTATAACTTTTAAAGACTTTAAAAACCCAAATGGATCTCCTATTTTATCTTTTAATTTCAATGAAGCTATATTTCTTGGCGAGAATTATCAAGGATCAGTTGGAGATTCTTCTATCGTTAACTTAACTTATCAAGCTTTTAGTAGACCTACTCTTCCAATTACAAATAGAAATAATCTACAGAATGAAGATACAATAGATTTGACTAATAATATTAGTTTTTAATTTTAAAATAAATTTTATACAAAAAACAAGCAAAAAGATGAGTTGATAATCCGCAAAATGGAAAAGAAAAGATTCCAAGAGTATAATAAAGAGGATTATAAAATAAACTAGTAAAAATTCCCATCCAAAAACTAGAACACTCTGGGCATAATAGTGGTCGCCTAATATACGGAATCTTTGCAATGAAATTTCTTACTGGAGCAAATATATCAGAAAAACTCCAAACAAAACTAACTCCTAAGCTTAATATTACATAAGTAAGAAGCTCAAAAAATATCATAGAAAGAATACATTGACATATTCATCATCAATTCTCGAAGTTGAAAATGATCTATAATTTGCTCTTTCTTGAACTAAGCGATTTTGAAAAGTCTGCCATTCTGAAATTTTTACCTTTTCAACTACTCCAGAATATGATTTTACTGTATACTTTTGAGTAATTGATTGAAGATTAACTTCTAGTCCAGTATTTTCAATAAAATTATTTAAAAAATCAAGAGCTTTTTGTCTATTTGTATTAACATAATTCTCAACTTTAGATCTGCAACTACAATTTGGATTAGTACTTGCGCTTTCTATATCCGCATAAATTTCTGGCGCTATAGCTTGAAAAGCAGTTTTAAATTGTTGATTTGATACTAATTCTAAGAATATCTTAGAAACAAAAGGATAATCATTTGGTATACTCATATTATATTATATGTTTAATTTATTTTTTTTTCTAATTTATAGTTTATTTCAGATAGCATTTGTTCTATTTGCATGAATTTGTTGTCCATTTTTAAAAGAATGTCTTCAAACATTTTTGATGCAATTTCATCTTCTATCTCTGGAAATGGCAGATTTAAATATGGTAATTTATTTTGTACAATATAAAAATATTCATTATCCTTCGTTAAATTAGATATGTCAGTATAAGTTTTTATTAAAATTTTGTTTACTATTACTAATCCTTCTTTTACATTTTGAGGTAAAGGGTTTAATAAATCTAAAATGATAAAATCATCTCGATAGGTTATATTTTTAATTAAATTCGTTTGGAAGCTTTTTGTTGTTGATTTTCTATAAAAATGATCAATAAAAATTTTTGCCCCTGCATCGCTTATAAATGGTACTCCTTGATCTGGAGGAGTTATATAAGCTCCTTTTTCTTCCATTTCTAAATCTATATTTGCGTCATCAATTTCTATTACTCTTAGAATAGTTTTTTTATTATTTGAAACTAAACCATCTTGTGGATAAAAGTTTTGATTTTTATATATTATTCCTTCTCTACTAGACACTTCTTTGTATCCAAAAAATTCATATTCGTCATAATAAATATCTATATAATCGCCGATTGAGAATTCTTTCGTATTTTCAAAAATATGAATCTTATTTTCTGCTTCTATTTTTTTGAATTGTTTTTGAATTTTATAATTATCAAAACTATCAATTCTTAAAGTAAATAAATCCTTATCGAAAACTAAAAATGTATTTTTTCTTAAAGGTATATTAGATATATTAGCGTTAATTAATATTCCATCTTTAATTTTTGTAGCAGTATATCTTTCCATTAATAGATTATATGAAATATTTTAAGGATATTCTAGAATTTATAATATCATTAGGTTTAGTATTAAAGTTTTTATTCATTAAATAACCAGTTTTCAAGAATATCTCTATTCCCATAGAAGGAGATGTCATTCCTGTATATACGATTTTTGTGCCACTTATTATATTATTTATATCTCTTATACCAACTCCATAAGTGTCTAGGTCAACCATTAAATCAATTTCTTCTTTATTGTATATTACTCTAGAAGGATATGCGCTATTTATAGCATAAACCGCTTGAACATTAGCTGAATAATTAAAATCCATTCTTTTTACTTGATGTTTATTAAATTCATTATAATTATCTTTAAAAGCTATAAGAGTATTAGCACCATGAGCATAATAATATCCAGATGTGGAATTTATAGGATAATTTTCATTTCCACCATTTCCTATAAATCCATTAAGTCCAGTATTATAAAATACAAATTCTGCTTGATTTTGAATTAAATTATTAGGATCAATTGAAGCACTAAAAGATCTTAAATAACCACTTTCAAATATACTATCTCCAAATGATATTTTGAAATTATTTTTGATGCCATTTTCTGCGAATATATTATCAAAAAAGACATTATCATAAGGCACTTGACTTATAAAACTAAGTTGAATTGTAGAAATTAATCCTTGTGTATTAAACCCTCTATATGGTTTTTTATAGTCAACTGAAAAGGCAAAATTTGCATTTGGATTAATATTTAACGATACATTTTGAGCTACAAAATTATAGTAAGGATATTCGCAATCTTTTATTCCAGAAACATTATATGCCTGTAAAGTTATTGGTAAATTTTTATGAGAATAAAACATTAGTAATATTTCGTAAACTTTCTTAAAGTTGTTACGACTCCATTATTCTGAGTACTTGCGCTAGCAGAAATAGATTGAGCATCATTTATTGATATAGAATAGTCTATATCTGGACAACATATTGCAGAAGAATTAATTGTAATTGATTTCGTATCTCCAGTATAAAGTATTCTTTTGTAAAGATTTTCTGTAAGTTCTAATTCTTCTACTGCGCCATGAAATTTTATTGTTTTTGGATAACTTGAGCCAATTGTATTAATAGGTTGATGTTGTAATTTTATGCTGTAATTTAAACCAAAATATTCAGAAGATTCTCCAATTGAAACATTAGTTTCTGTGCCATGCAAAAAGTCTGCATCAATATTTGTATTAGCTGGTAATTGATATTTTCCAAATTGACCACTAGCAGGAGAATAACTTACAAAATTAACTTGCGCCGAAGCAACTGTGCTAGGATTAATACTTAATGAAAAACTTTCTAGATAACATTCTCTAAAAGTCAAGCCTCCAATATCAACATAATATGGAGTAGCATTTTCAAACTGGCCGCTCTTGTGTAGTTCTAATATGGATCTTATTGGATCACTATTTTGTATAAGATACTGAAAAGATACATTATTAGTTATATAACCGTTAGGAGATTGAAGTGAATAAGAATTATAATAACCTATTCCTTTGACTTCTGTTAGAGTATTTGTTGTGCTGCAATTTCCATTAGTAGCTACTAAAAATGACAAATTATTTAAATCACTTCCTACTCTTATGGGCGCGTGTTTGAAAGAAAGACTCTCCATATATAAGAGGATTTACACTATTAAATTAACTAATTTAACTATATAAAATAGTATTTAAA
>Ga0181358_1001676_pt1 | contig 10146 bp, 13 predicted proteins | sample Fa13VDMM110SD_FD_130096 | JGI IMG/M metagenome (GOLD analysis project Ga0181358, IMG submission 130096) | Freshwater viral communities from Lake Michigan, USA - Fa13.VD.MM110.S.D | ecosystem: Environmental > Aquatic > Freshwater > Lake | place: USA: Michigan | collected 2013-09-24
GGAAGAAGATGATAGAGTCTCAGCCCACTTCACCCGTTTTCGAAAATCTACGAGATGGGAGGGCTAAAAAGTTTTTTCGACCCCTCTACCCCCCTTTCCTAATTCCTCTCTCCCCTTGGGGGCTGGTTTTCTTGAAAACAGCCCCTCAGGCGGGCACTTGCGCTTTGCGCCAGTGGTGGACGAAAATCGACTACTCTTGTGAGGCCTTTTCATCTCGCCGCTAGAAGCGCCGGTGGGCGAAAATCGACTACTCTTGTGTGGCCTTTCAGCGCGCCGCCAGCAGCGCCGATGAGCAAAAATCGACTGCGCCCGAGCGCAAAATTCAGCGCGCTGGGGCGGCCCGGTGAGCAAAAATCGGCTACGCCGGGCGCCATATCAATAGTAGTCGGTATCAGCGCATTTTGGCTCTATTCGCAGTCGAGGGGTTGGCCGGCCGACATTTCCTCCGGAATAATTAGCGCCGCTGAAAATTATATATGGCTATCATATTTAGTAAACATGGCCGCCTACCCCCCTTCGGAATGGAAGCCGCTCTGGCTGGCGCAGGAAGCCTTGGACGCGACCGCGTACACGCTCTCTTCCGCGGGACACACAATATCCGGCCGGCCAAAGATCTGCGTGACCTTCAAAGCGCACGGCGAGTTTATTAGCGACCACTTGGGCGTTGAGCTCGTGTCAAAGGCGGGAAAGCCCTACATCAGCGTCTGCATGACCCCTCTCGGAATAAAAGATTAACGCCCCATATAGGCACGCATCTTGCGAAACTGCGAGCCATGGCATCGTTCGCCGACTGGGACCTTGTAGGCTTTGAAGCCGGCCGTTTTCCGAAAAAGTACAACGCAGTATTGCGTTCAAAAACTGATCCACAGCGCTTAAAGCGCGTGGCATTCGGTGACCAGCGTTATGGTCAGTATCGCGATCAAACGCCGCTGGCCCTATTCGCTGGTCTGGACCACTTGGACGTGCTGAGACGCCGTAACTATCGGGCGCGCCACGCCAACGACCTGTTGGGCGAGTGGAGCCCTGGCTACTTCAGCTGGACCTACCTGTGGTAGCGCCCTCCCCGCAGCTGCGACCCGTAGCAACTCAAGGTACTCGATGTAGGAGCTCGTTTTTTGGCCACCCGGGGTCTCGAAGGAGACCTCGTTGCCACAGCGGCTAGCGATCAAGGCCGTCACAGCCTCATCGAGGCTAGTGTGGGTGGTCACAGTAGGCCATGTCCCGGACATCAGACCATACCAATGGTCGACCTGAAGCGTGTAACAAGTGCCCACCGGGCGAATGCTTGCTCCGACGAAGCGCATGTTGGCGGTATTAATCCCGCACAAAAAAGGCGGGCATGGGGCAGCTTACAAAGCTACCCAGTCGCTGGGCGCGGCAACGGCGGCGGCGGCAGGCACCGGCGCAGCGGCGGCAGACGCGGGTACAAGGCGTCGCGGAGGCTGTCCGGCGGCCGCGAGGACGGTCTCATAGATGATGCCCGTGGCGGGGTCGTATTCGAGACGCGTCTCGCCAGCCCGGACAATGCAGTTCGGATGGCTTGTAACGAGCTCATCGGGGATGAGCCCCATTGGCAGGCTCGGATCGTGGCTGTGATAGCCGAAAGCGGCACGGCTCTCGCCGGGCACCAGCGGATACCAGGCGATCATGCACGGGGTAGCGGCCATCTCAACGCGTATCAGAGCCGCACAAAATTTAGGCCGGGCAGGCTGATTACACGAACTGGTAGTCGCGGCGGATGATGATATTGGCCTGGTTGCCCGACGGGGTCGTCAATATGTTGATCGAGTAGATCGGCAGCGTCGAGCTGACAGGGCCTGCGCCGGCGATGATAGTGATCGCCAGCCTCGTAGGGGTCGCAGCGGTCGCATTCCATTGGTTGTCTACTACGGTGGTCAGACTGGCCGCAAACAAGCTAGTGCCCGCCACCAACGCCGCACTTGAGAACGTCTGTTCAGTCTGACCCCCAGACCCGATGTACAGCTCAGCAGAGCTGACAAGGGTGGTGGCGCTGTAGAAGTTGTTGGCCGCCGGGATTACTATGAGCTGCTTGGGAGCCGGGTTCCAGTTCCACGCGCCGAACGCGTCCACATACAGCGTCTGCAGCAGGGTGGCGTCGAACCGCCGCGAGAAGGTCCCAAGCGGATATGAGAACGCACTGGCCTGGGGTCTCCACAGCAGCTGCGCAGCGTTGCCGACGTAGACGCTTGCACCCGTTGGCAGGGCAACCGGCGAAGGCGACTTCTCCTGCAGCACCAAGGCATTGCCGGCGAGGTAGCCGCCCGCGCCGGCCACAAGGGAGGACCCACTCCCCGCGGCAGCCACAAGGTTCACATTATTGCCGCCAGTTGTGTACCAGCACGTGATCGAGCCCGCATTGCCCCCCATTGCGAATCGTCGGCTGAGATGGTCGTAGCACATGCTGTACATCGTCGTGCCGCCAGAGATGGTCGTAAGGCCGCTCAGCGCCAGAGCTCCCGTGGGCGTGTAAACGCCATCGGTTACCACGTCCGGCAGAGTGCTTATGTAAGCCCCACCGGTGCTGCCCTCAACTGAGACGATGTAGAAACGCCTCAGCTCCGAGAAGTACTCGAAGCAGTTGCTGACGCGTTGTGCGGCATTGCTGTTGACGGCCACCGCAAACGTACGCCCGCCGTCAGTGCTCACGTAGTAGTCCGCAGCGGTCACGAACGGGTTGATGATGCACAAAGACGGGGATGCCGCAATCGCGCGTGACTGGATGCCGTTAAACGAAGCGGCCCAGGTAACGCCGGAGTCAGCAGACCAGCACGGCCCGTTGATGACGGAAACACCAATGACCTGGCCCGGGGCGCCGATAACGATGCGTCCGATCTCGAAGCCGGCCGGGGTAGCCCTGGGAGTCCATACAAGGCCGTCGGGGCTCGTCTGGATCATGAAGCCCGGAGCAAACACGCTGGCGATGAACCACTGGGCGACGGGGTCCCATTGCAGCCCTCCAAGCCCCTGGCCGACGACGCCCGGCACCTGCGTGTACGTCGTACCATTATCGAGACTGCGCCAGCATCCTGCGGTGGTGTAGTCTCGGGCCACGATGAGGCCAGAGACTGGGTCCCACGCGGTCGTGTACAGGCCGCTCAGCACGCCCGCCGTCGGCACAGCGGCAATGACCGTTGGGGCCGGAGCCCCAATGCCGACCCAGAATATGCCCGTGCCGCTACCAGACACGATGACACGGCTGTTGGCAACCGTGAGCAGCTCGCCGGAGCCCGTGGCAGCTCCACCGGCTTGCTGCCAGAAATCTCCCGCTCCGGGAGGCTGATACGCCACAGGCTCGTTCTGGACAAGCCCCGTCACCGCCGCAGCCAAATCGTCAACGGTCTCGCCGATGTTGACGGGGGGCTCTCCGACCAGCAGGTCGCCCTCCACGCGGACACTCTGGGTTCTGATGCTGAGCAGCGGTGAGGGGGCGGGCGTCACACCATCAAGTAGCGGGCGAATAGACATCCTGCACGTAGTATATAGCAAGGCAAAAAATGGCGGCCCAACTTGCGCATTACGCGCTAATTATCGGGCCACTGCGCGAGGCCGGTCTCTCTGATAGCTCACTGGAGCAGTACAACCGGGCGCTGGGACGCTTCATAGCGGCATGCAAGCCCCCGGACTGCCTGGTCGAGGACTGGCTGCTAAGCTCGGCAGCGGTCGAGATACTCGAAAAAGCGTACGCTCGGAAGCCCCATAGCGCGAAGCGTGTGCTGCTAGCCCTTCGTTGCTGGAGGGCCAACTGTGGCGTCTCGGTGTGCGATAAGGACTTGCTTGCGGCGCATGCCCGCTGTGCGAGGGTCGTCCGGCGTCTAGCTGCGGAAGCGCGTTTATCGCATGGCGGCAACGCGACGGAGGCGGCCACCAGCCATACGCCCGCCAGCCATGCCGGCGCCCAGCGCGTGCTCGATGCCCGGGCTGTAGCGGTCGACGCCCGCAGCCACGCTGCCCACAGCGGCTCCGAGGGCAGGGTTGATCATCGCGAGGCCCGGAGCAAGAGCTGAAGCCACCTTGGCGGCCTTGCCGATGCCGTGGACTGCCTTTTTCACGAACGACTTGAGGCTGGACCAGAAGCTGCCACCGCTGTCCAGGATCGAATGCATCTCGTGGGGGATCTCTTGGCCGAACTGCGCCACCTGGAGCACAGTCTCGCGGGTGAGGTTGCCGAGGGTGAAGCGGCACGCGTTGGGTACGACGGTCACGTTGCCTTGCAGGATGTACACCACGTTGATCTCGGGCGTAAACGGCTGCGAGCTCACGTTGGTGAAAGACACCTGCGGCTGAATCTGGAAGAGCCCCTGAGTGCCCGGTGCGAGATCCGCTTCCAGGCCGATGTCGCGTCCGAAGTCGATCGCGAGCACACTGCCGCGATAGTCGTTCCATTCGACCCAGGAGATGTTCGAGCCATTGCGCTGGGACATCTGCCACAGCTGCTGCGTCGACGCGGACGCGAACAAGCCCGCCACGTTGGCGAAATTGAGGTTAAAGTTGTCGATGCGGCACCAGGACTGGGTCTGCAGCGACGTAGGGTTGAGGTGGCGGATAAACACGAGCATGCGCTTAGGCACCTGGTTCAGCTGCTGGGCCTGGCAGGCGAAACTCGCAACGCTCGCACCCGGCGCCAGTGTGGCCGCCTGCTGCGTGCTAATGACCGGCTGGTAGTACTCGAGAGTCTGCATTGGGGGCACCATGAAGGTCGGGCTGGGCGTGATGTAGGTGAGAAGCAGCTCCGGTGCCTGGTAGAAGGTCAACGAGACGCCAACGTAGGCCGGATCGCCACCCGCAGCGACATCGCTGTTGTGCGACCAGAACGGCTGCTGCGAGCCGATGAACTGCACGATGAGTTGCAGCTGGTTGACATTGACAAAGCCCTCGTCCTGGCGATCGCCGGTGAGCAGCGGCGACACGAGCAGAGGCTCTGTGATCACATAACGGCGGCTGCCCGGGGCAACTCCGGCGATGTACGGGAACGAGCCGCGGCTGTTTTCGACCACGTTGTTGCCATAGGCCGCGAACGGCTCGGCTACCAGGCCTGTGCCCTCGGGGAACGTCTGAAAGAGGTCGGGCTGGGCGGCGGTCGACGCGTACGCAGTGCGGCGATTCTCTGGCGTGGTTCCCATGGCCAGCAGAGCTGGCGCCAGATTGTAGAGCTGAACAGACGTCGAAGCGCCATTGATGCTCAGCTGCATGTTTTGCGTTATGGCGTTCAGGGGCCACGAGGACAGGCAGTCGCTGTTTGCGCCAAGCGCCACGGCCGGAGCCAGCGGGGCCACCTCGACGTACAAACGGATGCGCCAATCGCGTGTGACGATCGTCTGAGGCGATGGGGGCTGAAAGTTCCATAGAAGGTTGCTTTGGCTGAACGACTGGGCTGCGATGACCTGCTCGGTGTTGCGGCTGCCACCCAGGCGGATGACCTCTGATCGGCCATCGTCCGCCACCACGTTGGTGACAGGATAGCGGACTTTCACGTACGACGGGGCTTGGTCCATCTTTGGTCGGCTACGAGCAGCAGTATAGGAGGGCCGCAAAAGCCGCCGTCAGCCAAAACAAAAATTATGGCCGGCCGGCTCGATTACGTCAGATTCAGCTCGCGGCGCCTGAACTCGATCTTGAGGGTGAAGGTGTCCTCGTAGCCGACTAGGATGGGGCGCGTGACTCCACGCTCGTCCGTGTACACGACCTGGATGGTTATCGCCCGCAGCGGGACGTTCCCCAGCAGGTTATACCAGCGGAGCGGACCCTGCGGGAAGTACTGCACAACGCCTCGATCTGGACTGCCCGCCAGAGGCTCGAAATCGGTCAGCACGAAGCTCACCAGATCGGCACCAGCCTCGACACCCTGGCCGGCAACGCGCACTCCGCTGCTCGAGGCAAGATATTCGCTGGTCGTTGGGATCCCGAACACCTGAAACGAGATGTTACGTAGGCCCTGCCACTTCGAGTATGTGGAATACTCCTGGGTGAATTCGGCACCCGCCGCATCAGTTACCGATATTGTCCACCTGAAGAAACCGGTGCCTGGTCCAGAATATGGGTAGGACACATTCTCGACGAGTGTTATGGCGCCAAATAGTCGGGCGATCGGGTAAGACACCTCCACCCTATAAGATGCATAAGCGGCCCACCTCAGGGTAAACAGCTGGGTTGACGGATTGAAAGCAACGAAGAGGGCAGCAAATTGATCGGGTACGGGCGAAGTCACAGCCGTTCTGGCATCTCGGAATGCCTGATTTAGCATGTTGAGATACTGCTCGACTTGCGTGATAGCCGGATTCAAAGGATTGTTTAGGTCTGTGCTTTGGAGCACGAGCTCGACTGTGCTTACGGCGCCCGTAGCCACATTGGTAATCCGCACGAGGCTCTCGCCGCCGGGCGGACATGGAGGTTGTGACGCTGTCGACTCATAGAAGAACAGCGGGACTTGCGCCGTCGGCACGCTGAACCGCACCACGGCCGCGCGGTAGTCCGCAGGGTTGTCCAGCACTGAGCTGGCGCGGTTGTCTACGTAGACGAGAGGCGTGAGCGTTGACGGATCCTGAATCGAGACTCTGGCGTTGTAGAAGACGTTCGAACTGTCCTCGGGGGTCGTGGACCCCTGCCATGACGAGCGGACGAACATCTGCGCTGTCGTATATACGCCGCGCACAAAAAGCAGATGGCGGGCTATTCGGTAACGGGCGAGGATCTCCAGCGTGCAGGTTTGCCGTATCGCCGATGGGGCGAGCTGGCCACTAGCGCTCCGGAAGAACTCCGCCGCTTTCTAGACGAGCATGGGGGCCTGGCCATCCTGTACGAGGAAGCGCCTCATAACGGCCATTGGGTGCTTCTGCTGCGCCGCGGCGACGACGCGCTTGAGTTCCTCGATTCGTACGGACTCGCTCCCGATGCGGAGTTGGCCTATGCGGACTACAGCGGGTGCCAAGCACGCGGTCGGCAGCTCCTTCGGACGGTCTTGGACCACTGGCGGACCGTCGAGTACCTGGGCACTCCGATCCAGGAATGGCGGGATGGCATCAACACATGCGGGAGGTACGTTCTGCTGCGCTGGTCCGACCAACGCCCGACGCTCGCCGGCTGGCTGCAAAAATACGGCTTCCGGACCGGTCCGCCGGCCCAGCTAGCCGCCAACGATCGGAGGGTCGTGGCGCTTACCGACGCTTGGATTTCCCGCCGCACGTGAGGCATCCGCCACGCATGCAGACGAGCTGCTTTTTCGGCATGGCGCCGCCGTGCATGCCCGCCATGGCGCTGCGGTCGTTTGTTAGCGGATCACGCATCGGAGGCCACATCGTTAGCTGGGCCGTCGTGGAGCCCGTTGCGGGGCCCCAGGTGCTTGCGTTCCGCGAAGCCAGAGCCGTCAGCGCTGCGGGATCTCCGATGGCGTTGGTGCCCATTTCTCCGCCGCGAGCGCGCAATCTTCCGCCGGCCAGCCCGTAGCCGAGCTGCGCCAGATCTGAGCGCCCTGGGAGGATCGGCTGTGGCCCCGCAGCAAGGTTTGCGCGCATCTGGTCGCGGATCAGGCTGCTCGTAGTGGCTGTGTTGCCCCTCTGGTCGCGATTCAGGTCAGCGGCGACGCCATAGCCCGCCTGGGGCTGCGACGGTGCACGGCTGAACAGTGGTTTTTGGCTTGACACGAACATCCGCGCTAGTATACTAGCGCCGTAAAACATGGCTGCAGCCGCCGAATTCGCACTGCGCTGGGCACGCGAGCCAGGGGACTCTCTGGATAGCGCCGCCGGGGTCTCCGTTGCTAGACGAGAAGCACGTGGCCGTCTGCCGGCTGCCTACATCAACGTCTATCGTGTCGCTGGGGAGCCCAAGGCTATTCGGTTCGCCCCTGGGACAAAAGAATTGGATGCCGATGCGGGGGCTCCGCTGGGCGCCGTGGACAATCCGGCGGGGTTTCCGCCTCTAAGGGTCGAACCACGATATGACCTGGTCAACCGGCTGCTCATCGCGGGGCCGTCCGGGGCGGGCAAATCGACGATCGCTGGCCACTGGCTTGCGGACCAACAGCGCGACGGCCCGCAGGAGCGCGATATCTTCCTGCTGTCCAGAGTGACCGCGGACGGCGCTCTAGACGACCTGCCGCTGCTGCAGCGCCTGCCTTTGGATGAGGAGTTCTCGGCCGCCCCGCCTCTTAGCGCTGAGGACTTTAAGGACAGCATTGTCTTGTTTGATGATACAGACACCATCTCTGATAAGAAGGTCCGGGCCGCCGTCACTGACCTGCGAGACGACCTCCTCGAGACGGGGCGGCACCAGAACGTGCAATCAGTCGTAATCACGCACCAGCTGTTTCAGGGGGCCGCATCGAAGAAGCCGTTGAGCGAGGCGACGGGAGTGGTGGTGTTCCCGCAGGCGGGCAGCAAATACCACATCAAGAGGTATCTCAAAGAATACGCCGGATTTGAGCCCGAGACTGTCAAACGGGTCATGAGCCTCCCCTCGCGCTGGGCGTACATCCAGAAGACGCATCCGGCCTACATCATCCATGAGAAGGGCGCTTTTCTCGTTTGAGTTTCCCATCATGCGGCGATGTGATACCGAACGGCTGTCCTTTATTGGTGGCCGCGATTTTTATGTCGGGCATCAATAGCGCATGCCGAAGGGCAATTCAAGGGCGTTTAAGATCCAACTTCTACGGGCTCACATGAGCAGACGCGTCGCCGACAGCCTCGGACTGGAACTACAGCCGCACAGCGCGTTGGATGCCATCATATCCGCGACGGGGCTGACTGGGCTCGAGAGCTCAATCGAGCTGGCCAAAATGTACATCGAGGCGCATGCCGTGCGGATGCGTGTGACGGCCGAAAATAAGGGCACGGTGGCCGCCATTGCTCTATGGAATGAGACCTTCCCAGGCCCCGAGGGTCTTGATGAGACGCTGTGTGGGCTGATCGACCGTGAAGCCAGCGATAGCGTTCGTGAGGCTCTACTCGAGCTGTACCACGATTACATAGATGCTATGCGGCTTGAGCTCGAATCAGACGCGGCGCCCTCCGAGGAACCTCCCGAGGAGATGAAGGACGAAGAGCATGCGGCGCTGTCCGCGGCGGGGCGACACGCTTAACGCCGGCGGCTTCTGCCGCGCAGAGGGGCCTCGGCGACCCGGGCCAGCCTGAGGATATTGGCCAGCTCGTCCTCCTCGACCTCAGCCGACGCGCTCGCGATGAGGCTGCTGTAGTCCGCGATCTCTTCGGGGTTTACCTCTCGGTTATCCACAATCGACGCCTCAGCGATCTGCTGTGCCAGCTCGTCAGGGTCCTGCCCATAACGCTCCGCGGCGGCCACGAGGGCTTCGGGGAACGAGTGGACTTCGGCCAGTCGCTCCGCCGCCACATCGAGTGGGGCGCCCGAAGCATCGGCGACGTTTTCGATCTCCTGAGCGGGCTGGCGGTACTCTTGAGCGAGCTGCACCGCCAGGGCTCGAGCGGCGCGGGCACGCGGCTTGCGCGGCGCCTTCACGAGCTTGCGGCAACGCCCGCTGGCGGCGAAGCGCTCCCAGCCAGGCTTGCAGTCGGCGCGGGCGACAGGCTTGCGGCACCGGCCCGTCGCGGGGTTGCGTTCCTGGCCGGCCTTGCAGTCGGCGGGCTCTCGTGGGCGATAGCAGCGGCCTGTGACCTCAGATCGGACCAGGCCCACGTTGCATGGCGCGGCGCGCGTGGCCTCTGACACCCGACGCGGCACAGCCCTCGGGTCATGGCAGCGCGGGCGATCCTCTGTGCGAACTTTTTGAGTCCCGTCGCGCGTTGTGCCGCACGCCTTCAGGCGGCCTCCGACGCTGCGGGAGCGGCTACGGCTTCGGGACGGCATGCGTCCGCCGGCGCTGCGGGCGCGGCTGCGGCTTCGGCTCCGCGACATAGAGCGAGATCGGGGCTCGCTAATGGGCTCCCAGCCGATAGAGCGGGCATCCTCCTGCAGACGGCGATAGGCCGCGGTCCCCTTTCGTGGGAGAGTTCCAGGCTCGAGGGCGCCTTCAGAGCGAAGGACGTCCAGAGCTTCAGTCCAAGACAACATCGTGTGGCCTGTTCGCAGCACAAGTCGGTATTCAGCCCGCGCAAAAATTAGGCCATTGCGAATGCGCTCAGAGCTTCTTGATCATGAAGCGCTGTCGGAGAC
>Ga0181358_1001680_pt1 | contig 10138 bp, 13 predicted proteins | sample Fa13VDMM110SD_FD_130096 | JGI IMG/M metagenome (GOLD analysis project Ga0181358, IMG submission 130096) | Freshwater viral communities from Lake Michigan, USA - Fa13.VD.MM110.S.D | ecosystem: Environmental > Aquatic > Freshwater > Lake | place: USA: Michigan | collected 2013-09-24
ATTCAATTGATAGAAGCATGAATCAGCCACCATCTAACGCAACACAAATACCATTAAGCGGAAACGCCATTTTAGCCGCAGCCGACTTGTTTTCAAGAGAACTTGAAAAGGTAACCTCTGAAAAGAAAGCACTGGAGGAGCGCATCTTTTGGGCCGAAGAAAAAGAGGCATCTTTTAACCGATTAGTAACCGAGCGAAACAAAGCCTATGCGGACGAACGCAAGGCCCGCGAAGAAAATACCACGCTCAAAGCCGAATTGGAAGCCGCAAAGCGCGAAGCGGACTATCTGCGCACCATCTTATCGGCCGTACAAATTGAGGTTGTACAATGAGCAAGCAAGCAATTAGAAACCTGCTCCAAATCGTAGACACATCCGAGGCGCGCTCGCTGCTCCAGGATGCGCTGGAGGGCTTTTATGTGAGCCACAAGACCGCATACAACACAATGGTTTTCACCGGCGGCCCATTCTACCCAGGCAGCGCCTACCATACGCTCACTGTGTACTTCCGCCATGCGGTAAGGGGTAACGACCTGACCGCCTTTGAATCCTGCATACAGCGCGCAGCAAAGCGCCCAAAACTAAAGGCGGTAAAACGCCACATACCGCAACCATTAACATTTAAATAAATTTAAAGCATGGAAATTAAAGACAGCGGGGCCGCAGAGACAGCCCCAACCACAGGCAGCACCTTCCCTTGGGACTACCAAATTGATTACAAAGCGGGTAAGACCCCGCAGAACTACGCCAGCGATGCAACTCCGCAGAAAGCGGGTGCGAAGTTTTACTACTACGACAAGGAAATATCTGAGAAGGTAGATTTTACCCTGCCAGCAACCTTGATTGTATGCGACATCCTTTCGGGCCTATCCGGTACGATTGAAGAAAACGGGCGCTACTCGAACTTTTACAGCAATAAAGTGCGCGACAGCCGCAGCGAAGCAATGCGCCTTTACATGTCAGGCATTGACCGCCCGCTTTTGACGGGTGTTTACTCGGCCATTAAGAAGGATTTGCCAAACGGGGCGCACTTTCAAATGTACCTCCTTTGTTTGGACGTAAGCAGCAAAAAGCCGTTCCTGCTCACTTTGGGCGCTACCCTTTCCGATCAATTGAAACGGGCTATTGCCAGCCGCACCAATACGAAAGCAGAAAAGGTGAATCTGTTTGGCCTATGCGACATTACCACCAAGTGGTGGTTTATCCAAATGAAAGGCGGATTTCAGAAAGTCACCAAAGAGGGAGCACCATACGAAGGCAAAGGGGATCTGTACTTTGTTCCTGACATGATTGCGGGCGTATTTCATGCCGATAGCAACCCAGAAGTATCTGCGATGTGTGAAGAAATCCGCAATACCTCCAGCGAGTATGTGCAATCGACACAAGACCGGATTTGGAAAGCGGAAGCAACAACCGAGGCCACAAGGTTGCACGGACAGACAGAGGCCGTAACAGCCCCGCCAATGAATTGGCCGGATGCCCCGAAAGCAGTTGAGCCAGCGCCGCTTGGCGACGATCTACCCTTTTAAAAAGTTGGTGAAATTTGTTTGATACGCCGGGCGTAGCAATACGCCCGGCACATTTTAAAAACCTAAAAACACAATAATCGCATGAGCGGGAAAATACACCGGATAAAATCAACCGACAATTTTGTAGTGCTACAAAAAACGGTTTTGCAAGATGGAAATCTTTCATGGAAGGCAAAAGGGCTGCACTGCTATTTAATGCAACTACCTGCCGATTGGCAAATCAATGTTGCCGATCTGTCAAACCGCTCAAAGGATGGAAGGGACGCAACCGCAAGCGCACTATCTGAACTGCAAAAGGCCGGGTATGTAAAGCGCACAAAGATAAGCGATGAAGGCGGCAAGTTTGCCGGGTATGACTACGAGGTGCATGAGGTTAAGATTTCCACCACAAACGGGAAAACCGTAAACGGGTTTTCCGTAAACGGTTTATCCGTAAACGGAAAATCCGTAACTACTAAGAACTATCTTAACAAAGAACTAAGTAATACTGATATAGTAGTAGTAGGCGAAAAAAAGTCGATTGAAACGGAACTTGAAATGGCCCTAAAAACCGAAAAAGAAAACTTGAAAGGAGGCGCACCGGCGGCGGGCGCATGGGCCGAATTTGATGCGGTGATTGAGAAGTTAAAAGACGACGATCTTTTAAAGGACGCCTTTGGAATGAATGCAAAATGCCCGATTGATAAATACGGCGCTTACCTGCTTGAATTTCAAGTAAAGACCAAGGGCGAAAACGGAAATGATGGATACCCCGAAAAAACAAGACTTGAACGCGCAATGCGCACGCACTTTATAAACTGGTCACGCCGCAAGCGCGAAGAAGAAGAAAGAACCAAAAGTAAACAAAGCCAAAATACGGGCAGACAGTATGCAAACAACCGCGCTACGGTCAACAACTTCGGAGCGGATGAAGAAGCATACAAAAAGCCGCAAATCTTTTAAAACCATCTTAAAAAATGAAAACGCTTGAAGAACTGAAAGATGCCGCCGAGCGCTTTGCGAACCGGCTCGAATACCGCAGACCTGCAAAAACGCAGGAGCAATCTGAGCATGAGGTTAAGTATTGGGACACGGTATTTGCTCCAAAGCAGCAAACGCCCTTTGTGAACGCACGGGCGCTCACGCAGGAGATAGGCTACGCAGAGGCAAGAAAAGCGTTTGTGGACATCCTGGAGGCCCGTGCGGACGAGATCGCAACGCTCACCAATAACCCAAACTTTACTTGGGCTTGGGAGGCAAGACAGGGTGAGGTTATAAAGTCGGCTTTGCAGTGGTTTATCAATGACCCCAAGTGCTCGCTTCAGTTGACCAAGGGGCTTTTTTGGTACGGCATGCCAGGCACGGGTAAAACCGAGTTAATGACAGCCTTTCAAAAATTAGCAGTGTCCCTGGGGCTTTCAAAGCAGTTTCAATACTCCAATATGTCGGACATCTACACGGAGGCAAAAACGAATAAGGACTACAACCCGATTGGTACAAATGCGCAGTTTGCGCGGTGCCTGGATGAATTTGGCACCAATAGCGGTGAGGTAATGATTATGGGAAACCCAATCAACATCAACCATGCGCTACTGGAGACGAGATACCGGCGCTTTCAAACGTACGGGCAATTGACGCACTTCATTTCAAATGCAGACCCTAATTCACTTTCCAGTATGTTTTCGCCCATGCTTTTAGACCGCATCCGGTCGATGTGTACGGGGCTTTACATGCCAGGAAACTCAAAACGATAACAGCAACTATAAAACAACGCAAAACAAAATGAATATCACAGCACAACAAATCCAGGAAATTGTAGCGGATACGGTACGCGAAGAACTTGCCCGCGCAGGTGTTACGCCAAAACCAAAACAGGTAATGCTTACGGTAGTACAAGCCGCCGAAATGCTTGCTGTAAGTCAGGAAATGATTTACAAAATGATTAACAATGGGGTTTTGCAGGCAATAGACCTTTCCTCAAAATCGACAGCTGGTGTAATTAAAAGTGGCTTACAAAAAGCCACTCGCCAAGCGCCCGAAATCGCCCCTAAAAGGCACAAAAGATCGTTTCGGATTCCAGTATTAGAAATCGAACGATTGACCGCAATTCGCGGAGCAAAACAAAAATAAAACTTTTCATGGGGTTTTTTACCGCGCTGCCATTGCAAACGTGCCTTGGCAAGCGCGGCTTAACCCGAAAAAATACAGGTTATGAATCACGGAATATACAAAGGCGACTGCATGCAATTGATACCGTTAATAAAAAACGGTTCAGTTGACTGCTGCATAACAGACCCGCCTTATGGGATTGCTTATCAGTCCGCCAGGCGGACTGATAAGCAATCTTGGAAACCGAAAATCCTAAATGATGAAAAGCCTTTTACTGAATGGATTAAGCCGCTTTTTAGTAAAATTAAAGATGGGGGCCGTGTTATCTGCTTTTACCGCTGGGATGTGCAAGACGCCTTTTTGGATTCGTTTTTGAGCGCAGGGTTTAACGTTAAAAGTCAGATTGTTTGGGATAAGATAGTACATGGAATGGGCGACTTGAAGGGTGAGTTTGCGCCACAGCACGAACTTATGATTTACGCGACAAAAGGCCGCTTTGAGTTTAAGCAGAAAAGGCCAAAGACTATTTATCGGTGCCAGCGCATTTCGGGGGAATCTCTTGTGCATCCAAACGAAAAACCTATAAGGCTTATGCAGGCTTTGATTAGAGATGTATCACAGCCTGGAGAAATGATCTTAGATCCTTTCGGCGGCAGTTTTTCAACATTCAAAGCCGCTGTTAAAGAAGGCCGAAAGTGTATTTCTTTTGAGATGCACGAGCAATATTTTGAGGCTAATAAAAGCGCCTCGTCTTTTGGCGAAATATCGCTTTTTTCAACAATTGATTAAATTTTAAAGCCATGTCATACAAGCAAAAAATCAGCGAGTACCTGGTAAAGCACACCTACCTGACGTTTTTCGATGCTCTAAACCAGATCGGCACCACGCGGGCATCCGAATACATCCGGCAGTTGCGCCGCGAACAATGGCAGATCGAAACCGAATGGCGCAGCGCCGGGAAAAAACGGTACGGGGTTTACCGCCTTATCAGTCAACCACAATCACAATCACAACAAATTCAAAACCACGCATAAAAATGAACCAGTACGATTTTGATTCGAACAACAAGGAATTTTCCCAAAAGGCTTTCTTTTGGACGGCAATTGCTTTTTTGGTTATTGTTCTTTCGGTACTCCTTGCTTCATGCAGCCCGAAACTGGCAGCGCCCGCGCATCCAACCGAAGCGTCTATTTACGCGGATAAAGCGCCGCAGAAATGATTATCTTATTAATAATCGCGGGGCTGCTTTGGGGGCTTTCGCTACTATGGGAAAAACGATGAAACAACTACTTATCGGGATTGATCCCGGCAAAAATACCGGCCTTGCTGCCTGGGACTTAGAAGCAAAATCGCTGCACCATTACGGACAGTCCAGCGCCATACACGCGCAAACGAAGATTTTGGAGTTTTCAAAAGACTTTGAAATCTTTGTGATACTGGAGGATTCACGTTTAAACAAACGTCCAAAGGACGCAAGCAGCGTTCACCGCCTAAAAGGAGCGGGCGACATCGCCGGGCAGTGCCGAGGATGGGTGGAGTTTTTGGAGCATTACAGCATAAGGTACGAAAGGCGTGCCGCCGGGCTGACCTACAAAGGACGGCCAAAGCGTGATCTATTTGAGAAGATTACAGGAATTAGTACCCTGGTTGGGCAAGATCACATCCGCGATGCAGTGATGCTCGTATGGGGTGAAAGCGGGAACCGGGTAAAGTTGATGGTGGAAAAATATTTCTTAACGCGCGGTAAGGCGCAAAAACATAAGTGAAAAATGGGCAACGAAAATATAAATAATACTATTGTTATAAGTTATGATGATGCAACACGAATGGTTGATTTTTGTAAAGACGCTCAAGGGAGTATAAGCAAAGATTTTTACGATTGGTATTTAAAAGAAAAAGGAGAGTATTTTTCCAAATCGGGAATGTTAATCATTGACTATGGGGATAAAAAGAAAATGGCTATATCTTTTGATTTTACTGATCCAGATTTGGCCATTTTTTGTATTTACAATTATAAAAACCAAAAAATAGTATCCGCATTTACTTTCAATAGGCAGAATAATTTAACAATGGATAATGTGGTAGTTGACATAAAATCTTATTTTGCAAGCGTTCTTAAGGAGCAAGGGTTTTTTCTTGTACCTCAAGGAATTGAGGGCAAAGATTCAATGATGGGAAAAATTAAAAATATACAGGCAAACATCAAGAAATTAACTGGAAGAAATATTAAAAAAAAGGTGTTATTAGATTCAGCGTTAAATGAAGTATATAAAGACATTAACCTAATTACTTGTAAGCAGATTGTATATTTTACTTACGCCCTTATGTATTACATTTCAAAAAAAGAATATGAGGAAGTAACTGGTAAATTTAAACAGGATTTGCAACAAAACGATGAATCTGAAACATATAAATATATTTATAAATATAACGGATATATTGATTTAATGGAATCTAAAATCTATCGGCCAATTATAAAAAAAGATGCAGACGATTCTGTTAGGGATTACCAAAGGCATATTCAAAAATGGACAGTAAGAGGCCATTATAGAAAAACTAAAAATGGGTTAATTTGGATTGAGCCACATGAAAAAGGGAGTGGGGAACTTGAAAAAAGAATTTATTCGACTGAAAAAGAAAACGATTTAACTTTGATTCCTAAGATATTTGAAGTCGAAAAGACCAGAAAAGGCAGTGGATTGAATATAAAAGACAATCAAATATGCCAACCAGATTTACAATGCTCAGAAAAAGAAATTGAAATGGATGATAACGATTTTTTCAAAAAAGATTTTGTGGATTATAAGCAAAATAAAGAATGCGAAAAATACGCAAGGGAATTAAAGGCTCATTTTCAGTTAACAGACTTTGAAGCGCTAAAAATCGCTATTGAAAGCCAAAGGAACGAGTTTTTATATAGGGCTTTTATGCTTTCAAATGATGACAGAAGGAATCCAACTGCGATTGAAGGCATAGCAATTGCTCTTGGTATGAAGCGCCCTTAACTACCCCTTGACAATCCCCATCACAATCAAATTCGCGGCGTCCACATCGCCGTTTTCAAAAGATGCCAAATAGCCCTCGGTCGTACTGAATTTAGTATGACCAAGGGCATCTTTTATAAGTAACGGGTTTACACCCGATACGCGCATTAAATTGGCGTAGGTGTGCCTGGCTGAATAAAATATTAGACTTGGGTGTGTAACGCCAGCGCGCAGAGCCAAAGATCGGATACCCGCATTGGCAATCTTTGTCACCCGCTTTTTCCTATCCAAGCGCTGCATTTCCGTTTTGTACTTTGTAAGGTCGTAAATTGGGAAGCAGTACCCCACAGACTGCCCGGCATACTTTTCGATAATTGAAAGCGCTTCGGGCAGCAAGTGCATGTTAAACTCCGCACCCGTTTTCCTTCGGTTATATCTGAGCCGCCCGTTTACGATTTGCGCGGGCCTGATTTCCGCTATATCGGCAATATTCATTCCCTGGCAGTAGAATGAGAAAAAAAACAAATCCTTGGCTAAGTCTTCGTGTTGGTGCTGCGCTTCCGCCTTTTCAAGTAGGCGAAGTTCATCGACTGAAAGCGCATGTTTCTTTTTTTGCCCTTTTAGGTGTGACAGTGATATGTCAGCGAACGGGTACCAATCCTTTGTCATGCGCCTGGCTTTTATTTCCCGATTGAATACAGCACGCAGCGTGCGCATGGCAACATACACCCCGCCGTCCTTGTTTCCGCGCTTCACACGCAGGAAGTGCTCAAAGTCCATCACCCAGGCGGAAGTCACGGAAGAAAGCGAACGTGAGCCGTCGAATGCCGAAACCGCACCCGCCAAAGTTTTGTATAGTACAGAGTTTGAAACCTGGCCCAATCGTTCAAAATGCGCCCGTGCGTTTTCAATTGCATTTAGCACCGTATTGGCATTATCTTTGCTCCCCTTTGGGTAGAGTTTTTCGAGTACATCGGAGGCCATAAAGGAAGCGCCTGACCTTTCAAATTCCCGGATCACATCGGCTGCTCTTTGTTCAATTGTAAGCAGCAAATTGTTTTCGGCCCGATATTCGGGGAATGATTTTTGGAAACGTCCGGCAGACGCATTGAACTGCGCATCCAGGCAAGTTCTACCAAGCGCCTTGTATTTTGTCTGGCGGTTGTGAATGATGCGAAGGCAGACAGCACGGGTGCCGTCTTTATTGAGGTTGCGGTGCAGGACAATTTTTGCGGATGCCATGAGGAAAGTATGAAACAGATTGATAAACACAAGAATCTAAATAAGCCACAATAGTACAAATAACACCGACGCAAGTTGCTTATTTGTACAAATAAAACCAATAGGGAGATTACTGTGATAATACAGGCAGATGCTTCAGAGGCGTACGCCTTTACGGGTGTGCGGGTTCGACTCCCGCTTCCCGCACTGCTGAAAATCAAAGGGTTACACGAAAAAGATCGTGTAGCCCTTTTTGTTTGAAAAATGGTTGATAAACAGATTGATAAACAGCCTACTTATAATTACCTTAAATTGACTATATTTTAAAGAAATCGGCTATCAATTGCGGCGTGTGCAATTATTTTCACTATTTATTGCATTTCTGCTAACTAAGGCACTATTTTTGTGCAAAAAGTAGGATGCCCACTATGCCCACATATAAGCGGAAGCCCTGGCAGGGTGAACGCAAAGCATACGACACAGGTCGTATAACAAAGCGCTGGGCGGGCTATAACACCACGCGGTGGCGTAAAATGTCCCTTTTATTCAAGTTTGAGAATCCGATCTGCGCAATAGAAGGCTGCGAGGAGCCAACTTATTACACGGATCACATTGTGCCTGCGCTCGAATGCGCAGACCCATACGCATGGAGCAATTTACAACCCTTGTGCTTTAATTGCGGAAATAGCAAAACCGGCAAAGAGGGTAGAGCAAAACAACTTAAAAAATAAAATATGGTAAAGGCAGCGGTTTTAATGATGGTAAAGGATGATGACGATATATTGATCCAGGCGCTAAAGCATTGGGTAGGTATTGGGGTTTATACTTTTTACATTACAGAAACAAACGAAAAGCAAAAGATTAGTTTAGGGATTTGGCAGTTTGAGGAAGACTTTAATGTAAATGTCCACTATCGGCATGACCCCGTAAATACTTTTGATGGGCATCGCATTATAAATGCCTTAAAAGACCATGCTATTACAGACGGCTATAACTGCCTATTCCCTGCCGATGCAGACGAATTTCTAAACCTTGGCACATATAGCAGTGTGACGGAGTGGGTAAGTCTTGTGCCAAGGGTAGACCATTGGTGGTGCGAGGTTCCTTATCTTAATCATTGGCCTGGAGGTGGGGCTACATGGCAAGACCCTCAAGGCAAGGCCATCATTGGCAATGCACATCAAGACATGGATATAAGCATAGGCAATCACATTGTGAGTGGGCGATATGCAGGCAGCAAGGCAGATGTAAAGCATGTGCATTATGACCACTACCCATTCCGATCTAAGGATCAGATGGTGCAGAAGATTACATCACATGGTACAGCCTTCATTAACATGGGGCTACATGACCACCACTACCCACAACTATACAGAGCCATGCAAGCGGGCGGTCAAGCGTGGATAGATGCCCACTGGAAAGAGTTGTGCGAGCGCGGTATTGATAAGGAGGTTAAAATGCCAAAATGGTTATGATTATGAGCGATAAAAAATATTTTCTTAAGTGGTGTAAAATTTGTCAGTCTGAAACAGACCATAGTTCCTACAATTTAAAAACAGGAAAGGTTAGGCATAAGTGCATTATTTGTAATAAAAGAAGAAATGAAAAGTATGTTCAAAATAATAAAGAAAAAATAAAAGAAAGCAAAGTCGCTTATTTTAATAGAAACAAAGAGCATATTTATAAAAAAAGTAAAGAAAGAAAAGAGTGCAATAAAGAGAAATGGAATAATTACTGTCGTGCTTATTATCATGGTAATAAAGAGCACCTTGATGATTATTCAAAAAAATATAGGGCTATCAACCTTTTAAGGGTTAGGCATAGAGAGTCTAAATGGAGGCTAAAGCGAAAGGCTGATGGCATAAAACCTAAAAGGTACGTACCTAAGGATCTGCAAAAGCACATGGAAAAGAGGCGATTATGGGAGAAACTTAACAGAGATAAGCGTAATGTATGGCTCAATAGGTGGAGGCGCAATAATCCCGATAAGTATTTAATACACGCTAATAGTTTTAATAAGCGTGGACGCGTGTTGTGTGAAAAGTATGGGGGGCGATACGAGATGGTAGTTAAAAGCAATGTGATTGCAATGCATGGATTATTGTGCTATATATGTGGTACACAAACAAGTGTATTGAATAGGGATAAGCATAGAACAACCTCAATGGATCATGTTGTTCCTTTAACTAAGGGTGGGGACCATACATATGACAACATAAGGGTGTGCTGTTTGATATGCAACATAAGGAAAGGGAATCGAGAGGTGGCACGGGGCGTCTCTTTTACAAATCCTTCCCGAAGAACTTCGCCCGCAGTC
>Ga0181358_1001681_pt1 | contig 10133 bp, 21 predicted proteins | sample Fa13VDMM110SD_FD_130096 | JGI IMG/M metagenome (GOLD analysis project Ga0181358, IMG submission 130096) | Freshwater viral communities from Lake Michigan, USA - Fa13.VD.MM110.S.D | ecosystem: Environmental > Aquatic > Freshwater > Lake | place: USA: Michigan | collected 2013-09-24
AGAATGGTGGATGCACGGCAAACGGCTTTTGGAACAAGAGTTTATCAATTGCAATGAGCCATTGGAACTTACTCTTGAACAAATTGCAAAGAAGTTTAATGTGAGTGTAAACAAGCTCAGAATCAAAGACTAAAAGCATGAACAAAATTAACCTGGATGTTTGTTGCATGCAACTCATATGAAGTGGAGAAAGTGTGTGAAAAACATGAAAAAGCAGCAATGTTTGCAATGGCAATCAAGTGCTGATGGTTTGCATTGATGATGTGCAAATGCTTGTGGATGAACGTGTTGCGCATCATGATGTGAAGAGTAAATGCATCAAAATGTGGAAATGTAGAATGCATTGGGGGTGCAAGGGGGCAAATGTGCAGATGCATGTGAAATGAGAAGTGCAGATGGGAAATGAGAAGTGCAGATGGGAAATGAGAAGTGTGTTGCGCACTCCACACTCACAGCAGCTCTTTGTTGCGCACTCCACATGCATCACTTGACTTGGTGCAAACATCATATTGCAACGTTGAGAACATCCCCTTGTGGATCTGAGAAGCGCACATCAAAATGAGAAGCTCATTTGCTCAATGCATCTTGCCGCACCGCACACATGTGCAAACAATGCAGTGCATTTGCAATGAATTCAACAAAAATGCACTTGTCAGTTGAACTAATGCAAAATGCATGTATATTTGCATCTATGACAAAAACAAAACGACTCAACATCAATCGCAACTGGTACAGCAACAAGAATGTGCGCCCCAAACTGTTCAATGTGACTCTGGCGCGTGCATCTGATGGTTCGTACCGTGTGGTGGAGGCAGTGGTGGAAGCAGTGGTGAATCAGCACGAAGCTCGCGTTCAGCGTGTGGATGCGCGCGATTTGACCCAAGACTTGAAGCGCGCTCAATTCACTGTGCTGTAGCAAGTGGCATTGATCATGCTCGAATGGTGATCAGCAAAATGCAGCGGCGGAACTATGCAGCACAATGTTGCACAGTTCCGCTTTTGTGCGTAATGATTATAATGTGCATCATAATCATCACATTGCAACTTTATATTTTCTAGAATGGAAAAAAAGACTAGAGTCCCTTAGAATTTCGTCGCTGCAACGTCGAGGCACTATTTGTGCTGCATTGTTGACCACCACCATGTTACCCCTTTTGCGTGCACATGCAACTACTTTTTGCATCTTTGGTACCAATGCACTTTGGCATTTTTCCACTCATGGCAATGTTCAATGGGTTCCCCAAAGTGCCACACATCATAGATGCAATTGTTGCGTATGATCATGATGTGCAAGTGCACCATGACCAAAGCGCATTCATCTTTTTTCAATCTCTTGCTCACTTGCATCACAGTTGTTTTGCGTTGCGGAACACACAGCCGAGTCTTGCGCAACAAATGCCGCAACAAAAAGCGAATTTCCACATCATAGATGAAATCTGTGCTTTTGCGAATGCGGTGTTCGCTCCATTTGTAATTGCTTCTGCGCATTTGCATCACCTGGTGCGTGATGTTGATGTCGCGTTCTTTGGTCAAGTAACTGATGACACGTGAGGCGCAGCTGTACATGTTGTAAGGAGTATAGCCAATGGATGAGTCGTGCAGTTTCATTGTGCTTCATTATGGCAGCATCATCATTGTTCATCAACTAAAAAAGCGAGTTTTGTACATCATTTGTTCATTGACAAAAAAATGCAAAAAAGCATGTTGTTGAGTTGCACATGCTCAAAATGCATATACAATGAGCGGGTCAGGCAACAACGCCTCATCAACTCAACTCAAACAAAACAAAACAAACACATGCCAAACGAAAAAAATAACAAGTTCACTGCCGCCATGACCTTCAATGTTGACAAAGTCACCATTCAGGAATTGCGCGACAAGTGCAACCTCGGTGAGAAGGAAATGATGCGCATCATTCTCAAGGTGGTGCTCAACCATGAACCAGAACTGCTTGATGCAGCTGATGAGTTCATCGCCGCTGAACTCGCTGCTGTTGCAGCAGCCAAGGCTCAGCAAGCTGCTGCCAAGGCTGCTGCCAAGGCGCAAAAGGAAGCGGCCAAGGCTGCGGAACTCGCTGACAAAGTCAATGTTGATGCGCCAACAGCAGAACCAGAGCTTGTGGCAGCTTAACCATCAATGCTAATGATCATTGGAAGCTCTGGGGCAACTCAGAGCTTCCTTTGTTTTTTTAATTGCACTTGTGTGCTTTTGAATGTATATTGTTGCATGGATAAACCCTTGAAGATGGCTAGTGTATCAGAAGCTCTTGAAGCTTTTGCAAATGGAACCTTTGTGTACAACAATCCCTGTAGTGCATGCAACAAGCAATGCAGCACACCAACCAAGGAAATTTGGCTGCGACGCATTCGCGAGTTTCATGGCATTGAGCAAATGTATCAACAATACAAATGCCGCAATTGCCGCAAACTGGAACCTTGCAATGCCAAAGCACAAGATCCAGTGCATCACATTGCATCTGAACCTCTGGCAAAAGCCGTCAAACCCATCATTCAAATGATGGCGAAGAAGAAGCCTGCAACGGAACCACAACATGAGCCCATTGCACCCATTCGTGTTCGTCCCAAGCCTGGTGATGCAGTCAAAGCTCCACCCAACAGCATTGGCGTCTCCATTTGGGAAACCAGCATCAATGGTGACATGGAGTACCGTGGCACTCAATGGACCAAAATTAGCGACAAATGAGTTGCAAGTTAATGAAATGCATGTACAATGCATGCATGGGTATTTCAAAGAGAGAGTTCGTCAACATGTGGAACGATTTGTGCATCAATACATTTGGCGCCATGTCAGATGACTTGCCTGACATCATGTGCACTGGCGAAGTGAAGGAGGTGGCGGCGTGAAAGCCTGGAAGAAGCTGAGAAACAGAGTCAACAGTCTCCCGAAACTTGCAAGGTTTTGGAGGCTGACGACTGTTCGCAAGACTCATTACGCCGTCGTAGAACACAAAGGCGATCCGCCAATGTCGGTGGACACGCCTCTGTCTCTTTGGCGTAAGGCGTGGCTGGCGAGGCTGCTCAATGAAGATGTGCTTCTGGAACATTATGACGGGACTCCATACGGTGGATGGCGCTCAGTGTATTACTGGCCCGCTCGAAAAATGGAACGTCCACGCAAGTGACATGCAAATGGAAATGTGTCATGAGATGGGTCTCCCACCTGTGCATGCATAAACTAAACAACAAACAAACAACATGAGCAACTTCTTTACCAACATCATCAATGCAATCAAAGTGCGTCTCTCCGAGCTGCACGTCAAGACTAGAACCGCACGTCAAGACAATGACCGCATTGTTTCTACAGCAACAACTCGTGCTCTGCGCTGCATCGCCCATGAACGGTTCAATGAGTACAACAGCTTGCTCTCTCACCACCGCCGCTTCAATGCACATGCAAATGAAGCAGATGAATTGTTTCATTAACAAAAACTAATCTATGCAAGACATGACAAAAGAACCATTTGATAAACAAGCAGGCATTCGAATCCAGACTCAACAACTCAAACGCTGGGAAACAGTTTTGTTGCCACATGTGTTCAAAAAGCTTCAACAAATTGTCACCAAAGACAATGATGAAGCAACTAATGGTTATGATGTTGTGCGAGGCCATCAAATGGATGAAATCATCTACAACCAACTCATGAACAAAGCTTGAAGCATATGGTGGTTAGAGTGTATCGCAATTTGCATAAAAAGTGCTTGTCTGTTTTGCACCGCACATGCACAGGCTGGAGACTTTGGAAACATGCACCAAGCATTCAACTGCGCAATGTTGCATTCAAAGTGTCCATTGCTGGGCGCAACAGAGTGCTGCAAAGCAACCACAAAAACGTTCATGCCTTTGTACAAGGGGAACTATGCAATGATGCACATGATGATGCATCATTTCCTATTCGCATCAAGTACAATCCATACACTGCTGCACATTTCTTTGATGTGGAAACAAATGAGCCTATTCACCATTGTTGCACCGCGCGCATAAATGAAAAGGGCATCTGCATCACCAAGTAGTTGCATGTGCTGCAAAGTGCACCCATGTTAGCATCTCATGAACAAAACATCCAAGCGCTACATCATCACCAACACTCAATTGATGTCCAATCGCTGCAATAGCAGCAGACCGCTCACCATTGCAGAAGCTGTAGAGTACTTCAGCTACACCTTGGAAGCTGGTGCAAGCTGGTCTCATGAACAAGGAAACAAAAAGATCAATCGCAAACCCACCACCATCAAATCATTGATTGCCAACCTCAACAATGCTAGCAACAATGCAGCGCGCAATGGCTGTGGAAGCATTTATGCAGCCAAAGAATTTATTGACGTTGTTTAGTTGCACCATCAATCAAGTGCGCCTATAATCAAGTCTTATGAGCTACACCCTTAAATCATCCAATCGCAACATTACTCCTCGTGGTCGTGCACCTCGCAACACATTGCTTCGCATGCAACTCATGCACCTCAAATTGGGGGAAACATTGCTGACGCGCGACAAAGATGCAGTGGGGCTGGCCAACTCTCTGAGCCGCTCCACCAAAACCACTTCTGGAACTCGCTTTGCAGTGCGCCAGCTGCACAATGGTCAAGTGGAGATTCAGCTTGTTCGCCACATTGCACCACGCATGGTGCAGTCGATGCTGCCAATGCCTGAGGCAAAAGTGGAAATTTTACCACCACCTGTGGCGCCCATGAACATCCATCTTGATGATTCAGATGTTGTGGAACTCAATGCATTGCGCGATCTGTTCAATGGCTTTGTTCATCGCCTGGAAAGCAAGGCTGGCAAGTAACCGTGTTGTGCATACCATGGGCGGTGTCATTCTTTTGAGTGGCACCGCTTTTTTTGTTGCAAGTGATGCAAAAGCGCCTATAATCAAGTCTTATGACACAACAACAAATCAAATCACTCTTGCAAATCAAAAGCATTGATGATGTTCAATCTCTCAACATCATTGATGAATACACTGATGATCACTCGCCGTGCGCTGAAGTGGAAATCAATGGCATCAACGTTGATTTCCTTTGGTACAATGAATTGGGATTTCTTCGTTACTACAAAGAATCACCAAAAGCTGCAAAGAAACTCATTAGTGCCATTCATGCTTCTGCAGTTGCAGTGGCGGAAAATCTGGAGGAGGATTACGATGAAGAGCTGAAGCAATTGATTGCTCCTCACATCTGATCAAAGTTTAACAAAGAATGGGGCAGCAGCAATGCTGCCCTTTTTTTGTATTGATGCATGGAACCCAATGGTATTTAAGAAATATATATAAAGGTATATATGAGTATATGTGGGTATATAAAGGTATAGTATATAATGTGCAGTTCCCTTTTGCATTGGAACCACAGAGGGTGAACACCTCAATCATGCATGCATTCATCACATAAAAACATTTTCACAACATCACCACATTGAGATGATGTTCGCATTGCGTTCTTATCCCCTTGTTGAATTCATAAATTTACAAAGAGATGTTGATGGTGCGCATGAAGCATATACAATGTCAACATGAATGCTTTGTTCACTATTCGCCTGTGCAATGCCAAGATCAATGCCAGCATCCGTCGTGGGCCATGTGGAAAAGGTTGGTGCAATGTTGTGATGCGTGATCGCACCAAATACGTTCGTCGCAACAAACACAAAAACAAATCAGTTGATTGATTTGAGAAACCAATTACAATACAAAATCTGAAATGAAGACAAATGTTACTCATCGCAAAGGAAGCATGGTGTATTTCATCTCCTGCACTTCTGGTCTTGAAGGTGGAATGAACTACGATGTTCGCTCTGGCCGCATCACCAAAGTGAACAGAGATGGCACCTTTGATGCAGGCATATACACTCGCCTCAAACCTGGGTGCATTTATGCCACACATCAAGAAGCGGAAAGCCATTATCTTCACCTGCTCACCAAATGACTGCCCTCGAAAAATACGGCAAGAAGGTCGCTATCATCGACGTGATCAATCGGTTTTGGAAGTTTGCCCGTTAACAATATGGAAGACAAGGACATCGACAGAATCAAGGCAACGAGCTTCCTTCAAGGTATGATCGTTGGGGTGGCCATGTTGGCCATAGCAATGCTACTCGGTAACTCCTCTCCAAAACAGATTCAGAAGTATTGGGAGGCTGAGTGCGTTAAGAGGGGCCATGCCGAGTGGGTGGTAGGAGACAACAACAAGGACATCAAATTCGTTTGGAAATAAAGTAAATGAAGCTAAACATCAAGAAGCGGAAAGCCATCACCTTCACCTGCTCACCAAATGAGTTACTGCATCATAATCTAGATATGAAACAAACCAGAACAACGACGTATGACAGTTCAGGATCTAATTAACGACCTACAAAAGTATCCAAACCCCGAACACGAAATTGTTCTGGTCAATTTGGATTGGGAAGATATGTGTACCGCTGTCGGGTTAACCAACCGAACCGAATCTGAAACACTGGCACCGAACGTGTGTTATATCCACCCCACCATCTAACGCCTCTTATGCATTGCATAATGCATATTTTGCTCTTTCAGAAGTAATGTGGTCGCGCTGCAATAAATAACAACAAACGATTTTTTTGCATGAAATTTTCTCACGGATTCCAACAACTCAAAGATGCACGAGATGACAAGTTTCCGCTCTCCAAAGTCCTTGGATCATCTAAACCCAAAGTGATGTCACGCTTTCATAAACCAGGCATTGTAATGAATCAAGGGCTGGAAAGTTCTTGTGTGGGGTTTAGCTGTCAGCAACTTCTTCAGTCTGAGCCTGTGCCGCAAAAAGGAAAGACTGGTTCCTGGATTTACCGCGAAGCTAAAAAGATCGATGAGTTTGGTCCTCTGGCCGACGGCACATCAGTGCGTGCTGGCATGAATGTCTTGAAAGCAAATGGCTTGATTGAAGCTTACTTTTGGGCCAACAAAGCACAACAAGTCATTGACTATTTGCTGCGCTATGGTCCTGTTGTGGTTGGAACACCTTGGTATTCACAAATGAACAACCCTGATCGCAAAGGAATGATCAACATTTCCGGCAAGGAAGAGATGGGACATGCATGGTTGGTGGTGGGTGCAAATGAACGAACTGGACTAATTCACGCCATCAACTCATGGGGAATGGACTATGGCATCGCTGGACAGTTCAGTCTATCCATGCAGGACTTTGATGTCTTGATGCAACGTGGTGGTGTGGCTGCAGCAGCAATTGAACCTGGAACAAAACTATGAGACACATTGCACTATTCATCGTCCTGCTGCTGGCATCATGTTCCAATTCATCAGTCATCATTGCCCCACCCTTGACCAAATTCATCATCACAGCATTTGCACCAGATGGCTCCAAAAGCACTGTGCACCATGCATCACAGTACAGTGAATCAGGATTTCCACCAACCATCCAGTTTAGAGATGCACACAACAACCTCATCCGAGTTAAAGGGAGCTACTTGATACAGCAGCAATGACATTGCACTTTTGAGTTGAACAAATTCAAAACAATGTTATAGTGCATCATGAAAAAGCCATTTGTAGCTCGCATCGCTCAAAATCAAATGAAGATCGATCATCTCCTGCATGAGCTTATGCTTGCAATGTGTCAGGGTGATGCATATGGAATACAACACTTTGAAGCTCAATTGATTGATGCAAAGAGGCGAGACAAACAAGGGCTGGTAGTGTTGATTCAAAAGGAAACCTGTATATATTGATGATATGCAACACAAATACTACATAGGACAAGAGGTAAGCTTGAAGGGACCTGATGGGACGAGCAGCAGCAGCAAGTTCCGCATCGTTGATCGTGGATTTAATCCGCGATTTGAAAATCCCTACATCTACCACATTCAATGGGGCAAAACAACATTGCCTTTTTGTGAAGATGAAATTCACTGCAGCGCAGAGGAGCAACAGCAGTGCAACATCATTGAATATATTCGTGAGCAGTTGCAGCATTTGGAAGCTCAAAAATCATACAATGAATGGGAGCAAGCTATCCATCAAGGTGCTGTGGATGCATTGCAAGATGTTTTGGAACACATTGGCGCAACACGTTGAGATGATGCACCTGTATATTTGATAACCTCATTGCAAGATGCTGCGCACATTGCCTCATCATCACCCCCCAACCTCAACAATGCTTATGAACAACGTCACCGTATATCAAGTATTTGATGCTGCCCTATTCATCTTTGGCTGCATGTGGAGCACATTAATGGCCATTGGAATCATTGCTGCCATTTGCGCCATGTACGCCTTCTGCAAGGCCTATGCACAGTACAATGGAAGCAGTGACTGGGCGGATCATGAAAGTTGAATGATACAGAAGCAATATGAAAACATTACCACTTGCTCCACACATTGTTGCTCAAACAGTTCACTTTGAAACGCGCAAAGCACTGGATGCCAATGCTCCTGATGACTGTTACAAGGTGATCACTACAACATGGTCAAATGCAAGGACCACAGTGAACACCAGCATTGTTCGTTGAGCTATCATGAAACACAGGAACCAACTTGAGTATACCAGAGGGTGACCTCGAGCAGATAATTGTGTGCATCTGATGGCCTTGGTGCAAGATGTTCCCTTCATTGCCTCATCATCACCCTGCAACATCAACGTTGATGCTGTTCCTCATGATGTTTTGTTGTTGCACTTCATTCAATTCAATGCATAATGGTGGTCTTATGAAAATCACTCAATGCACCCGAGACCATCGCGAAACATTTGACTCTAAAACCCTTGATGCTTGTGAAACATTTGTTGGAACTAACCATGATGCCGAAGAATGCGGCATTGATGATCAATACACCCAATTTTACTTCTCTGAAGATGTTCCTTGTGAGATTTGTGAATGGGTTTACATGAATCGCCATTGCATCTATCACCTCTTGCAAGACATCACCTTCATTGACTTTGATGATTTGATCAAGCAAATCAATGCACGCGGAACAGAATGGGATGAGGATTGGGAGGAGGTCAGCAAGGCATCTCAGGGGGATGCATAGTACAAATTGGGCAATGCAGAGGCAGGGCGGAACCTTGCAAGCGCTCGCTAAATTTGAATATTTTGGCGAGCGCTGCAACTGGAACCCAAAAAAAAGGCCGCAAAAAATATTTTAGGTTCCAGTTGATGTCGTCCAAAAAAGAGCCTATAATAAGGCCGTTATGAAAAAACCATACTTCAACAACATCGAAATCAAAAATGGTGACCTCCTGGAACACCACATTCTCAAGATTTGAGCAGTAACAATGATGCAACAAGTGAGGAAATAGTTGCACAATCTCAAAATGCTGCCATAATGTTGTATGATTAAAACTCGATTGTTTGATGCAGCACTTGAACAGTACAATGAAATGCGTACAGCTTGCCCTTGGTTTGATGAACAACAGCACATGTGCGTCACCATTGAAGATGTGTCCTCCAACATCATGGAGTTCATTGGCATTGGAACAAACTTCACCAATACCAAACCAGCTCTTCGTGCTGCATTCAAACGTCTTCGCCACAACTATGATGAGCAACGGTTCACAGTTGGCTACTACGTCAAGGGACGCCTAACTTCTTTTGTGCTCAAATGAAGGGGAGCACGTGAAGATGAGAAGTTCATGATGAGATGATGATGCTGTTGCATTGAGTTCATCATGTGGAATTCATAGGGTGCTGCAACTACATGAGTTGCTCTTGCTCACCTGATTGTTTCCTTTTGAAGTTGATTGTTCTGCAAAAGACTGCATATTGCATCATGCCAAACAATCAATTTTCTGCAGCAACAATTGAAGCATTGCTTGATAACGATCAACCAAAGCTAAGTGCAATTCTAGCGGCAAAGCAAAGAGCACTGCTTGCCGCACTTGGTGAAGAGTGCCCTGAGTGTGGAAGCAGCAACTGCGCAGCAGATGATGAACAAGGTCATTGTGATGATTGCGAAGCACATTGGTACAATTTATGAATGAAGCTGTAAGAGAGGAGACAAAATATCTAATGTGTGCAGATGCATGCATGAGTGGAAACTACTCTTTGTTCTTTTACGAAGATGGCTACATGACTGCATACAATGAGGATGCTAAAATTGAACATTACTTCACCACCACATACTATGAGACTCAATTCTTAAAGAGCAATGC
>Ga0181358_1001683_pt1 | contig 10122 bp, 21 predicted proteins | sample Fa13VDMM110SD_FD_130096 | JGI IMG/M metagenome (GOLD analysis project Ga0181358, IMG submission 130096) | Freshwater viral communities from Lake Michigan, USA - Fa13.VD.MM110.S.D | ecosystem: Environmental > Aquatic > Freshwater > Lake | place: USA: Michigan | collected 2013-09-24
AATGACAAAGGAAAACACAGCAAAAAACGTTAGCCCGCTAGTGGATTTTAATGATTCACTATCTGCTGAATACATGGATGTAATCTCAAAGGGAGAAGATGCCAATATCGCTAACCTCGAGTTCATTAAGTCACTAGATGACCAGATGCAAAGAGGACTAACCCAAGCAGTAGCAACAGCAACCCTCAAGGCAACAGCCAAGGGAATCAAAGTCGGCATAATCGTGAAGCATGGACATATCGCTTCAATCCCTACTGCTCGCCTAATCGTTGATAAGTATTTCAACGAGATGCCCGAGACAACAGCAAGCGCGGTTTTAACCCTCGCTTCTCGAGTCCTTGCAGATGTAAAGGCAAGCGGAGTTCGCAAGCACATTGCAAAGTTCGACACAATCAAAGAACTATCCGATAACACCAAGACCAAAGCAGAATCCCAAGCGGATGCCAAAGCAGAATCTCAAGATGAGCAGATGCAAGAATCAGCCAAGGCCATTACCTTGGAGGATATCGTAGATGCTGTTGATTCTTACCTTTCAGCCAATGACCTCAAGACTCTCACCACATGCGAGTTAGAAAAGTTGCACAAGGTAATTGCAAAACTAATCACTGTTGAAAACAACACCAAGGCACTCGTTAAGTAATCGCCTAAATCTAAGCCCTCAACCTCGAAAGGGGTTGGGGGTTTAGCCATGCCCGAAAGTTATCGCGACACGCCCGACCGCGTGGGGAACGGCCGACACAAACCAACACAAACTTTATTCGCGACAAGACGGACTTTGATTTACAGGCGGAGGCATAAGCAATTTTTCAACACAAACTTTTCGCGCCTATGATATGCATAGTATGGCTTGCTATATAATATAGCACCCTAGGTTTTAGGCTTGACATTCGACCCTCTATGGTGTATAGTTGTACTTGTAAGTGAGATTAGTGAGGCAACGTGCTTCGCTATATTATATAGTGGAAGGTAATAAAATGGATACAAATACCCAAACTTTGCTTCGCTTAATTGCCAAAGCAGAGGTCGTAAAGAATCACGCTGATGAAGCCCAACGCCTAGCAGACCTACATGCTCGCGGTGTTAAGGCTATGGCTGAGGCTTCTAGTCGGGAGTCAATGTGAGCCACTCAGATAACACCCAGCGAAAGTTTGACAAAAACTTGCCCGCGTGGCTTGTATTTAAGTTATGGCTTAAGGATGTAGACCCCGAAGACACCGCTATATTATATAGCAGACCAGCAACCAAACGCCAATGGCGCAGAGATATAGAAATGGAGTTAGGAGCATGATTAAATGCCCTGAGTGTAAAATCATCATGACCATTGAGGCGTATGCCTACGGCCATGATTGTGAAGTGTGACTTTCACGCTTGACATATGCCGTCTCATATGGTAAGATTAAGGTATTAAGTGAATGAGAGCCTACCCTGATTTGGGCAGGCTGTAGGCTGGTGGCTCATGATAGGCAGTTACGCGGGTGCGAGTCCTGCGGTGAGCGCAAGTGTATCGGTATGTACGCTCAATCAGCAGGGAAACCTGAAATGATGTCGGACGAGGTCTACGCTTGCCATACCATAGCGGATACCGATACACCCAACGTTCACTATATAATATAGTGGCACTTAACAAGGAGATGAGATGAACCTAATCAACCTAGATGTAAGCGAATGGGGCTTAGACCTTTCGACTTACTTTGGTGATGTGTATATTGCATGGCGCACTATCGTTTTGGTGGTCGTTGTTGTGGCTGTAATGCGTATCACTAAGATTATCCGTAAGCGTATGAAGCCATGATGAGCGCAGACGAATTGGTGGCTCGCGCCGACACCAACCCATGGGAATCCATGATGACGCACGAACTGGCCGAGGAAATCCTTGAGCGCAGTCTGACCCGCGAAGAGTGGGATGTTATCCGCGACACATTAGACGATAATGTGTATGAGACTCTTATGAGTTTCAAGTGATTTCTGTATCCTTTACGGATATGGAGATTAACCAACTGCGCCAAGCGTTACGAGCATTAGAGGAGTCCCATAAACGGAATTGCTTTCCCGTCCTAGAGATGCTAGTATTAGACATGCGCCGTAAGGTTGCTGATGCAGTAATAGATGCAAAGACCCTGCCCGAAATGGTAGAGTTTCTAGTAAGTAAGTAACGCCTCTCGCTATATAATATAGCGGAGTTAAACTGAAAGGATAGGTACATGGAAGAAGTTGATGAGACTTCCGAAGTCGAGTGCGCGGTATGTTTAACTGGCTACGATTCGGAAAATACATTTACTACAGTTGATGCTGATGTGGTCTGCGAAGATTGCATGCGCATGTGTGAGAAGTGTGAAGATATACACACGATTAACGACGACATGAATTACGTTGATAATCAAGAGATGTGGTGTATAAGTTGTACAGAAGATTACGCTAACTGGTGTGATTCATGTGAGTATTACTGCACCGACCACATGGCTTACATACGGGATAGGAATTGTAATTGGTGTGAGAATTGCGCTAGTGATGCTTACTACTGCGAAGATTGCGACGAATACTATGGAGACGGGTGCAACAACTGCGAGCAAGAATCTAAAGTGATTCATGATTACAGTTACCGCCCTGATGCTGTCTTCCATAGCACCGACAAGAATGAACGTCTATTCTTTGGGATAGAGATTGAGGTAGAGGCTGGACGTAGGGTGCAAGAAGCATCCGAGTACGCCTATCAACTAGAAGCACAAGAGTTGGCCTATCTCAAGCATGACGGCTCACTTAATTGTGGCTTTGAGGTAGTGACACATCCAATGTCACACGACTTCTACAAGAATGAGGCTGACGAGTTCTTCAAGGTCATTGAAGGATTGCGTACCGATTACAAGGTCAAGTCATGGGATACAAGTACATGCGGATTGCATATTCATATCTCACGCTCTGGCTTCAATGGTGGTCCACACATGCACCGATTCCTAAACCTTGTGTACTCTAACCAAGAGTTCTATGAGGCACTGGCTGGCCGTTCATCCGACCAATGGGCTAAGTTCACAGATATAGTGCAACAAGAATACAAGCGTGATGAAAATGGTGAGCGTACTTACCATACCAACGAGAATGGTTACCATGAGTATGATGTGGTTACAAAGCGTTCATTCAAAGGTAAGTTAGATAATAATCGCAGTAGTGATAGATACTCTGCGGTCAATACCCAGAACAGAGAGACGCTAGAGATGCGTATCTTTAGAGGTACAGTAAATGGCGATACTATTAAAGCCCAATTAGACTTAGCGCATGCCAGCGTGGAGTACACCCGTAACTTATCCGTAAAAGACATACGCAACGGCGCACTTAAGACCTTTGCTTTCAGATGGTACATCATACAGAATGCAGAGTTGTACCCTCACCTGCTCCGTAGAATCAACAAGTTAATCCCATTAGTAGCATTCGCTACTATATAATATAGTGAGAGAGAGAGAATGAGATGTGTTTATTAGTTGTATGTTCGCCTGACTCAACTCCTAAGAAAAAGGATTTAGAGTGCGCTTCATGTAATAATCCGCATGGCTTCGGCTATGCAGTAATCACCCCGACTGGTATCATTACTGGTCGCGGTATGTCTGCCAAGAAAATCATCAAGGAGTTCTTGGAAGTACGCAAAGAGTATCCAAAGAGTTATGCTATGTTCCATGCTCGCTATGCTACGCATGGTGTCAAGAATCAGGATAACTGCCACCCATTCAAGGTGGATGAGAATACTTATCTTGCACACAATGGCATCCTTGATGTAGATATCCATGCAACAGATAAACGTAGTGATACGCGTGTCTTTGCAGAAGATATGCTACCTTCTATGGGTGGTGTATCTGCCCTTGATGATGATAACGTATGGAAGATGTTAGGTAAGTGGGCTAGTGGTAGTAAGATTGCTATCTTTACTATAGACCCTAACGCTAAGGCTAACTGCTACATTATCAACGAGCCTGCTGGTCATTGGGATAATGAGGGCATGTGGTGGTCTAATACTACCTACAAGGCATCGGCATGGTCATCCTATGTGGGGTTGCCCAGTATTACGTCGGCTACGGCGTATCAGAAGAGCGATGAAGAAGAGTTGGGATTCTGCGGTGTCTGCCTGACAGAAGCGCAAGAAGATGCCAACCCTTACTTCTGTGAAGTATGTTCAATATGCTATGATTGTAACGGCACATATCAAGACACGTGCCTATGCTGGACACCAGAGACAGACCGATATGCAACCAACAAGAAAGGTAACGCGTGGTATTATGACAAGCACTACGACTTCGGATATTAAAATTATAGAACCCGCTAAGGGACAATGGGTGAGTGGTTGGGTGACGTCAACACAAACTTCTAGCGGAGATTTAATGTACGGGCCATTCGAGACAATGGAACGTGCAATACAATGGGCGCAGAGTCTAACAAGCGCGGTAGTTTTACCCGTCTACGTAGCAACAACTAATCAAGGATAGGAGTATCATGACTACACAACAGAAGGAACAATTGCGGGAAGTCTTAATTGACTACCTACAAGTATTAACAAGTAACAGAGCACTATATAATATAGTGGCTCAAGATAAAAAGATTGCTCAAGTTCGATTACTACTAAGAGAGGTGGCGTAATGCCTACATATGATGTCAAAGTAAATGTCAGTTACTACTACGAAGTAGAAGCAGATAATGACGAAGAAGCAGAAAAGCAGGGTTGGATGTATGAAGACTACGCTCACTTTGGTGAAGTACAAGACATTACTATAGATGAGCAAGAAGAAGATGAAGAAGAGGAGGAATAATGAAAACTCAGCAAGAAATTGAAAGTATGATTGTAGATGTACTGAACGGCATGCAACCTAATGAAGATACCTATGAGGTTGGATATGATATAGGCTATCACAATGCACTAATGTGGGTGCTAGAAAAGGTAGAACTATGAGTTATGAGCCACGTTTAGAAGATGATGTAGCACTAGGGCTAGACGAAGAAGAAGTGGATGACGGATACCAAGAGCCCGACAGGATGTGGGGAGATGAGTGAACCGATTATGGGTAGTTGCTTCAACGATGCAAATCCTGATGATTGGTTTCCTGAGCAACCCAACGGCGGTTACCCTCCTGTTGTACTGGGGAACCTAGCAGTAAAGGTTAGACGCGCAGTAAATATATGCAATACATGTCCTAAGAAGGATGTGTGCCTTGAAGAAGGCATGAAGGTAAACAACCTAGCCTATGGAATATGGGGAGGGTTGATGCCAGCGCAGAGAATAGCGATAGCAGATGAAAGAGGTGTAGAATACTCAGCACCAGTAGGTGTTGCTGGTTACCTCAGACGTGATGAAAAGCGTAATGCTATCGCACTATCAGCAAGGTTGGAACCTTACTTAAAGGAGTAGAAAATGAAAAAATTACTATTAGTGATAATCGTGTTGCTTGTAGTTGTGGGAATACATAACTCAAACGAACCAGAAAAGCCAGTAGTAAAAAGAGAATGGACAGTAGAAGATAGCAAGGCTTACGCCCATGATGTTGTACAAGCGTGGGCAGATAACCAGTACTTATGCTTGGAGCAGTTATGGACTAAGGAATCTAACTGGAGGTCAAATGCATACAACAAGGTAAAAGTAATGGGTAAGAATGCTGGCGGTATACCTCAGATACTTGGGTTAGACCCACGCACACCTGCACCATTACAGATTGACAGAGGGATGAAATATATTATCCACAGATACGGAACACCATGCATGGCATGGAAGTTTCATCAGCGGAAGGGCTGGTACTAATGGCCTCATATGAATACAAGTGCAGAGCCGACGGCTCAACACAAACAATTCAGCGTGGCATGACCGACGATGAAATTGTTCCGCTGTGCGCTATTTGCAAAGAACCTATGGAACGTGTATACTCAGCACCACCAGTTAAGTTCAATGGTAGTGGTTTCTACTCAACAGGAGGATAAATGGTACAAGGATACTCAGTAGAAGAACAAGCATTACGAGATAAATTAATTGCTCAGATTGAAGGACAAATGACAGAACTGACAGATATACTCAGCGGAAAAGAAAAGGAGTAGTATGAAAATTACATGGGCTCCCGTGCATAAGCATGGAGAATTTAAGTTCGGGATTAACTGGCTCGAATGGGACGAACACGATAGAATGTTATGCATTACAGTACCATTCCGAGACTTCGGGTGGTATGTGGACAAGTGAAGGACTCTAATTGGGACTTAGACCTTAGAGCAGGTGAGACGGGGGAGAGTAGGGTCGCAGACTTGCTTTCCCTTGACACTGTCGAAGTCAAAACGGATAGACGTTGGTATGAGACTGGGAACATTTATATTGAAACGGAATGTTTCTACCAAGCATCACAATCATGGGAGCCATCAGGAATACGAGTTAGTAAAGCAACTCATTGGGCATTTGTACTTGAGGATTCAGTACTCATAGTGCCACTATATAGATTAAAAGAAGCAGTATGGGAAGTTGCAAAGCCCATAACGTGCGATATCCCCCCGAATCCATCGAGAGGATATTTGATTAAACCATCAGCATTACTGGAGCACATTAGGACTGCACGCGCTAAGGAGATTGCTGAACATGAAGCCTACGAATTATACAACTCAGAACAGGATAAGATATCTGAGACTATTTATTAAGATAATATCGCCTGTCCTTATACCACTACTCATCATCGGCTTCTTCTGCATGCTCTGGTTGTCCATCGTCTACGGGAGTTACTGGCTTAGCGATATCCTTATCTAGGAATGGCTTGTAACCACCAATACGATTGATTAACTTTTTGATGGCACGATTGTGCCTCATACGAGCAGCGTCCTCGCTGCCTATGTCCATCTCTTTGGCAATAGCAGCGTAGTCTAAAGATTCAACATACTTGTAAAACAATACAGTTTTATCTTCTGTATTAAGTTTATTGTACGCTGCTTTAATTTCGACCATCATCGCCATCATGTTACCGCCCTCTGATGGTGCTGGTGGTCGTCCTATTCTACCTAAGTTAAGTACTGGCATTACGGTAAAATCATCACGCAAGATAGTAGGTAGCAAGGCTTCCACCATCTCTGACTCGTAATAGAATAAGTCTGACATTTCATAGCCAATTGATTTGGCTTTCCAATACTGACAATAATCTAATGCTTGATTGCGAAGCGAACGATAGATTAAGTTCTTTGCATCTTTATGCCCAATAGATTCCCATTCGGTTAACTTGTTAGGGTGTTTAAGGAACCACTCATACAATGATTGTTTAATGTCGTCTAGTTCTACCATGTTATACTTCTTATGGTATTCAGAGGATACGTTAACTACAATGTAATCCCAGGGTTCGATGTGTTTCCAATCCATTACCACTTCCAAGTTTTACCTTCGACAGTAAATGAACGATTCACGATTGGTACAATTTGTGGTACAACTGTTTTGCCATCTACGTGCAAGATACCAAAGCCTTGTTGCCAAGTGAACAACCCAGCCTTAATATATCTAGCATTGTTATAGTTCATAAGGTTACCCAGTTCCATACCCCATACAGTCTTGGGCTTACCGCCACGATAAGTCTGTGTGTGGTGCGTTAATCCCATGCGGTGCGTGTGACCGCAGACCACAGACATTCCGCTACGCTTGGCTAAACCAAGGGCTGTGGCTCCTGCTGTAGGCTGTACGTTGCCCTCATCACCATGCATAAGCAACCAGCCAGGGGCTAGTTCATATGGGTCTTTGTGGTATTTAATCTCAAGTTCTTTTAATCCTAAGAAGTTTTCTAACTCTAGTTCAGGTAGTCCCAACAATCCTGGGGCTCTCATCATTACTGTGTTAAACAATCTATCGGTGTGGTTACTGCGCACCATATGCTCAACAGTTAAATCATAGAGCACTTGCTTGGTAAGGTCGCGGTCATGGCCCATAGAGCGTTCAAACTCTAACTCTGTGCCTTTGCTCCACTTGCTAATCGTCTGCATATCCATCTCGTCACCACATGAGACAACAGTATCGGGTTGATATGCTTTGATAAACTTAGCAATAGCCTGTACTGCTTCTACATCGTGGTACGGTACTTGCAAATCGGAGATGCAAACTATAGTTTTCATGGCTTCTTTTTAACCGCTTTCTTAGTTGGTTTAGCACGACGTTTGTTTTCTAGTGCTACGTTATCCTTCTTCTTTAAGACACGAAGGTTGGAGATACGGTCATCTCCTGCTCTACCCTTGTTGTTCTTGTGGTCTACTTCTGAGTCTCTTGGCAGGGTCTTGCCCGTTGCCTTCTCATAATCTATGCGAGCCTTGTTACTAGAAGTAGTGGTAGTCGTACCGTCTTTTTTCTTACGTTTAAAAACGTAGATTGGTCGGCCACCATTTGCTTTGCTTCCCTTGTATGGTCCAAAGATTTTCATTCGTTATCCCACTGCTTTCTCATTACAAGTAAACCGATAATGGCATAGTTTGCCATATCTTTAAACGAATCCTCAAGGGATTCGTGCTGTGGTTGAAAACCTTTTGTATCTTCCATGTATTCAACCAAGTTATTAATGCGTGCTAACTTGTCGTGCATTCTTACGCGTAGTCCATTGATAGCACCGCCAGGGGCTTGTGATATATTCTTTGGACCATAGTCTTTATGCTTACTGATGAGGAGTTTTGACAACTCATCAACTGTATTATTGATATGAGTTTCTAAATGTAACTCACGTACGACTGGATTCATTGATTCTCCTCTAGTAGTTTTTCCAATGCTTTATCAAAATCATGCATGTGTTCATCAACTATTAACTGCTCGACTAAGGTACGCATCTCGCTGGGGTTGGTCTCTGCTGCAAATAATGTAGCGTAAGTGCTTTGAGTTATTGATTTGATTTGCTCTGGGTCATCTGCATAACTGTACAGGCAACGCAACAAGGAGCCGACCATAAGCGTATAGCCGTTAGGCAAGATAAGTTTAGGGTCAAAGACTTCTTCCCCGCCATCTTCTAATAGGTGGTCAGTTGCATCAAAGATATTATCAAACTCTGTGCCACAGATGTAACATGGTTTAATCTTCTTCATTACCTAACCCCATTTTTTCTTTAATGAATTGCGCCCCGTATTTAGTATAAGCACTGTTAACATCTTCTCCGTCTCCAAAGGAGACTGTTGTGACTGGGAGTTCTCTTGTGAGACTTGCAGCAAACTCACGCCCTGGGGCATCACCATCGGCAAAGACGAAGACTCTTTCAAAGTCTGCAAGTAATCTTGTATAGTGCTTCTTCCAACTGTTGGCTCCAGGAACGCCAACGCAGGGAACTCCAACCAACTTAGACATAGTAAGCGTGTCCAACTCTCCTTCACAGACTCCAATCCAGTCGCCAGCATACTCAATATCAAGAACGTTATACATGCGAGTATCGCTACCAACCATACCCATATACTTCGGTTCAACAGCAGGGTTAAGAGAGCGAAAGCGCAGGTCAACCACGCCAGTCTTCGTGATATACGGAATACTGAGACGGCCCGTGTACTGTTCATGTCCAGGTTCAGGCTCCTCTACTACGCCTAATCGCGCCAGACGCGCTACTTCCTTGGTTATTCCCCGACTTGCTAGGTAACCTTCCGCCAGAGAGATGCTTCCCGCGTACTTGGTAGTTGCCTTCCCCAGTAATTCCTTCTGCAATTGACTTTGCTTCACGTATGTTACACCTTTCCTGCTTCGCAATTATCTGAATGCTATTGCCCTGCATACCGCAGGCAAAGCAGTTAAATATGTTATCTCTTGTGTTAAAACTTGCACTTGCATGGCTATCATTATGGAATGGACACTTGATGTTGACTTGACCAGATGCACGTAGGATGTTAGCACCGTAGTGCTTCAACACCGCTACTATGTCTGGTAAATCATCCACCAAATACATCGCCTAACCTTAATACTAGATACGAATCTGCTATCGCTCTACCTCTTGCTTTGATAAGGACCGCTGGAAGTATTGCTGTGCGGTCAATGCCTCTTGCTTCCGCATAATGCGTTGCTTCAACTTGCGACTCCTTTTGCCAACCGCTGAGGTCAATAGCGTTGCCCGCCCCTGGGGCTTTGCATTCAATGATGCCAATGCTTGCTCCAAGGAAGTCTGCTCTGACAACAACATCGCC
>Ga0181358_1001684_pt1 | contig 10122 bp, 9 predicted proteins | sample Fa13VDMM110SD_FD_130096 | JGI IMG/M metagenome (GOLD analysis project Ga0181358, IMG submission 130096) | Freshwater viral communities from Lake Michigan, USA - Fa13.VD.MM110.S.D | ecosystem: Environmental > Aquatic > Freshwater > Lake | place: USA: Michigan | collected 2013-09-24
CTTTTGAGACCTGACAGGCGCGAGCCCAGCATGCTTTGCCCGGGGAAGTCCTCGCTCCGTCCTTCTGGAACGCGCATATCGGATACAACGCAGCGTTTGTAAAGTGCGTCGTCATGTACCAGCAGTCACCCTCTTTGGAGAAACCCTTCTCAATGTGAAGCGCGCCGTGACGAGAGAACGCGTCGTATGGGTAGTCGATGATTCCCCGCTCCACTCGATACATGCGCAGGAGCGCCTTGTCGAGGCTGCTGACCTCCTCGAGCGGCCTCCAGTCGTAGCTGGCGACGCACTTCACTTCTGAGACCCTGGGCTGCCACTTCGAGAGGTCAATCCTGACAGACCTGGACATGTACCAGTCGTTCGTGACTGGGTCGAGCAGCCAACCTGCTTCCAGGAGCTCTTCCGGAGTCTCGTCATCGGGCGTGCACGAGACGGCTAGCAGACACTCCCACAGCCGCGTGTCGACGCCCGATGTCGTGTCAAACCTTATCTTCATCGGGCACTAGCGGCGTGTCGGAAGCGTTGTACATCTCGCTGCGAGATTCGTTACTCTCACCCGCCGCGAGGTCAGTGTGATCGTATTCCATGATGTCGGTGTCAGGCGTCACCCAGCGCCAGTTGCGCTCAGCCGACCACTGCGTGGAGCTGTACTTCCGGTGGATCACCAGCTGGTCTGGCTTCGTGCAGAAGGACGGGTCGTGGACGGTGAGTCGATTGTTGGGCTGGATGGCGAAGTTGCCGTTGTCCATCCTGATGAAGTGACCGCACTTGTGATGGGATGGATACTCCGAGAGCCCGAGATTCGGCATCGTCTCATCCTCATGTGCCCAGTCGAGCGTGAACATGTAGGTGCCGCGATACTTCTCCCGACGCCGACTGATAAACTGGATCTTCTTGTTCTTCAGCATCGCGAACTGTGTCACTGACACATGGTAGGAGAACGAATCCCAGAGCACAAGCTCGTCGAGCTCCTGGTCGGGTGCGTCATCCTTCCAGCAGAAGGCATGGATAGGCATCCGCCACCACATGCCGCCGTCCTCCATCATGAAGTGGAAGCACGGTGCGTTGCCAGGTATCGATGACATGCCAAAGACCATGCACGGGAGCTTGACCCCGTGGCTGTCCTCACCGTTGCGCAGGAACTCTGCGCGGATGTAAGCTTCAAACGGTGGAACGCTGATGTTTAGGAAAGACATATGTGTCCTGTTTTGAGATGGCTGCTCGGGTCGGATTCGAACCGACGTTGCTTACGCACAGATTAACAGTCTGCTGACAAAACCACTAGTCTACCGAGCAATGAAGTGGAGCTTCGCACCAGAGTTGAACTGGTCTAGACTGCTTGGAAGGCAGTTGCCCGACCGCTAGGCCAGCGAAGCATTGAAAGAAAGAACATGGAGACCCGGAGCTCGTACAGCGTCATCAGTCCCGGTTCAGCTGTGCTCCCCATCCGCATAGGCCGTTTGCATGGGATACTGTACACCCGCCGTCCATGTTCAAAGTGGTGTCCTCGACCTGGTTCGAACAGGTGACCTATCGCTTAGGAAGCGATTGCTCTATCCAGCTGAGCTACGGGGACATTCGGAAGTCGTTTGTTTCCACCCGACCACATTCATATATTACCATACCCGGGACGTGTTTGCATGAATCATGCAAACTTTCTAGACTTCAATGGAGCGACTGCTTGCTCTCGCATGAGCGATGGGAGCGATCATCATCCTCACTCCGGACACCCTCCCACCGGTCGTCGTTATCGAATGATCGCTGCTCGGACGGCAGAAAAGGACAGGTTCGAAGTCACCGTCTGGGACCCGCCCGTCGCATCTGTACCAGATTCCGCCGAGAGTTTTCGCGCAGATCCTGTATCCCATTCCGTCCTCGACAAGATCGAGACCTGAGCCAGCCACGATAACGTCGACCTGATCAGCGCCCAGGCCCCAGCACGCGTCGTGCTTGATGGTGATTTCACTGATGGGTCTCCAGCATCGCGGGGAGCCCACAGCGCAAGTTGCATCAGCAAAATCGACAAGAGATTTTACCCCGCTGAAGCGCGTGCAGCCGCTCCAACCCTGCATTTCACTTGCCTTTCCCGTTACCAGATTCTTCAGTGAAATCGAGATTCGAGGCTCACCGTTGAAATGCATAATTGCGTCGGCTTTCTCGCGTGATCCACCTTTTCGAATTACGCCGTTGACGGCAACGAACGATTGACCGTCCCACACTCTGGTTGTTCCACGGCTATCAGCGACTCGCTGCATCGCACGAGCGATCTCGCTGACCTGGATCTCCTCAGCCGATGAGTGCGCGTAACCGAACACTATCGGAATCAAGCTCCCACTCTCGCTGCAGGTCACAAAGGTCGGAAACTTGCTGCTTCTCGCGTCCTGCTGACCGGGAGACACGACCCTGCAGACTCGAGATCCCGCTTTCTCGATGATCAAAGTCAGAAAAGATATGATCTCGTCCGGGCTCATATCGCGGAATGGTCTGGACTTTGGATCCAGCAGGGTCATCCGCTTGCCGTTGTACTTAAAGATGCTTTGACACAGCTCAATCTGCCGGTAGAGACCGGCACTTGTGAGAATCGAGACGCTCATAACTCCCTGACAGAATCCCAAATCTACTGGGATCTATCACATCTTAATGGGAGGTAAGCGGTTGAGCAGCGTCAAAAAAAATTTTGAACGCCATACATAGGAGTATGGCAATCAACATCAAGAAGATCATTCTCGAAGAGCTTTCACGTCTTGCGGAGGGTGATATCGTTCGCCCTAACTTCGGAGGAGCAGAGCCTCCGGACATGTCACCGTCCCTCTTCCTCAGCACCCTCCAGGAGATCGAGGAAATACTTATCGACGTTGTTGAAGACGATGATCTGGACGAAGCGCAGAACGACACTCTGAACGCTCTGCTCGATCACGTCCAGGACATGATGAAAGATGAAGACGCGGATGACATGGGCAGTGATGACGATGACGATGACGATGACGACGATGTAACGGGATCAGAAAGATCTGAGCTTGATCGATTTACGTCGTGGATGAAGAAGAGAGATTAGTCCGGAACGTACCACGCGATAAGGACATCTAAGCGTAAATGACACGATCCCAAGATTTTATCGCGCTTCTCAACAAAGCTCAAGCTTACTCGAGGGAAGATCCCGTCTTCGTGGGCATGGCGCTTAAGCTGAAGGCTAAAAATTTCACGTCCTCGTGGGGGCCTGTGCAGGTCGAGCTCACAGCTCCCAAATCGCACAACACCTCACGTATGATGGAGGACGCCGTCCGCTTTGCATTCGATGACGTAAGGAAAGGTCGCTTTCCAGATGCCCTGTTCAACGGCAAAATTCCCGTTGAGGTGAAGCACCGTCCGGGTGGATTCCGGGATGTGCCCAGCGATTCGTACGCCGCGAAGGACACCACCGGTAAGTGGTACATCCTGATCAGCGGGCAGGTCACTCCGAATGAGCAGAGCACCTACAACGCTTACATAATCAGGTCCGACCACTATCGAAACGCGCTCGACACTTTCAAGAAGAGCTCTAAGAAATTTGACGAGGCAGACGTCCCTTCTATAAATCCCGAAAGCCCATGGGCTATCAGCGAGATTGAATCAGCTATCAACGCGATCGCGAAGGACCTTGCGCTGGCGATCCTGAGAAAATCATCGAAACGTGAGATCGAATCAGAGCGTGGTCGTCCTCGTATGAGTCTCAACCAGAGAGTGGGAGTCAATCGTGTGCGTTTCGATGTTAAGTTTGAATCCTTGATCAGGGGATGCGTTCGGGAGATCCTACGGAGCTGATGCGCCGAGCTCGTTGAGAGCCCAGTCAACCTCGTAGGAATAGCTCACACCGTAAACTTTCTCGCGGACAAATTCCTTCCACTTGTTGAGGAAGAAGATGAGATCCTCACGACGCACAAGCCCAGCTGCGCGGAGCCGTTTCACATGACCCTGGACACCAGAGATGTGCGGGCTGGTCCACCTTTCACCCTTGAAGTCGTTTCCCACCTGCGCGAACCACTCCTGGAGCTTCTCGTATGAATCGTCGGTGAGGCCCGTGAGACCACGGAACTCAAGATACTTCAGGATTCGGCAGCCAAGAAATGGTGTGTTGCTGTGGGCGATCCCAAGGAGACGGCTCCTCTCGAGATCGTGCCAACCCTCAGGGAGATAGACCCATTCACCGTCTGTGCCAACCTGGCAATTGATGAGGTCAAAGCGGGTAAGTGTATCCTCAATCGTCGGCTGGATGAGATCAGGATCATCTACGAGCTGAACTTTCACCTCATGTCCCCCCCGTTCCCATACTGCCTCTGTCTCCCCCGCAAAGTTAGCCATGCTCCGCCTCACCTTACGGTTCGAAGCGTCCGCGCTTCTATTCGCTGATTCAACGCTGGGAAAGAAGAGATCAACGTCACCGGCTCGAGCGTTCCGCCAGGGTGGCTCCACGCTGCGCAACGGAGTGAAATATTCCTCGAGCGATCCGTCAAGCAGCAGGTGACGCATCATCCCACCACAGATCCATCCTCCGTTAGCAAGTGAGGTGTCAATGACTGGGACCGCGCGCCGTAGGGAGGTAAACTCGCCGAGAGCGCGGGGAGTGAGAGCTTCTGTGAGAGACAACCGGGTAAAATTTGACATGATCACCGCCGCCCACGAAAGATGCTGATGATGAGACCCACGACGGCCGAGATGGCTGTGAAGAGCCAGAAGTTACGCCAGAGCTTTTCCATGCTTGCCTTCCTTAGAATACAGTTATACCACACGGGGGAGCAGGTTGCACAACTACTTAGGCGCTCGAATCATGAGCTGGTTGCTTGGGATCGGCCAGACACCGCTGGGCGTCAGGACGTCCACAACGACGGAGCCCCCGTCCGAAAAATGAGGCTCGCGCATCACAGTCACGGCCTTTCGATCGAATCCCACCCAACGAAGCGCGCCCACAGGGTGTCGAGTGTTCTCGAATTCCGCAACGATGGACTTGAAGTTGCCAAGAAGAAACGTCCAATCGTTGGGGGAGACCTTCGATTCACACTTCCATCGTTTGAAGATGCTGTCAAGACGGCGAGAGATAGCAGGACGACTTGACCAGTACAACGATGAGGAGTGAATTCGACGATTATGGAGACCGCGGATAAGGATCTCCTGACGCTCGGTGAGCACCATATCCACCTCAGGTTCAAGGACCTGCTGACGGAGACGCTCGAGAGATTTCTGCTGGTACTCCGAGAGGGACCAACCTTTTCGAACTTTACGCAGGATCTCCTCAAGCTCGGCGCGTGTATCCTGACGTTGGGAGCAGGCGATGAGCTCTACGATCTCTTTGGCAAGATCAACTGCAGGTTGTGGGCAACCCTTGGTGACGATCTCCTCGAGCCACGTAATCCCACGTCCGCGTGGCATACGACCCTCGGTCACAATGCTGTGGAGGAAACGACCCGAGCTTGTGTCGGTGAGCCCACATTCGGTATATTGAGCAGCAAGCTCGCGCACCTGCTCCATCGTGATCTGCATGATGTCCCCTTATGAGCACATCATACCACAACAGGGGCCTGATTGCATGCAATCAGGCCGAGCGATCCACGGACCTGCCTGATCGCAGCAAAGGGCTCAGGCAAGTCCCTGCTTCGTTAGAATATCGACGAGTCCAGGAGCACAAGACGACCGTCACTGCCGATTCCCAGGTTGTCCTCTCTGACCTCCATCGTCGCCACACCGTACTTCCTGATCACCCGATCGAGATTCCGGAATGCAGGTGAGTAACGGGACAGGTCGGCGCGGAGGGCACGCATCGTGAGCGGCCCACCCACCGGCTTCGAGAGTATCAGGTTCACGAAGGGCCAGCCCACCCTTACCTCATCCTTGACATCAGGTTCGAGCGCCCGACGCACGAGCAGCCAGTAGTTATCCTTATCTTTCGCCGCCAGACCGTCTGGGTCGACAAGCAGGCTGCACTTGAAAAATTGCGGAAGCTCCTGGGGATCGGTAACTGTTCTCACACGCTCAAGGATCACCCAGTCATACCCCGAAAATCCTCCGCCGTGGACGTAAGCCCGGGGCGCGATCTGCCGTAGGCTCGTATCAACCCCGAGGCGGTAATCGTCCTTGTTCATTCTCCAGGTCCACCCGGACCGCATGGCGACCTTCATGACAAGATCAGATCCGATAGAGAATGTTGCCCTTGAGGCTCCGGCTCCCATGAAGCTCACCTTGAACCCGTGCTTCCTACCGATGCTTGTGACATCCTCATCTCTCGGACCCGACCACGAATCGACCCGTCCGAGCGCCGCGAGGTCCTGGGCAAGGGCTGTCAGTGAGCCCTCCCCACCACCGAAGTGCTGCCGCTCAAGGTCCTTCTCCTTCTCCTCCTCATTCGGATTTGACTCCTCCTCACCCTCATCCTCTTCACCCTCCGGATTCCATTCACCCGGAATAAGCTTTCCTGGAAATATCTTCTTTTTTTCTAATCCCGGATCTTCGGATCCCTCGGAAGCCAATGTCAAGATTAAATCCCTCTCCTCCGAAGGAATGAGGAGGGAGAGTTTAATAAGATTTAAAAGGTGAGGATTCATTTCTTATGATAGAATATTACTATGTTTACCCAAGCCCAAACTACCATATAAAAGGCCGAATAAAAATCGGCAGAATGAAGATTATCCACTTAATCAATTAGCTTCTTAGAATCAATTAGGGCCTTTAGATTTTTGTTATCCACCAATCTTCCGGATTCATGGTACGCCATTCGGCCAGGAATATAAACTTGGTCCGGGTTTAGGTAATCTACCAACCGGATAACATATGGGTAATATTCGTCTTTAAGTACAGAGCTGCCCACGCCCTGTATTGAGCCGAGGAAGGATTTCTTTTCTCCATCCGGAGCAACCATATACTCCGGATTCCAAGTAGCAATCGCATGAGGCTCGGAGTCGCCATCTATTAAGATAAGCATTCTTGCCAACTTTTGCGATTCCGAGGTAGCTCTCAAATTTCCCCAATCGGAAGAGCCACAATTTTTCAACTTCGTCCGGACCCAATCAGACTTACCGTTTCCAGCATCGATCCACTTCCATCCCCCATCCACTTCCAAGATAACGGGAAGCCGAGACGTTTTATCATCCGACCATTTTTCTTCAGCTCTACGATAAGAAAATTCTTTTGCGGCGGCAGGAGGCAACCAAGAGTTAGAAATAACATCAGAAACAAACTCATCAGAGATAAACTTCTGGATAAGCTCTTCCACCTTAACTTGAAGTTCTTCTTTTTTCATCATCAGGTTTTCATCTGGAGTCGGAGAAGAATCCAATCCAAGGTAAGCTAAATCTCTCCGACTCAATTCTTTCGCTCTTAAGAATGATTCCATCTCTTCTTCTTTTTTGCACATCCCATAAAGATTGAGGATATTCTTATTTGCCATCCTATTTTCAAAAATCTTAAATCTTTGCTCTTCTGTTTTGTTCATCAACTGTTGGCATCCATCAATGGCCTTTAGGTGGGCCACAATATCCAAGCTATTGAGACTGGAGAAGGCGGGAACGTAATCTCTAACGCTAGAAGCACCCCTAAAGTTTACGGTTTCAAAGATCCACTTGGAGATCACGAAGTCCCACTTATCACCCACAATTTTATTGATCGTTTTTGCGGCAGTATCAGAATAGCCAAGAGTCATGACACCATGAAGGGTGGCTTCCTTCAGAAGATTATCCGATTCCTCCCTTAGACCAAGGGAGCGCAAAACCTCCGCCACACGGACCAACGCTCCAGTTACTTTTATCATTATTTAATCCTCAAGTCTACAATAATAATATGTATTAATATATTGACTCCGGAGGACTCCTCCCCAACCATAGAATACTTAAAGTTTTGAGGCACCCTCTCAAAACCAAACTACCATATAAAATTTCTTAGTAGGAGGGTGGATTGAACAAAAGAATTAAAGCTTTATTAAATCAAACGAGATATTGATTCCAATTTTATTTAATGTGGACTTTAGGATATTTAATTTCATCTCGGTAAAATTTGACCGTTTTTTCATTCTTTCTGTTGTAACATACTTATCATATTCCTCATTTTCTTCTTCGGTTTTTAAGAATTTTATAGCTAAATCATTATAAGATTTTCCATTAAGAGAGTCTCTCTTCTCTGTTGCCCAGTATTGTTCTGAGTAGTTTCTTAAAAATGATTCAGGGTCTTCCTTTATAACGAGATTTATTGCCTCATTCAGACTAGGTGCCGCCCACTTTTCTTTCGCATACTGAATGAACTCAATCAAGAATTTTATTGGATCTTTCTCCATAACTCTTTTTGCCGCTAAAGGCAAATAAGGTTTTGCCCAAGGTTCCCAGGGGTAATATAAAATTATATCTGGTTCTTCCTCCGCAACTCTTTTTGCCGCTAAAGGAAAATACTCTTCTGCCCAAGGTTTCTTGTGGTATCGTAAAATATATTGTGGTTCTTTCTCCGCAACTCTTTTTGCCGCTAAAGGCAAATAAGGTTTTGCCCAAGGTTCCCCGTTGTATCGTAAAATCCATTGTGGTTCTTTCTCCGCAACTATTTTTGCCGCTAAAGGCAAATACTTTTCTGCCCAAGGTTCCCTGTGGTATTGTAAAATATATCGTGGATCTTTCTCTATAACTCTTTTTGCCGCTAAAGGCAAATACTCTTCTGCCCAAGGGTCCCCGCTGTATTGTAAAATATATTGTGGTTCTTCCTCTATAACTCTTTTTGCCGCTAAATCCAAATAAGGTTTTGCCCAAGGGTCCCCGCTGTATTGTAAAATATATTGTGGATTTTTCTCCGCAACTCTTTTTGCCGCTAAATCCAAATAAGGTTTTGCCCAGGGTTTTGATGAGTATTCTCTTGAGATGATCGATTCTGGGTAAGCGGTTAATGTTGCCAACCCCCTTACCTCATCCGTTGGATTCATCTCCAAAATAATATTAGCAAAATCCCTTCTTTCTTCTGTTGACTTACTCCAAAGATCTTTTTTGAATAAAGAAAAGTTGCTTGCGTATGGTTCAAGTTCTTTTGTTGCGGGATTCTTCCCTTCCAACTCAACCATCTTGTCTTTCATTATCCTAAAGATGGTTTCAAAATCACTGCCGAGAATTCGCCGGAAGTCACCTTCGGAGAGTCCTTTATTGTCGCGATCAACCGTCATACCGCCGTCTATACTATAAACCGGCTTAATCGAGGAAAGCCCCTCACTCAAATTCCCCACCCATCCCATCGACAACCAATCCTCTGTTTCTGCGGGATTATCCCTTATAATATAAAACAAAAAGGCCAAAATATCACCACGGCTGATATAATGATAAAAAAGATTTGATCCTTTCGTTCTTGCGGTACACCAAGTTGTTTTCGGGTCCTTTGTGGTATCATCATAACCCGCAATCTTTGCGGAGGGTTCCTGGGTTTGCGGTAACGAAAGGTTCCACCCTCCAAGCTTACCAATATTTTGTCCGGCCCTGATTTCAACGCCCACCGTTTTGATGGTGGTCTTTCCGCCCTGCTTATATTGATTTAAGATGCTGACCATATGATCTACCGATAGGGATAATGGCTTCCTCAGCCTATCCTCATTAAAGTCGCGATCCTCCAATTCCTTTCTTAAGCCTTCGTCAGTTTTTATCTTATTTAAGATTGCATCTTTTGAGGCAATATATTCCTTAACAGTGCCGATAGCTTCCGAGATCGGTTGAACTTCGCTTCCCTTATTTTTAATATATCTATCTTCAAGCCAAGCCCTAACCTCTCCGTTGACAAGATCTTCTTCTTTTAATCCTAGAGAAATTAGGCCAGCCTTAGTGGGGTCTGCTGACATGTCCCCGATATATTTGCCCATTAGATTGGCAGCATCCCCCCATGTGCTTGGTAGGTTCTCAATTAGGTCGCTGTAATCCGTGCTGGCTTGATTAATAGAACTAAGTTCCTTATTGTAACCATAAAATTTATTAATTAAGATAACGGCATCTTTATTTATACTGATAACTTCTTCACCATCTTTATTTTGCGTCTTAGTCACAAAGTTTGGGTCTTCGCCGTACTTTACTTTAAGAGATTCAATAAAAGCCGGTATGGTAACTGCTTCTTTTATGATTTGATGACGAAGAGAAATAGGTTTCA
>Ga0181358_1001687_pt1 | contig 10111 bp, 8 predicted proteins | sample Fa13VDMM110SD_FD_130096 | JGI IMG/M metagenome (GOLD analysis project Ga0181358, IMG submission 130096) | Freshwater viral communities from Lake Michigan, USA - Fa13.VD.MM110.S.D | ecosystem: Environmental > Aquatic > Freshwater > Lake | place: USA: Michigan | collected 2013-09-24
GATGATGACGGTTTAGACGATTTATTAAGTGGATTGGGTATATCAAGACCTAAATAATATATGTCATTTACAAAAGAACAATTAATGTTAGAGTATGCTAAGTGCATGAAGAATACTCCTTATGCACTTAGAACTTACTTACAAACTTACGATAATACAGTTTCTCAATATGTTCCTTTGGAACTATTTCCGGACCAAATATCCTTATTAGAAGATTACGAAAACTATAACGAGAACATCGCTTTAAAGTATAGACAAGCGGGTGTATCTACAGTTACAGCTGCGTGGGCGTCAAAAAAATTAGCATTTGCTAAAAAAACCAAACCTGAAAAAATCCTTATTATTGCCAATAAATTAGATACTTCTATGGAGATGGCTAATAAAATCAGAGGATTTACAGAACAATGGCCTAGTTGGACTGGTATTGGATTTTCATCTGAAAAAAATTCACAAAGACATTACAAATTAAATAACGGATGCGAAGTTAAAGCCGTTGCAACATCACGAGATGCGTTGAGGGGTTACACTCCTACGATTCTTATATTTGATGAGGCAGCATTTATCGAGGCAGATGGAGATTTTTGGTCTGCGTGTATGGCGTCCCTATCTACAGGAGGTAAAGTTATTGTGGTATCGACTCCAAACGGATATGACCCAATCTATTATGAAATTTATGACCAAGCCTTAAGAGGTATGAATGATTTTAAAATTTCTGAGATGTTTTGGTTTAAAGACCCAAGATATACAAAAGATTTACAGTTAATTAAGGTTGAGGATTTAATTCATTATTTTTTAAATCGTGAAGATTATAAAGACTTAGATATTATTGATTATTCAACTAGCTCCCCAAGGGAACGAGATTTTAACGAAATTAAACAAAAGATTACCGATGGTTATAAACCTACTTCAGCATGGTTTGAAAGTATGGTTAAAAAACTTAAATACGACAAACGTAAAGTATCTCAGGAGTTAGAATGTAACTTTTTAGGTTCAGGAGATAACGTATTTGATTCAAAACAATTACAAGATATCAAACAAAATATGTTAAGAGACCCCGTGAATAAAATGATGGGTGGTTCTCTTTGGATTTGGAAAGAACCAATTCAAGGACATAAATATATTATGGGTGTCGACGTATCGAGAGGAGATTCTGAAGATTTCACCTCAATGATTATTATTGATTTTGACGAAAGAGAACAAGTTTTAGAATATATTGGAAAAATCCCCCCTGATGTTGCAGCAGAAATTGCTTATAAATGGGGTATGATGTACAGTGCATTTATCGTGATAGATATTACCGGAGGTATGGGAGTATCGACTGCGAGAAAATTACAAGAGATGAATTATAATAACTTGTATATCGATGGGATTGAAATGGGTAATAAATGGAAATACGACCCAAAATCGTTAGACAAGATTCCTGGAATTAACTTTAACAACAAACGTGTTCAAATTATTTCTTCATTTGAAGAATCGATGAGACACGGATTCAAAATTTATAGTAATAGATTGTTTAATGAGATGAATACATTTATTTATATAAATGGGAGACCTGACCACCAAAAAGGACATCACGATGACTTAATTATGGCAATTGCAATAGCGACTTATGTTGGTGAAAATTCGTTTAATCAGTTGACAAAAGTATCTGAACAAACAAAGGCGATGTTAAATTCTTGGACAGTTAATAGTAATAATGAGGTTTCGGAATCAATTGCATTTAATCCTGTTATGCCGTCGGGAATACCAATTCATCAACAAATAAACCAAGACCCAACAAAAAACGATTATCAAAAATATTTATGGTTATTCGGAGGTTCTCCAAGATAATGTTTATATATTTTTTGAAACGATTAGATTTATAATATGAGTGAGCAAAATAATAATTTAACGGTATGGCAGAGGTTATCTCAAACCTTTGGTCCTAATTCATTATTAGGACAAGACTACCCTGTTTATAAGTATGATAAGAAAGAACTTCTAAAGACAACTAATCAACAAGAGTTTGAGAAAGCCAAATTACAGGCTCAACAAACAATGTATTTGACTAGTCAATGGACTAAAATTGAGAATAATTTATATACTCAAGGTGTTTATTTTGAACCTACGAGATTAGCGTCATATTATGATTATGAATCTATGGAGTATACTCCTGAGATTTCCGCAGCTTTGGATATCTACGCTGAAGAATCTACAACTGCCGACCAAAATGGTTTTATTTTACAAATATACTCAGAATCAAAAAGAATTAAGTCAGTATTAACGGATTTATTTAATAATAATTTAGATATTAACACTAACCTTGCAATGTGGACAAGAAACACTTGTAAGTATGGTGATAACTTTGTTTACTTGAAACTTGACCCTGAAAAAGGTGTTGTGGGATGTATGCAATTACCAAACATTGAGATTGAAAGGGTTGAAAAAGGAATGAAAGGTAAATCTAATTTAGATAAAGAAGAGTCGGACCAAAAAGCCTTATCCTTTAATTGGAAAAATAAAGACTTAACCTTTAACACTTGGGAAATCGCTCATTTCCGTTTATTAGGTGATGATAGAAAACTTCCTTACGGTACGTCAATGCTTGAGAAGGCAAGACGTATTTGGAAACAATTATTGTTATCGGAGGACGCGATGTTAATTTATCGTACATCAAGAGCTCCTGAGAGAAGAATGTTTAAAGTTTTTGTTGGTAATATGGATGAGAAAGACGTTGAAGCATATGTACAACGTGTTGCAAACAAATTTAAAAGAGACCAAGTTGTTGACCATAAAACAGGAAATGTGGATATGAGGTTTAACCAAATGGCGGTAGACCAAGATTATTTTATCCCTGTTCGTGACTCAGGAGCTCCTGACCCAATTACTACATTACCTGGTGCAACTAACTTATCGGAAATTGCAGATATTGAATATATCCAAAAGAAATTATTAACCGCTCTTCGTGTACCTAAAGCATTTTTAGGGTTTGAAGAAGTTGTTGGTGACGGTAAAAATTTATCATTACAAGATATTCGTTTTGCTCGTACAATTAATAGAATTCAAAAAAGTATGTTAGCGGAACTTAATAAAATTGCAATCATACATTTATTTTTATTAGGATTTGAGGATGAGTTATCTAATTTTACTTTAAATTTATCTAATCCATCAACCCAAGCCGATTTATTAAAAATTGATGTATGGAAGGAAAAAATATTACTATACAAAGACGCAGTTGCCAAAATTGAAGGAATTGCACCTGTATCAGTTTCTTGGGCTAAAAAACATATCTTAGGATTCTCTGATGAAGAAATTAGATTAGATTTACAACAACAAAGATTAGAGAAAGCAGTTGCAACTGAACTTGAAGCAACTCCAACTGTAATCACCAAAACTGGTATTTTTGATACTATCGATAAATTATATGGTGGAAACACTGGCTCAACGGAAAATGCTCAATCTGGAGAAGAAATGGGTGGAGAAGGAGGAGCTCCTCCGCCTCCACCATCTGATTTTGGAGGAGGTGAATTACCACCAGCACCTGAACCATCGGGGATTACACCTGAGTCTAAAACTAAGAAAGAAAATTTAAATATATTATTGGAAAATGATGATTTAATGTCGGAAGATTCTTTTATTGATTTATCAAGAGGAAGTAATTCATTAGGAGATATTGAAGATGAATTGGATAAACTACTGAATCGTTGATATTTATTGTAAAACAAACTTAATATGGAATTCGGATTATTAAAATCAAAAATAGAAAATATACTTGTTGAATCGTACAATAACGGTACTTTTAACAAAGAAATTAAAAACTTTAAATCATTAGTTTTAGGTAATAAAGAAGTTAGAATGTCTTACCATCTTTACGAAGAATTGAGTAAAGAGAAAGGTTTTATTAAAGAATTTGCTGAAGATTATTTGGACGAATGTGTTAGTTTATATTCTCAAAACACAATTAACAAAACCTCTCTTAAAAAACTTAACGAGTGGGTTAAAAATGTTAAATGTAAAAATAATTATTCCGACATTGATACTGTGTTATCTAAAAACACATTCATCATTGAAAATATTATTAAAGAAAAACAAAATATCATTAAAAGATTAACTTCTAAAAAAGTTGATGTTGAACAAGTTAACATTCCATTAGAAAAAATGGTTGAGATTGCGAATAATACACTTAGTAATTATTTGACTACCTTAAACGAAGAAGATTTAGTAACCATTAAAAAATACTCCACATTGAATGAAGGTGAATTATCTAAAAGATATGAAGTATTAAGTGAGATGGTTATTGAGAAATTAGAGAGATTAACAAAAACATCTGAGAAGGAAGTTGTTTCACAAATCAATGAAACAATATCAAAAATCAAGAATGACAAGATAGATTCTGTTTCTTTAATTAAGTTAAAAACACTTAACGAGAGTTTATAATTCCGTAAAGATATTAAAAATTTTGACATATTAACATTTATTGTTTATTTTTATTTAAAGAAATAAACTAAGACAATATGTCACATAATGAAAAAAGGAAAAAGTATAAAACTTTTAAGTCACCGAGATTTTAAAATTAATTACGGAACGGTAGACAGTAAAAATTTAAAATCAATCTACATAAACATTCAAACTTGGGCTGAACCAAAAGTAGACATCAACTACCCCACACGAGAGGTAAACTATCTCTCAAGGTCAATTAAACACACAGTCCTTAATTCCATCAACAAAAATATATTTAACGATAAGTTTATTGTTGATTTAGACTTACGTTCAAGTGGAATCCAATCAAACAAAAAATCATTCTTAAACTTAGAATGTTATCTATATCCCAAAGAGATTGTCACTGATTTTAAGGACTATGAATTAAAAAATTCAATTAAGAAACTAATAGATTCAATCATCAAAGAAAATTTTACAAAAAACAATACCTTTAATTTTACCCTAACAAAGAAAGAAATTGAAAAAGTTTAATATATTCAATATATTTATAATGAAAAGATATAATGAAAATATTAGCCCCAAACGAAATAGGCAAAGGAATTTTAGTAGAATACGATGCAGGATGGGTAAATCCTACAGACAAATTAAATTCTGAAATTATAAAAGAAAGTAAAAAAAACCTTTTAGATTATTCAAAACCATTTGAATTCTATGCGGTATTACAAAAATATAATACCCCAAATAGAAATGGTAGAGTTTATCCTGAAAGAATCTTAAAAAGAGAGGCGGATAATTACAAAAAGGCAATTGCCAAAGGTACCGCTCTTTCAGAACTAAATCACCCTGAATCATCTTTAATTGACTTAGATAGAGTGTCTCACGACATTACTGAGGTATGGTGGGATGGAAACATCTTAATGGGTAAATTAAGACTATTAACATCACCTGGTTTCCACGAGAAAGGTATTATCTCTTGTAAGGGAGATATGGCAGCAAACTACCTAAGACAAGGGGTTACTTTAGGTATCTCTTCAAGAGGAGTAGGTTCGTTAGCTAAAAAGGGGGAACAAAACGAAGTACAAGACGATTTTGAATTAATTTGTTTTGACTTGGTATCTTCACCATCAACACCAGGAGCATATTTGTTTACAAATCCTGAAGATAGAAGTAAGTATGAAGAGAATCTTGATGAGGAAAAACAAACACAAATAGCAAGAGCGACAGGTGTAGATTTAAACTCTGGAAACAAATCACTTGACTTAATGAAAAAATTATCTCATTATTTAGGAAAATAATTAATATGGACGAAAAATATTTTGTAGCAAAAATTCAGTATGACATACCTGATGATACCACAGGTAAAATTAAAAAAATTAGAGAAGAGAAACTTGTTAGAGGGTTCTCGGTAACAGATGTTGAGGCGAAAGTAACTAAACGTTATGAGTCGTTTTCCCAAGAATGGAGAATAACTGCAGTATCTGAGAGTAAAATCGACGAAGTTATTGAATAACTAATTTAAAAAAATTTAAACTAAAGAGGACGTAAGTCCTCTTTTTTTATTTATGTGTATATTTATAGTTATCATTTCAGACACACTCCGACAAGTAAAATAAGTTACCAAAATAAACAAAATAAACTCAAATATTAAAAAATATAATTTAACAATACCGTTAAGTTAGGTTTTTTTGATATTTGGAAATATTTATATACAAACCAATTAAAAAAAATGGCAGAAAAACAAAATCTTGTAGAAGAGGCACTTATCCAAATGAGAAGTTTGGAGAACGTAGTTTCTGAAAATGCAAAAGGAATACTTGCTTCAACAATGAAGGGAGAAATCAGCGAATTAGTAAAAGAGTCTTTAGAGACTGAAGATGATTCTGAATTTGATTCATACATGAACAATGAGCTTGACGAACAAGACGAGCTTGATACTGAAATGGATGATGAAGATGAAGATGATAATGAATTACCAATGGGCGACGAGTTCGATGATGAAGAAGAATTCGAATTTCCTACTATGGATGACGAAGACGAAGAACCAATCGACTTAACAAATGCTTCTGACGCAGAAATTTTAAAAGTTTTCAAGGCTATGGGTGACCAAGATGGTATCATCATTAAAAAAGATGGTGATATGATTAACCTTGAAGATACTGACGCTGACGTGGAATACAAAATCCAAATGGGTGAAAGTAAACATCGTAAGTACAAGGACATGAAAGAACAAGACGAATTCGAAGACGAAATGGACATGGATATGACTATGGATATGGAAGAAGAAGATGAAATGGACATGAATATGTACATGGAAGAAGAAGACGAAATGGGTATGGATATGACTATGGATATGGAAGACGAAGACGAACTTATGTTTGAAATTGAAATGGATGGAGACGATGAGTTCGAAGAAATTGGTAACGAATCAAACTTCGGTGGTGACGATGAAGAAGATTTTTCTTTTGAATTCACAGAAGACGAAGACGAAGACGCTGAATTCCAAAAAATGGAAACAACTGAAGGATTCAAAGCAAAAGGTGTTGGAATGGGTAAAGCTAAATTTAGTTATAACAAACCAACAGGAGGTTTCAAAGAAAAAATGAAACACGCAAACCCTACTAAAGGAACTGGTAAACCTAAATTCGAGTTTAAAGAAGGTGATGACATGACAGGAATGAAAAAACCTATGATGAAAAAACCTATGATGAAAAAACCTATGATGAAAAAACCTATGATGGTTAAAGGTGGTGAAACTACTGAAGCATCAAGAACTTTAGGTAACGGTAAAAGATGGGGTAGAAACGGTTTAGACAAACCAAGAGCAGCACCTCAACACTTAAGAGTTGAAGGTTTAGAGAATGAATTAGTAACTCTAAGAGAAAGAAACGAAGAGTACAGAAAAGCTTTAAACATTTTCAGAAGTAAGTTAAATGAAGTTGCAGTATTTAATTCAAACTTAGCATACGCTACGAGATTATTCACTGAACATTCTACAACTAAAAATGAGAAAATTAACATCTTAAGAAGATTTGATTCAGTTGAATCATTAAAAGAGTCAAAATCTCTTTACAAAACAGTAAAAGATGAGTTAGGAAACCAAGGGGGTTCAACCGTAGTAAAAGAGTCTTTCCAACACAAAATTGAAAAAACTCCAGCTTCAGGTTCAGCAATCAACCTTATGGAATCTAAAACTTATGAAAATCCTCAATTCATGAGAATGAAGGATTTGATGACAAAAATGAATGTCGTTAAATAAATAAAATAAATTAAAACAAAACAAATACTAAAATGGGAGCATTATTAGAATCAGGTCTTGTAGGTAACATTGGGTTAAAACACCTTAAAGTTATTAAAGAAGACACAATCAACAAATGGGACAAATTAGGCTTTTTAGAAGGTCTTAAAGGTCACTTAAGAGAGAACGTAGCACAGTTATATGAAAACCAAGCTTCATTCTTAATCAACGAGGCATCTGCGACAGATTCATCTGGTTCATTCGAAACAGTTGTATTTCCTATCGTAAGAAGAGTATTCTCAAAATTATTAGCTAATGACATCGTGTCTGTACAAGCTATGAACTTACCAATTGGTAAATTATTCTATTTCGTACCACGTATCCAAGGATACACAGGAGGTACTGCACCTTGGGATGGTAACCAATCAACTACACACTACGCACCTGTAGGTTCTCCAGGTAATTATCCTGGTAGTCCTGAGGCAGGATACCCTGGAGCAAATGCTGCTACTGGTAGCTACTACCAAAAAAATCTTTATGATTTATTCTATGAAGGTTCTGAACCAAGTTTAAATCCTGCTGGTTTATTCGACTATTCAAAAGGACAATGGAGTGCAATTACAGCATCTACAACGGTTGTTCAATGGTCAAATGGTGATTTAGTACCACGAGCAACAACAACTGGTGAAACAAGAAAAATGTTAATAGAAGTTAGTGGTTTCGCAAATAGTGGTGCTGGAAAATTAATCGGACCTGATGGTAACGAAATGGATTCAGAAGCTTTCTTATCTGACTTACACGTTATAGCAAGGTCAGGTTTCTCAGCTCAAACTACTTGTGCATCTGTAACAGGTTCTTTACCATTCAGAGTTGTTACTCAACAATATGGTAAAGGTATCGTACAATATGGTCAAAACCAAACTACTTCATTCGCTGGAACAGGAAATGGTGGTTCATATTATGACATTTGTAATGCTAGTGGTAAAATCTACTTAGAAATTGATTTACAATGTCCAGTATGTGCTAGTTGTGGAGCAGAAACATTAGACGGATATAGTGGAACTACAGTTTTCGCAGCAAATTCTGCAACATCTTTCTACGCTGTTTACAGACGTTATGCTGAATTAGAATTTGAAGATAAAATTGGTGAGGTTTCTTTCGATTTAGAATCTGTTACGGTTTCTGTTACTGAAAGAAAATTAAGAGCACAATGGTCTCCTGAGTTAGCTCAAGACGTTGCAGCTTTCCACAACATCGATGCTGAAGCTGAATTAACAGCTTTATTATCTGAACAAGTTGCGGCTGAAATCGACCGTGAAATCTTAAGAGATTTACGTAAAGGTGCAGCATGGAACTTACGTTGGGATTACAATGGATGGAAGAGACTGGGTTCTAACGCAGTTCCTTACACTCAAAAAGACTGGAACCAAACGTTAATCACAGCGATTAACCAAATTTCTGCTCAAATCCACAAATCTACATTAAGAGGTGGAGCTAACTGGATTGTTGTTTCTTCTGAAATTTCTGCAATCTTCGACGATTTAGAATATTTCCACGTATCAAACGCAGCTCCTGAGCAAGACCAGTACAACATGGGTATTGAAAGAGTTGGTACTTTAGCAGGTCGTTACCAAGTGTACAGAGACCCTTACTTCCCAGCTAACCAAGTGTTAATGGGTCACAAAGGAACATCTTTGTTAGACACAGGTTACATCTACGCACCGTACGTACCTCTACAATTAACTCCAACAATGTACAATCCATTCAACTTCACTCCAATCAAAGGTATCATGACTAGATACGCTAAGAAAATGGTGAACAACCGTTTCTACGGTAGAATCACAGTTGATGGTGTAAGAACATTTGACTTGAGAGAATTAAGATAATCATTATCTTATATAATACTAAAAAGGGTTCCCAATGGGGACCCTTTTTTTATTTAGGGATATTTATTAATATGATTAAACAAAATTGGAATATAGACACGGAAGAAGTTAAAAGAATATTGATGATGCATGAGACTGCAACAAAGAATCAGTACTTAATAAAAGAACAAATTAAAAAAACTCAGACTATTGCACCAAAAACTTTTGAACTTCCAAGCCAAACTTTTGCTAGTGGATATCATTCTGAAAACGCGTTAAGTCCTAGTCAAAAAACACAGATAACAAATGTCTTAACTCAAATAGCTGCTTATCTAAAACAGTACAAAGGAATCCCTATGGAAATTCAATTAACCACAGGAGAATCTCAACCAACAAATTACGATAAAGAAAATAAGAAAAGTTTAGGAACAGGGGAACTTGCAAATTTAAGAGGACAAACAATTACAAGAATATTAACAGATTTCTTTAACGGATTAATCCAAAAAGGAGAATTACCTTCCATGCCAAAAATTCCACAGTTTAAAACTGAAATAGGAAAAACACCAAAAGGATTAGACCCAAATGACCTAAA
>Ga0181358_1001690_pt1 | contig 10105 bp, 16 predicted proteins | sample Fa13VDMM110SD_FD_130096 | JGI IMG/M metagenome (GOLD analysis project Ga0181358, IMG submission 130096) | Freshwater viral communities from Lake Michigan, USA - Fa13.VD.MM110.S.D | ecosystem: Environmental > Aquatic > Freshwater > Lake | place: USA: Michigan | collected 2013-09-24
ATATTCCAATGGTTTATATTCATACTCATTTAAATAAAAAACCATTTTGGGAAAGATTAAAATACGGAATCAAATATATCTTTGGATATAAATGTAGATATGGAGCGTTCGATGAATTTATTTTTAATGTTGATGACACTCATAAACTACAGAACGTTGTTGATTATTTAAACCAAATCAAAGTTTCTTGATATTTATAAACAAAACAATTACAATGGAAATTACTAAAAAACAAATATTAGAAAGAGGATTAAATACTTCACAAGTTATTGAAGAACAAAGTAAAAAATTAGGTGGTAAAAAACTTGTTGAAATGGTTTCTGAACTATTTCATTCTGAAACACAAGTACATATGTTTCACCTACAAACTAAGTCACAATCTTCATTTGCTGAACATAGCGCTCTTGGTGGTTATTATGGTGAAATTGGTGATAAGTTAGATGGTTTGATTGAAAGTTATCAAGGTAAATATGATATCGTTAAAGGATATAAATCATATCCATTTGAAGATTATAAAAATGTTGAACAACTAATTAAATACTTTAATGACTTGGCTGATATGATAACAAGTAAAAGAGATTGTTGTAAAGATTCTTACATTCAAAATCAAATAGATGAAATTGAAACATTGATTTACTCCACACTCTATAAGTTAAGAAATTTAAAATGATGTTAAACCCCACTTTTGTGGGGTTTTTTATTACACTTGTTGTTATGAAAAAACTATTAATTATATTGATTCTGTTAACATCGACAAATGGGTTTAGTCAGATTCGTGTTGAGGATATTGGGGATAATTGGAAAAGTAAGGTGAATATTGCTTTAGACACCATTAAGAAATACGATATTGAAAAGTATGAAAATATCTTAAAAGTGTGTAATCACGTAACATTTTGGAACGGGAACTTCTCAACGACTGAGGATTCTACGACAATTATGATTTCTCAAAAAGATATGTTAATTAATAATATTTTTAATGTTGCCGCAATTCTTGTTCACGAATCATATCATTTGGGTGTGTTAAAATATGGTTTAAAATTAAATAATGATTATGAAGAATATCTTGCCTATCAGTATGAATATAATTTTTTAATGAAGATACCAACACTTAATATTAAACTATTGGAATTTGATATAAAAATGATGGATTATTATAAGAAGAAATTAGATATTCGGGAATAAATTCTAACTTCGGAGGGTTTTTTTATTTATTGAATATTTATAAGATATGAAAGATTTAATCCGTAGAATATTAAGAGAACAGGATACCAGTACTAATCCTTTGACACGTACTGAAATTATGTTGTTTAAGTATATTAATAGTAAGAAGAAAGATGCTAAGACAAAGGCGAAGTTAATGGAGGTAATCTCCACTACTTTGAAAAGTATGGGATTAGACCCAGCACTTGCTGCATTTTATTATGAGATGTTGGCTCTTAACTACAGAGAAGATGGTGACTACGAAAACTTAACTTACGACAATTTTAAAGGGGTTAAAGACTTCAAAAGTAGAACAATACCAAATACTAAGGCTTGGGAGTTTACAACTGCAAAAATGCCGTTTAAAGCGTCTAATCTTGATGCTAGATGGAGTACGGATTCTAAAGGTGTTGATTACTACGCGGTTTATTCATACGGTTGGTACCCTGTTTATCTATTTAAACAAGGTATATGGTATGAAGTTACGAAAAGATATTCAAGCTCAACTAGTAAACATATGGGGAATGCTAATCCTGTTAAGTATGATACTAAAATAGGAAAAGAAGTTGTGTTAGTAACTCGTGACGAAATGTCACAACTTGAAAGTTATGCAACTTTAGATGATATAACAAAAAATAAGTTGCAAAGCGCGGTTAAGGATAAGGAAAATTTAATCAGTAAAAAACCTAAAAACATTGGTTCAATGTCTTATTGGGATGATAATGAAGATGCGAATGCTTTGGGATTCAAAGTTAAGTTTAAGATAAGTGATGTTAGAGAAGAAAACGGTAAAATTGTTGTTGATGTTAACGTCATAGAAGTAAATAGGAAAGAAGGTAATAAAGCTATTAAAACTCCTGAAAACTATACTAAAGGTGAATTACCTGGAGTTACTAAGGAAAGAGTTGAGAAGAACATAATAAGAGCGATTCAAAGCGATTTCACTGATTACGTTGGAAAGGCTCAACCTTGGGGTAAAAACATTGAAGATAGGTCCAATGTTAGATTTAATTTTATTCACGAAAAAGACAAATAAGTTATCTTGAAAATGATATAAAAAAATAAACCCTCGAAAGAGGGTTTTTTATTTTTTATTCGTATATTTGCTCAATGATAGATAATTTAAACGTAATTAAGACACTCCTTAACTTTGAAAAAGAAGGTGACTTCTATCATTGTATTATTTTAAAAAGAAAAAAGGACCAACCTGAAGGGGAAAAAGACAACCACCAATCTGTGAGAACAATTAAAACTTATTGTATTGACAGCGTTCAGTATCTTGAAAAAAGGTATGATGGAATAAAACTACTATGTGAGATGTTTAACGCAAGAGCTTATATACACGTACAGAAACAAAACCATAGTGATGTTTCTTTAGATATGATGGTATCACTCGCCGAAAGAATCAAGAACGGTGTTAAGAATCAAAAAGGATTGTTTGATAGTGTTGTTGGACAAATCAAAACTCAAGAGAAGAGGTGGGTAATCGATATTGATAATGTGTCTATTGATACATTCAATAACGGTAAACAGTATATTAAGATGAGAGAGTATATTAATGAGTTACAACTTGAAGCTAAGAAAGAACAAGGAATGACTTTTATTAAAACTAAGAGCGGGTTTCATATTATTACCCAACCCTTTAATGTTATGAAATTCAAACAGAAATATCCGGATGTTGATATTCAAAAGAAAAACCCCACATTATTATACTATCCACATTCGTTAAATTATTGATAGTTTAAAATAGATAAAACTTTTTTGGAAATAAAATTAAAAAATAGAAAAATGAATAAAACAAAATACGTAATAGTCGAGGGAAGTGCAATAGTTTTCTCCGCAGCAATTCAACACAAAGATATGGTTGGACGTAATCAAAAATGTGAAAGTGCGGGTTTCGTAAATTTTAATTGCGAAGTGAACAAAGACGGGTACACAATAATGGTGGCTAAATGCTACGGAATGTCAATATCGTTAGATATTAAATCAAGGGAAGAAGAAGACTCTGTATTGATTAATAGACAGATATTGAATAATCTATTTATGTAACTTTTAAAGGGAAAAATAGTATTTGGAAGTTTCCCTAAAAACATCTATTTTTGTAAAAATTAAAATTATGACTGAAGAAGAATTTGAAAATTGGGAAATGGTTGATTACCGAATTAGAAATGAGGGAATCGATTACTGTTTTGAACATTATAGTCGATTCGAGGAAATCAAAGATGAAGAGTTCCACAAATTAAGATTGGAGTTCTTAGAGAGTATGAAAAAAATACGAGAATACGTTAAAAGTAAAATTGAAAGTTATGAAGAAGATTATGACGACGAATGAATTAAAACAAAAAGAGGATTAGTATGAATGTAAGTATGGATGGGTTAAGAAAAAGATTGATAACAGACTACAACTCCCTCACAAGAAAATTAAATAGTAATATTAAGGACTCACCTTGGGACCCCACTATTACCATCACCCCAAATGATATTGAAAGGGAAATGGAAGGTATTCGTAACGCAATTGTTACGTTAGCGTTTATGTACCAAGAAGGTGAAGGGGGGTTCAAAGAATTGGATGAAGATACCCATTTTGAAGAATTTAATTCTGAAGAGTGATTTTGATAAATCTTTAATTTGACATTCAGTAATTATTACTTATATTTTTAAAACAAAAACAGACAATATGAATATTAAGCAGGGTTTAAAGTTAAAGAACAAATTAGTTCTTCAGGTTAATGAAAATTACCAAAAAGTCTCAACGTACAATTCAGTTGAGGAAGGTACTAAGAAACCTTACGACACTCGAGAAGCGTTGGTGGAGTACAACTCATCAGTTAATGAATTGGTGGCGTTGAAAACCAAAATCCACAGAGCTAATGCTCCTGTGTACGACAAGATTTTCAGATTGTCAGAATTGAAATCTATGGCTACGAGATTAAAATCTCTAAACTGTCAAGAAGGAAAAGTAACCCAAAGAAATCGATGGGATGCTGATAGTCAACCGACAGTAATGGTTGCGGAAATTGGAATCTTAGAAAGAGATAATATGGTTAAATACATTGAATCTCAAATCGAAGATATCCAAGAAATCTTAGATAACCACAATGCTGTGACTGAAATCTAAAGCCGTCAGTGCGAACAGGAATGTAAATTAAATAACCTTTTTGGTTATCTACAAATACTATGAAATAATTGAGCTAACAGATGAGATGATTTTGATACTGTAACGGTCCTTTAGTCAAAAATCACCACTTCAAACTTCGCTTATCAAGAAACTCAAAATTCTTTTAGATTAATTTATTGAACTTAGTAGCCTGACTTAACCCCTTCTTTATGGAGGGGTTTTTTATTTGTATTATTATGGAGTGAAAGATACTATAAAAAAATACCCCCAACATAATTTTAAATTAAACGTTGGGGGAAGATTTTTTTTATTTACGGTAAGTATGATGATTCTATGTTAAAAATTAATTACTACAGGAACTTTAATTATCTCTTCATCCTCATAATTTATTCCTCCTTCTATTGTTATAGTTTCTTTAATGAAGTTAATGTGTACATCACCTTGTCCTCCTTCATTATTATACCAATCACCATAATCACTTACTCTATCAACTAAATAATCCTCAACAAATCTTGGGTAACTGTAATTTTGTTTTCCATTAACCTCCATATCTGATTCCAAATATCCTTCATCTCCACCACCTTGATAATGAATAACTGCAGTTTCATAACTTTCAGTTTCTCTCATTTCTCTCATCCAATTTAACATTTGTTCAGATATTTCATTGGTTTCCAAAGTACCACCAACATCACTAGAATTTGTAACCCTAACATCCGCACTAAAAGTTATTGTTTTTTGAATTGTGTCGATATAAACGGTAAGGTTTCCACTTGTTTCCCATCCACCAAAATAGTCACCAATAATATCCAACCCCTCAACAATTTCTTTTATTAAATCATCGATAGCGTCGTACCCTTCAATTGTCATTTTTGTATCATCACCGTGCCAACCATAAAAATCATCCCAATAAGGTTCTCCTTCGTTATCAACATAAATTGAGGTGTTCACCTTTTTAGAACCGTATGATTGTACATAGAATGAAAATGCTTTTAATATTTTTTGTTGTTCTTCTGTTAGTTTCATAAAAATTGTTTTAATATAAATATTAGTCTTCTATGTTAATTTCCATTGTCCTTAACATCCAAACTGGTTTTTCCTTGGCGTCTAATGCTTGTATCCATTCTTTAGCACTTGGAATATAGTTATAACAATCTTCTTTGACGTGATTCTCACCCACATAACGAGTATAGACAACTTTTCCGTCACTATTTATGAACATTGGACCAAACTTCTCTTCCATTTCAAATATACCCTCGCTGTGATGTCTGAACATTCTATGTAATGAATGTCCGTACCAAGCTTTGGTGGCGTCAAGCCAGTTATGTAAATGGATATAATCTTCCCAGATTCCACCAAACTTTTTGGCGGATGATTTTGCGTGTAAAATTGGATGACTCATATCTAAAAGATAAAAATAAAATTAGGTTAGTCAAATACTTTTTTATTAAAAATAAATTCGTATCTTTGATTTAAATAAACGAACAATATGGGAACAAACTATAGTAGAATACCAAAATCAAAAGACATTGCGTACAAACACGTATTATTAGTTGAGAAGATTATGAAATTGGACATATGGGACGCAGCCAACGTTGAAAATCATTTTAGGGTGATTGAGAATGGGTTTGATAGATTATCACCTTGGGATGAGTTTACAAATGAGTTAACAGTTCATTTAGGTAAACGTAGTTCAGGATGGAAGTTCTGTTGGAATTTTCACGATGGAAAGTATTATAGTAATAAGGAGGAATTATTTGAGTTTATTCGTTCAGGTAGAGTTGTTGATGAGTATGGGGAATTAATAGATAACGAAGAGTTTATTGAAATGGCTTTGAATTGGGACGGTATCATTGCCGATGAAGAATACTTCAAAAAAAATGAAAGATATCATTCATTTGATTGGAGAAAATACGAAGACAAAGTAATCGATGGATTACGAGTATCTTCCGCAACAGAATTTAGTTAATTAATTTAAAAAAAAAATATATATGCAAACATTAGTATTCAACACAACAACTAAAAAAGTTGTTTTATTATCAGGACGAAGAGGAGATTCAGCAATTTTAGAAACATTTGATAATGTCTCAACCGTAAAATGTTTAGAATTAGGATTTTACGAAATAATGCGAAAACAAGATGAGGAATCAAACTCATCAATTCCTGTTATGAGAGTCCCTATTTCAAATACAAATATGATTATTGAAAAGTAATACAAATTATGGAGGAGAACCTACTGAAAAGTAGGTTTTTGTATTTGTAAAGTATTTATAGTTGTGAAAGAATTAATTAGAAAAGTTATAAAAGAAGAGGTTGGAGTGCCAAACAATATTGTTAATGTTGCCAACCAAATTTTCAATTACGTTATTGAAAATATATCAGATACGGACACCGTTGAAGAAATTAATAATGTCAAATTTTATTATGAAGGTAAATTTAGTATAGGAGATTTAAAGTTTAAGATGATTGACTATGTGTTTAAATTTCATATAGACGATGATTATGAAATCGCAATTGCTGGTATGGCTACAGGAGGTGGTTTTAAAGTGACTAAGAAGTTTAAAATAAAATCGACATTAGATAAAAACGACTTCAATATTGAATTTATAATGACGGCACCTCCTGAGACTACGGGTAAAGATATTAAGGATTATATGAAAAAAGAAAAGATTCAATTCATTAGTTCAATTACTCACGAATTAAAACATAAGTACGACGACTTTAAGAAACCAAAAACGTCATTAACCGCTCGTGGAGAGTATGTGGCGATTACAAATAACAATTTTGATAATATTACCCCTATTAATAGATTTATTCGTAATTTATATTTCACACATACTATTGAAAATTTAATTAGACCTTCGGAATTGGCGGGGGCAATCGATGCCGGTGAAATTACAAAGAAAGGGTTTTACAAGTTCTTAACCAATAACCGAGTATTTAAAGATTTAAAAGAGATTCAAGGATTTACTTATGAAGGTTTTAGGGAACAACTAAAAAATGATATCGACAAAATTAAAACATCATTTGACAATAATGATGTTGATTATGAAGGTTTAAGTGATGATGAAATTGTTGATAAAGTTTTAGAAATATTATTATTAAATCTTAGAGAATGGAAGATGGAAACAGTCCGCAGATTTTTAGCAAAAAATCCATTGGAAAAGTTGCTCGGGTTCCGAGGGGCGAAGGGTGAATTTTTTAATAATTATTTGAGAAAGTTATCAAAATATGGAGGAGATTTTAAAAAATATTTTAAATATGAAGAAAAAATGTTTAACTTTGTTGCAACAAAAATGATTAAGAAAATTTCTAAAGTTTATTCTATGGTTAAGAACGACACGAACGAATCGATTATTGATTGGGAACTTTGGCACAAAGTAAAAGGTACTAATAGTAATATAGTAACAGAAAGTGAAAGTTGGGCTGATAGAAATTACCGATTACCTAAAAAACATCCAATGGTTCAAGCGATTATTAGAGTGATTGGTGAAGATGGAGTGTTTAATGATTCGTATAGTTTACCATATGATGAGGATAATGGTGCAGTAGATTATCAAATTGATTATCATATAGATAAAGTCTCGTTATGGGCGGATGATGATGGTGAATATAATGGTACCGTTTATCTAATGTTAGATAAAATAATTTTAGGTGATTCCGATGGAGACGATTGGACAAGAGTTTATGGTAGAGATGATTTACCAAGTTTTTGTTGGGATAGATTGGAAGAAGAAATTATTGAAAAAATTGAAAAATGGATTCCCAACGTTGGTGTCGATATCGAATTAGTATTTCCTGGATATAAGGGTTAAGAACCTCTGTATTGTTTTCTTGCTTTATTTAAGAAAACGGTTAATTGTTTGTATACTACAGGTATATACCATTCTTTAAACCACTCAATTAGTTCTTGTATTGAGTTAAAGTTATCTGTATAATCAATACTTACATACCATTCAGGTTCCTCCTCAATGTTATTGTCATCATCTACAAATGAATAATACGAAAAATCAATTGGGATTGATTTGTTACCGTCCCAAAATGGTGTACACAATGCTTGAAACTTTTCCAAAGGAGTGTCTAATTGCCAATAAAGAACACCATCAAATGTTTCAAAAGTTAATTTAAAATTATTTACTTTTTTAGGTAGTAAATTTTGGTTCCACAACATTCTTAATAACTCGTTTGCCATTTCAGAATCTATTACAATATTATTTCCTAATCTATCAAACAGTTGGATAACATTTAATCCTGTCATCTCCACGGCTTTGTAGATTCCGTATTCGTTAACTAATTTGACTAATAATTCGGTTACTTTGTTATTCATTTTTTTGTTTGTATTAACATAAATATTACGACATAATAATTAATATTATGATATTTATTTAAATGAAAAAGATATTAGTAATCATACCAATTATTTTTATATTATTTGGTTTATATGTTATGTACGATAAACCTAAAACGACTGATGTATATATATCAACACCTAGTGAAGATAGTATGGCTTGGTTAGAGAATGAAGATTCTCGTAGTGATGGTTTAATACCTGCAGAATACAGAGGTGAGAAAGAATGGGTACCTGTAGAAGTTGTTGAATGTATAAAGAATGACGATGGTAAGTTTCAAATAACTTTTATTAATGGTTATTATATTGATAGTTATATACCAGCGAAGATTGGGGATACTAATAGATGTTGGATGAATATGTGGTATTATCCAAAAGTATATCCAACATCAGATTCAGTTGTATTTGAAAATCCATATAAAAAATAACTTTACACTTAATCAAACTTTAGTATATTTATTTCTAATGTTAAACAAAGTACGAATAAAAACCTGTGAAAACAATATAAACGGAAATCCCGTTAATTATCCCTTCATTTATTGAGGGGATTTTTTTTGCCCATACGTAAACAATTAATAAACATAAATAAAAAAAAAACAAAAATGGAGAACACAAAAACTTACCACGAGTTGGTACAAAAAATGAGAGAATTTTTTCTTGATAAAGGATTTATGGAAGTCCCAACCCAATCAAGGTTATCGATACTTGCTGCGTGTGAAAACCCACATTCAATAGCCACCTTTAATTTTGATGGGGAGATTTGGCCCTTACCGCAAACAGGACAAATGCAACTAGAATATGAATTACTTAAAAATCCTGAATGGAACGGAGTGTTTTGTATTTCAACATCATACAGAGATGAAAAAAATCCAATACCGGGTAGGCACCGAAAGCTCTTCCCAATGTTTGAATTTGAGTCCAAAGGAGGTATGAAAGATATGGTAAAACTTGAGTCAGAACTTTTGAACTACTTAGGGTTTGATAAACCTGTTGAGGTTAACTACGACGATGTGTGTGAAGAATATGGGGGAGTTTCAATCTTGGAAGACGAGCATGAAACAAGAATGTGGAAAGAAAAAGGTTCAGTTGTATCACTTCAAAATTTCCCATTGAGAACTAATCCATTTTGGAATATGAAACATAATGAAAATAGTATCTTTAATAAAGTTGACGTGATTCTTTATGGACAAGAGACAATCGGAAGTGCTGAGAGAAGTTGTAATCCTGAAGAAATGAAACATAACTTTTATACAATAGAAAATGGGGGTTATTCTGACAAGTTATTTGAACTATTTGGAAAAGAAAGAGTTGAAAAAGAATTAGAAGAATTCTTATCTTTGGATTTCTTCCCAAGATTTGGAGGGGGAATCGGGCTCACAAGATTAACTCGAGCTTATGAGTTAATGAAACAAGAACAAGTTGAATTAGTGTAAATAAAAAAC
>Ga0181358_1001693_pt1 | contig 10098 bp, 18 predicted proteins | sample Fa13VDMM110SD_FD_130096 | JGI IMG/M metagenome (GOLD analysis project Ga0181358, IMG submission 130096) | Freshwater viral communities from Lake Michigan, USA - Fa13.VD.MM110.S.D | ecosystem: Environmental > Aquatic > Freshwater > Lake | place: USA: Michigan | collected 2013-09-24
TGGAGCTCCAATATTAATTGGTTCAGACCAATTCATCCAAGTATCATCTAATCTTTTAGTCATCCAAATATCATTATCACCAATACTACCAGGTCTATCTGATGAATAAAATAATGTTTTATTATCAGGACCTATATATGGACTAATCTCATCGTAATCCTCTTCACTTATGTTTAATTTAGCTGGTGTACTATATTCACCTTTAATAGAATCGTATTTACTTATCCACAAATCATTAATATCACTATTCCTTTCAGTAGAAAAATACATAATTAATACTTTCTCATCTGTAGATATTGTACCTCCTGTGTAGATACCTTGTGATAAGATATTGTAATCTTTTACAACCACTGGAGATGGCATTGTCCACCCATTATTAACTTTTCTAATAATAGAAAATCCTCGATGTGTGGCTTTACTAGAGCTATTATATAGGCCACGTACTAATAGAGTAGTACCATCATTAGAACAAGCATAAACTCCATTATATCTTTGACTATTGATATAATCAGGCAATCTTTCCGCTTTTTTCCATTCTCCATTTTCATCTTTGGTTGACATCCAAATGTCTTGTCCATCTCTATATTTGTTAATAGGATTACCTTCAACAGTAAAATAAAGTGTTGTACCGTCTGCTGATGCTACTGGCCTAATTTCTTGGTAAATTGAGTTAATATTAACGCCTAAATTCTTAGTTTGTGCATAAGTTACTACATTAATTAGTGTAGTTAAAAGTAAAAGAATAATTAATTTTTTCATATTTTTTTATTTATAAAGTCCATTATAATATTGTCCTAACTTATTTCTTAGGTATTTTTCTAATTCAATATCATTATCCAAAAAATCTCTTAACCATTTAGGCAGAGTCCAATAAAATTCATCTGTTGGTAAATATTTTCTAAATTTCCTTCCTACCATATAACCCATTAAGTATCCTCCACCATATTGTGTTAAGTAATAAATACTAATAGATCCAGAAGGAGGTATGGTATATTTATATTGTTTTCTAATAATTGGTGGTACATAATTAATATTTGCGCTCTCCAATGGCGAATCATCTTTAGAAGTGGGTTTAATTGGTTTAGAATTTAATTTAGGTTTTGGTTCTATTTTTGATTTTGATTGCAATATCTTTTTAGGTATTACTCCCAATAATATTTCTGTTCTAATAATTTTTTCTGAGTCTGTTAGTAATTTATATGGTTTTATAGTAACAGGTATATATAATGCTACGTTAACAAAATCTCCATTATATTCATCTCGGCTAAATCTATTTTCATATGAATTTATTATCAATGGCGCTATTCGTATATCATAGATAGGAAATGGTGAATTTATATTTAATATACCATTTTCTAATTCTCTTTGATAAAACCTATAATCGTCTATATAAACATAGTATTCATTCATCGGAATATTTTTACCATCTCTAGGTAATAATACATTTGGTAAATTCTCTCCATTTATTACTCTATCCCTTAATTGACTTAATGCAATAAAACTATCTACCGCATTTTCTAATTGATAAAAACAATTTATTACCTCTTGTTTTGTTTTTAATCGTACGGATTTTAATTTAACATAATCAGGATTTTTTTCATAAAATTCATAAATCTTTAGAGCATTGTTATATACTACTAATGAATCATTTTCAGTTGCACAATCCGATGGTCTTTCATAAATATCATAGCATTTTTGTGCATATATAATATTCATAATTAACAATAATAATATGGTGGATAATAGTTTCAAATAATTTAATATTATTAGTCCTATAGGAGTGAATAATCACAAAACCATAATATGCTCGCTAATATTACTTATACACAAGGCTCTTAAATAAATATCAATGGAAATGAAAAAGCCCCAATTAAGGGGCTTCTATTTTTTATATGTAGTATTTTATTAGCCAATAATCATATCGTCAAGTTTATCTTTTAATAATTTTTTAATGTCTATAGCATCGAATCCATCATCATCTAAATCTTGAGCAATTGCCATAACTGCCTCTGCGAATTTAGCTAATTCTCTTTGGTTTATAAGACCTTCAATTCTGCTTGGCATTTCTTCTTCGAAATTATCTCCACCAAAATCATTTTCCATTATATTTGCGTCATCTAGATCTTCTATTTCAGCTTCATCAGTAATCATGTAATATACATCATTTGGATTCATTCCGTACTCATCAGCAAGCATCTCTTCGATCTCTTCAGATTGCATATCAGCTGGTACCATTTTAGAGAATAATTTACCTGATTGGTAGTCCATCACAAAAAGAGTTTTCATACCAGCTAAACCTTCATGTATACTTTGAAACTTTTCCATACCTGGAGCTTTCATGCCACTCGTCTCGTAATCAGTACTTGTAGGATTGACGTTAGCATCAAGTACCATATCTAAATAAGGTTTGATAGATGAAAGATAAGCTTTAAAAGTAGGGAAATTATCTTGATCTATTATTTTCAACATTTGAGATACACCACCACCAGATTGAAATTCAACTGGAGTGCCTTTGCCATCCCATCCTGGAGTTGCAACAACTGTAGCATTAGGAACTTCTTCATTAGACCATACGATTAAACCTGGATGTTCCCAGCTAGCTTTCCAGCCATTATAATCTGGCATACGATCAATATCCGCAATCCATGCATTTGGTTGTGATTGCTCATCATAATCAGCAGTATCAGTTGGATCAAAACTAGAGTTGGTATTTTGTTTACGAACTCCGTCGCCAATAGCTCCAATGCTTCTAACTCCACCAAAACCTTCAAATGCTTCGTTTATTTTGCCTTTAGATAAAGTATTTTTTTCTTTTGTAAGAGGATTTTCTCTTAAGAATTTGTGTAAATTAAAATCTTTCATTTATGTATATTTTTTTATTAATAAATATGTGTAGTTTACTTATAAGCGAGTTCGTTTCTTATCTGCATATATTGATACTCCATCTACTAATATTGATATAATGGGGAATCGTCTTTCATTGCTTTCATTTATTTTTCTAACAAACGCATTAGGAAATTTTACCTTATCATAAGTTTGAGAAAAACCATCTGAAAATGTAACTGTTACACTGCTTCCACCTGGCTCTAATGATAGAGGATTTTTTCTATACTTGTCTTTTACTACTATATTTTTCATGCTGTTATATTTTTTCTTCTAGGAATAATTTTTTAACTTTTTTACTTGTAGACTTATAATTCATTTTAAAAGAAGTAGACATAGCTGATAGAATTCTCGCGTTTCTATATGGATTGTTTTTAGGTGTACTCCATTTTCTAGTGATCAACAAGTGGTTATAGAACAGAATATACGCATTTGCTTTTCTTATGTAGTTGTCAAGATCAATGTCTAAGCCCCATAATTTAATCATACGCGCTGATCTTTTCTCATTATCTAATTCCAAATCTCTGACAGCAGCCATGTGTCGTTTTATATTATTGACTTTTTGACCTGATAGCCAATCATTAACAACTAATATGCTTTTTATAGCAGAATTCCATTTAAGAAATTTACCAGACTTTTGATCAAGCCATTGTGTCATGTGGCAATATTCATGAACAAGTATTTCTAACCAGTCTTTTTTCTTCATGGCTACAACTAGTCTAGGCTGTATATTGTCATTATCATCAAAGTATCCGCTACATCGAATATTGTCGCTTAACCTTAAATAAGACACTTGTCTAAGATCACATATTACTCCGTGTTTTTTACACTCAGACTTTACGTAATCTACAAATTGTGATTGTTTTTTTGTCATAACTAGTTTATTATTCTATTAGTGATTGAACACCTAAAGCTATTTGCGTTGATATATTGCAAATTAAATGCACTGCTACACTACCAATAGCGGCATATATAAAAAAAGTACCTAACTGATTTAAATATAAAGTAGTTGTAGTGTTATATTTTTCATGTATTTGTATTAATATTAGACCGAAAAATGATAAGATGAATGCAACAATATATAGCATATTAGAAAAGTTTAATAATTAAAAGTAATTGATTTTTTGCTAAAGGAGAAATGTATATTTCTAGTAACTGTGTAATCATATAAAATAATCGCTGCCCTTTAACTAGTTTTTAAGATTTAAGTGTTGGTTTTTCTTTCGTTGTAAGTGATTTATCTACTCGAGAGTCTGTGTAAGCCATTAACTCTCGTCTAAATTCTTCATAGTATTGACTGAATTTGTTTCGTGTTTCGTTTGATTCTGTATAGAAATGTCTCTCTGTGTCTGATATATGCCTGTGACAATCATTGATTTCATTATGAATGTTTCTAAAACTTGCATCATGTCTAATCACCCTAAATATACATATGATAACTGCTAGCGCTACTGCAATAACAACTACCGTAAGTACACCAAGAGCGAATGCTAATTGTGTATCCATATTTTATTTTCTCCTGTATGTCAAAGAGCAGCGATTGTGACCAAGGAGAGATTCGAACTCTCACATCTTACGATACTAGTTCCTAAGACTAGCGTGTCTACCAGTTCCACCACTTGGCCTATTTTGCAACTTTTGAACCTCATGTAAGAGTTGCCAACTTTGTCTACAAACGATTAGAAGAGATCAGTGTGCCTGTGCACGACATGAAGTCGATTCTGAGAGGCCGTCTCCGTGTTTCGATCTCCTGGCCTAGGAGCTGGTTATTATACAATTAATTGATCAATTTTAATTCCGTGTTCTTCCATTTGTTCCCAAAACTTCTCAAATACTTTTTCAATTGCATCATATGAATCTAAGTTTTCGTTTTCTGCTTGGGATTGTATCCGTTTCTTTACATTGTATGCCATTTCCCACAGCACAAGTGCCATATCTAATGATTTTACTGCTCTCATATGAGCCATAGTATCATCTGGATCGTTAAGATCATATTCTAGTATTGCTTTAGCCATAATGTTATATTTTTTCTGGTGCTATATAATTTTGTTTTAACCAATCAATGAAGTCGTGTAGATCAGATACTCCACTATATTCTTGATATATCTTATCCCACATCCCATCATTGATAGCTCGACCTTGTGCCATTCTGCGTTCTACAAATCCGGGCTTTGTTTCAAAATCTGGGAACTCTTCGTCATGTAAGCCATCCATTAAAGTAGCATCCCACTCTGTATGCTCATAAGCTCCATCTGGACCAATTTGAAAATCATCAGACACTATTGGCGTATTATTATTTGTACTCATAGTTTTATTTTTATTTGGTTTAAGCGCAAAGATAAAGCAACCTATCCATATTAAAAATTTACACTTCCATTCAGGCATCCATCCAGCACTTGGATATGGTACCGTTGCTAAAATATATCTAGCGTGAATTAAGTCATTCTGCCAACCAGCTTCTGTCTTACTAAACTCGATTGTTGCTTGAGTATGTCTTGCTCTGAAGTAGAAGTAATATCCTAAGAAGTGTCCTTCCGCTTGTACTGGACAGTTGCCAGACGGTTTATATTTCCATTTTATCATAATGATGTATTTTCTAATCTTTCTAGTTCTTCTTTTAACATCTTAGTAGTGTATCCTTTATCAAATTTAGTATCAGGATCTAATTCTTTAATTTGATCAGCCAGATCTTTCCTAAGACCGTCGTTATAGAATTTATGTTCAATAGCATCAGCTAGATCTTGCATTTGATCGGTTCCGTAAACTGATATCCTTAGATCGTAATCGTACCACTTAGTCTTGTAGTCAGTAAGCTGGATACCCTTAGTTAATCGTTTCTCTAGGTTATGCAATGTGCGATTCCTCACTCTACCAATTGAGTTATCACTACCAAACAAGTGTAGGAATCGTAATACCCATCTTGGACACCACTTAGGTTTAGCCTTATGATCCATAAAGATAACTAGTGGCTCCATTGCTTTGAAGATATCCCCATCTTCATTCCATGGTATTGAGCCTAAGTACTGATACTTCTCGTGGAAGTCTTTAGGAAAGAAGACAGCACGCAGATCATCTAGTGTAATATCTCTAGTATGAATATGGCCTTTCTTTCTGCCTCTCCAAAACAACATGCTTTGAGCAAAGTCTCTGGTCTTGGCTTTAAAAGATCTGGTGTCTTGTAGAATAAATTTACTGTTTTTTGTCATAACTTAATTTTTACTGGTTTGGTAATTGATACGCTTTGGTTTGATTATAGAATAAAATAGCTTGATCTTCATAAGCCCAATCTTCATCGTTTATATAACCTTGATCTCTCAGATAGAACTGAAAGTCTATAAGATCTTCTATAAATTGTTGTTTGGCTTGCTCAGCCTGTAATTCCCGCTGTTTGGTTTCTGCTTCTGCTTGATACAATTTGCAGTTGCCAGTACAGTTACAGTTTATAGTAGGATAAACGTCGCACTTCTTGATGATGTCCATGATGTTAAGGGATTTAGATAAAAATAAACTAAAAGGCCTAAATAATAAAATTTAATTTCCATGTACCCGAGGGCCCTATAAATACGAAAATTGTTATATACAAAAAATCGTTAATCCGACTCGTAATCCAAATACTTGAGAATAAACAAAGCTGCCTGAGCTTCGTTATCAAACTCGTTCCAATGAGCTACTGTTTCCATAAGGTCTTCGAGAGTTGTGCAGCCCACACAGTCCGAAATCATTTCGGGCATACCTGCAGCTGCGGGTCCGCTGCAGAATTTGTCAACAATGTCAATGCATGTAATCATATGTCTATTTTTTTATATAATCTTGATTTTCTGTGATAGAGAAGGTACCGAATCTGATAACTTCTCGGTTTCGCTCGTCTCGATAATTAATCGAAGTGGGTGTTAATGCGAATGTGTCCGTATAATCGGAGTAGGTATATCGCCCACTCTGGTATTTGACTTCGTACTTGTGCGTAGTGTCCACGCATCTGTCGATTATCAGGTAAATACCTGCACATAATGTCGCTGTTGCGGCTGCGATAATAAGAGCTGCTTTCATAACTGATTTTGTTTAAGGTTTGAATAATTCGTTGTGTCGAGTTTCTAGTTGTTGTTTTAATTTGTCCGCTAAAATGATGTCTATCGCCATAGTGATGAGTTTGGGATCCAACATTGGTATCTCAGCTCCCAATCTCCATTGTTGATATACAGTTAGTGTAGCGTATGCTGCTTCTAGTGTCATAATTATGGTTTTGGTGTGTTGGCTAATGTGTCAAGTTCTGCTCGTAATCTGGTGCGAAATGAATCATCTCCGTCATCTCCACACAACAACCAATCAATGCGTTGAGCATAGATGTAAGCTTGTCTCATTATGTACAGACCTCGTTTAAACTCTTCAAGGATGTCGTCTGGATACGCATAGTGATTGTAATCTTCGGGGTACTTTTCATACCATGAAGCGTCTCGGCCAAAACTTTCATCTCGCAATTCTTGCGGCGTTTTAGGTCGACCGCTGTCGCGTATAGCTTGTTCGATCTCATCAGCAATCAGGCTGATGTTGTGCTGTTTGTAGTCAAATGCTCCTCCACTCATATTATTTACAGTTTTGATTGGTTTCCATTAATAGCGCTTGTTCCTTGATTTGATTGAATTGCTTTTGTGAGATAAAAATCTCTAGTTGACCATTACCGCTATCATAATCGTATGTAGCTATCTCATCTGCGAACCACTCCACAGCTGTTTTGGGCTTCGCTGGCTGAGTCAGCAGTCCATTTAATTGATATACTTTAGATTCTAATTCCGCGATTCTGTCGTTCATCTTGGCGATTATGTCACGATCTATAACAATCTCTTGTACCAATTCAATTCCTGCTGCACTGATTAGACACTCTCGACCATCTGCGTGTACCAATGCATAAAGAGTTTTTTTGTCGTCTTGATGAATGCTTATATCGAATACACGACCAACTTCTCCTTCATTCCAAGAGCTATTAGATACTGTATCTTTAAATCCCATTCTGATAAACATCTCTCTATTTGTAGAGTAAGTTTTTCCTGGCCTGATAACGCGTACCATGTCATTGATCTTGATATATGTGTTTTGTTCAACCGGCACAATTCCAATACTAGATATTAAACATTCCCGGCCATCGTCATGTACTATTGCGTATAGTCCATTAGGCTGAGTTGGGTGATCTGAGATAGCGAATACGCGTCCTTCGTCACCGCGTTCGAAACCGCCATTGCGTTCGGTATTTTTAAATCCCATTTCTTCGAACTTTTCGGTGTAGCATGAATAGACTTCACCGCCGTCGATAATTTTTACTCTGTCATTGATTTTGATTGCTTTAGTCATGTGTAATGTATTTATGTAAATATAATTGTTTAAAATGTGAAATTTCAATCCCCGTTCCCGGTGCGTTTTTGCTATTTAGCGCTATTAATGCAGGTACATTTTTTTGTAGTCTTCATATAGTGCTGCCTTGATGAGTTCTTCTTCTGCTCTGCGCTTGCGTTTATCGGCCTCTTCTGCATACTTAGCGTACATCTCTCTGATGCTCTTTTCTGCTTTCTCAAACGGATGCGATGTGCTGACATAGCTGCCCATCCAATGATGTGGCATCTGAATACCAACCGAACAGTTATACTCTGTGCCATTGCCATCATTCTCTATCGACCAATCTACTTTGTAACTGTCTGCGCCTAATTCTGCTGCTAATGCTGGCAGTCTGTCTTGACAATCTTGTACCAACTTGATATGATCGTTGATGGCATTGTGTTCTATCACTCTTGCAAGTGTGTCTGAATACTGTTTTTCTTGTTGTGTCATAACTTATTTTTTAAAGGTTTCTGAATAATATCGTTCTCTGTTTGAATCGCTTTCTCCATAGTAGCCATCTGATGCGCCTTCGGTAAAAGCAGCTAGTATCTCTGCTTTGTGCATTGCTTTGGCTTCTTCAAATAGTGTAACAATTTCAAGTTTTTTGGCTGTTGATAAACCATATATTTTCATTTTACTTTGTAACCATTCTATGCTTGTCATGTGTATTAGTTTAAGTGAATAATGTTGTATGGAGATGGAAAATTTGGTAACAGCTCGATTGTGCGAATCATGTTATTCATAACTTATTTTTATTTATGTAAATATACTTTTAAGATTGTTGAAAATTTCTTGGGGTTGGCGAGGGATAAACCCCCAGGCCCCCCTAACCAAAGCGCTAGCTCCGAATATTACGACTTTGGCGGGGTGCTAGTAGGGCGCTAGCGTTGCGAAATGCAATGCCAGCTTGGAAAATTAACTCGCAACTGTTTCAAACTTCTCGGCCAGCGACCATAGGCCTTTATTCAATTCCAAGTCCTGCCAAGGATTGGTGATAGGCCTAGCTTGTCTTTCGTTCAATTGGAAGCCGCCGCGGATCAAATTCTCCTGTACTACGTTGTAGGTGCACCACAGGTTGTTGTGTTTGTCTGCTGCTCTCTTCGGATCCAATATGGATCTGATCTCGTACTCTTCGGCTTGTCTATCAGTTCCCATTCTCAGTTCTAATGCCTGCTTGGCAAAATCAAACCTCTGACGGCTAGACATCTCTATGCCATTCCAGCTATTGATCTTGTCTATAGTCTTGGGTAATGCATCTACCTTCTGACTAATCATGGACTTGAGATCTGTAAAGTTATACTTGGTGTGTCTCTCTTTGAAGCCACCTAAGTCTTTGTCTTTAACGATCAGGCCATTAGAACATACAAGACGGAACATACCCATTTGAAAGTCAAACGGTCTAGACCCATCTGATGAATTCACCATAACAATGGTAGGTCTGGCTTCTACTTCATTGGCGGTGCTGTCTTTAACATAGAGATCAGGATGCTGAAACTCTACGATGTGTACACCGTGGTTGCGGCGTAATGCAATCTTTGTGTTGCTCTGCTTGGCTCCGGTGAGAAGGTAGCCCATGTCCGTCATCATGTCGATGATCTCGAAGGTGGGAGTGAAATGATACCTGTTCTGATTGATATATGATGCAGGTTCGGTGGCGAAGATAGCGGGAGCTTGTTGCTTGGCCACTTCCATACTTATTGAATTGATTGCACCTGCTTTGAATTTGGTTGCCTTAGGCGATACTTGTGTTTGCGTCATAACTTGTTTTGTTTTATAAGATAAATATAATTGATTTTGATGAACTGGTATAGCTTATCTTTTTGGTAGGAAGACTAACCCCATATTTAA
>Ga0181358_1001694_pt1 | contig 10097 bp, 11 predicted proteins | sample Fa13VDMM110SD_FD_130096 | JGI IMG/M metagenome (GOLD analysis project Ga0181358, IMG submission 130096) | Freshwater viral communities from Lake Michigan, USA - Fa13.VD.MM110.S.D | ecosystem: Environmental > Aquatic > Freshwater > Lake | place: USA: Michigan | collected 2013-09-24
TAAAAGTCCAAAACCTAAAATGTAAAATAAATGAAATTAATTTATATTAATAAAGTTGGTAAAGACTGGGAAGGGAACCACATTTATGAGTTCCTTTTCTCGAATACAATAGAAGGTATTGACGGTGAGGATTGGGATGCTGTTCCAGCATCTGGTAGACCAGAAGCACCTAATTCTGAATTTGTTAAACAAGTTGGTAAATTAACTACTGATATTAAATTTAATTTAGTTCAAGATAGTGATACATTTGCTGTTTGGGATGCTGTTGATGGTATAGTTGCTTTAGGTTGGGAAGATATTGATGGTTATGATGAATACCCAGAAACTAGACTTTGGTTTTCATTTGGTTTGGATATTAATGAAGTTAATGATAAACTATATGAACGTGATTTAGTTTTAGAATATAACAAAGATAAAAAACTTAAATGATATGAGAATTAAGAAAAGTACAATACTTGAAGCTGTGGCTAATGCAACGGCTAACACAAATACTAGTAATACTACAAGTATGCAAAATAATAACAATAAAGTTAATTTACCAAAACCTGAAGATATTGAAAAATCTAAAATAGCGGTTGATAACTTAAATAAAGAAGTTGGTAAAATAAATAAAGATATTAGAGATGGGGAAATGAGTGCATTTTTAAAGTTAAGTGAAAATGATTACCCTGGTGGTGAAGATTTTGGTGATATTCCAACTGGACAAGATATTGAGGTTGGTGCTGATGATTATGAAGAGCAGCAAAAGTTTTTAAATGATTTAAATAGTCTTGAAGAATCAATTAAAAGAAAAAGAAAAGTTATAAAAACAATTAAAGTTAAAGATTTAAAATAATGAGTAACTATAAAAGTACAATACAACACGCATTGGGTATGTCAAGAAGAAATTTACTAGCTGAAAGTCTTATTTACCCCGAAGATTTAAAAGAAAGAATGCATCCTAAACTTGAGGAAGATTTATTGAATAATAAAACATCTTTAGGAGATTCACCTTGTTTCCCAGTTGGCAATGAGAGAAATTTTGCAACACAAGTTGTTTCTGAGCGTTTTAAAGAAGTTGTTAATGAAGTTAAGAAAGCATTTAATGTTGATGAGATTGATACAATGTCCTTAATGATGGAAATGATGCCATTAGTTAAGGGTACTATGGAACTTGAAAGTGACCATAGAAAATCACTACAAGAATTGGCTGTTAAAATGGTTAAGGAAGAATTTGATATACCAGATAATGTGATTATCGATGTTGAATTGACACCGTATATTGACTCCGAAAACACTAATATGACACCACCATCAGATACAATTACAGAATTCGATGACCATAATGAAATGGAATATGCGAATGATAGTGTATATAAAAGGAGATTTGCAAATGCAATGAATCAAGGTGCGGCTAAAAAAGTAAATCATATGTACCATTTAGCTGACAAAGAATTAACTGAAATGAATCCTAAGTTAATTAATAATTATAAAAAAATGATGACTGCGGCTGATTACATGTATTATGTAACACCTGAATTAGATGCATCTCAAAACGCTGGTAAATGTGAAGTTGACTTTGGTTCAAAAGAAAAAAAGAAACCAACTACATTAACTGCAAAAGCAATGGTTTTCCCAGTATTATTACATGAGTTAGTTAAGGGTTGTATGGAAATATTATCAGCAAATGGTTTACCAACTAAAGAAAATATTGCTGAGTATGTTATTAATAAATCAGATTTTGTACAAGCTGAGCCTTGGGACATGAGAATCGGTCCAGCAATATGGGGTAGATTTTGTTCTATGATACCAGCAGAAGATTTTAATTTAAAACACCATATATATTCAGATATATCTCAATTGGAACCTAAAGAATATGCGCACACAATGAAAGAAATTATGGGTGGAACTAAAAGAGGTAAGGAACTGATTGGTGAATTGTTAAAAGAAATAAAAAGAGAAATAAAAGAAGATGAATATAACGAATCCATGGGGGGTGATTTGTTCGAAATAGAAGATTTATTCTAATTTATAAATGGGTGGTGAAAGTCACCTTTTTTGTTTTTGCACCTTTTCATATATTTATTAATAAAAAACTATGTTAACAAGTAGTGAAATATTAAATGAATATGCGAAATGTGTGATTGACCCAAAGTACGCAATAGAAAGCTATTTATCGACATTTGATAAAACTCAAGAAGGGTTTGTTCCATTTAATTTATTTGTTAGACAAAAATATATTGTTGATTGTTATCAACGTCACCGTTTTAATTTAGTGACAAAACCAAGACAAGCTGGTATATCAACAACTACACAAGCATACAGTGCAGTTAAATGTGCATTTGCTGATTCAAAAAACCCAGAAACAATAATTGTTATTGCCAATAAGTTAAACTTGGCTAAAAAGTTTGCTAAAGGTATTAAGGATTATTGTTCACAATTACCAAGATGGGTTTGGGGTCCAGATTATTATGGTACACCAGAAAAAGAAAAAAAAACAATATTCATTAAGGATTCACAAATTGAGATTGAGTTACCGAATGGTAGTAAAATCATCGCTGTGGCAACATCAACGGATGCACTTCGTGGATATACCCCAACATTACTTATTTTTGATGAGGCGGCCTTTATTGTAAATGGTGCTGAATTATATTCTGCTGCAATTACATCTTTAGGTACTGGGGGTGGTGCTATATTAATTTCAACACCGAATGGTTATGACCCATTATATTATAAAACATATGAACAATCTGAAAAAGGTGATAATGATTATAATGTAATTGAATTAAAGTGGTATCAAGACCCTAGATACAATAAAGATTTACAATGGTTAAAGGGTGATGAAATCGTAACTGAATTTGAATTTACACTAGAATCTTTTGATGATATGGTAAAAAAAGGTTATAAACCAACTTCAACTTGGTATAGGGATATGTGTAAGGGTATGAATAACGATAAAAAGCGAATTTCTCAAGAGTTAGATGTATCATTCCTTGGTTCTGGGGGTAATGTAATTGATGATGAATATATCAATATGCATGATATCCAAAATGTTGAGAAACCAAAATTTATCGATGACACTTATTATGATGGGAATAGTGGTTTAGTTTGGATTTGGAATGAACCAGAAGAAGACCACCAATACATATTGGCAGCGGATGTTGCTCGTGGGGATGGTGCCGATTTTTCTTGTTTTCAAATTATTGATTTTACAAAAATGGAACAAGTTGTTGAATTTCAAGGTAAAATTCCGCCAGATACATTTGCTGAAATACTTAATGTGTATGGTACCAAATATTCAGCATATTTAGTAGTTGATAACGTTGGTGTTGGTAATACCACAACATCAAAACTAGTGGAAATTAAATACCCAAACTTGCACTATGATTCAGTTAAAACTGAAAATGGTAAAAAGGTTGCTGGGTTTAACATTAATGGTGTTAGGTTGCAACTAATATCTCATTTAGAAATTGCAGTTAGAACTAATACTATAAAGATTAAATCTAAACGTCTAATCAATGAAATGAAAACTTTTATCTATAAAAATGGTAGACCTGACCATATGGAAGGTTACAATGATGATTGTTTAATTTCATTAGGTATGGCATTGTGGATATTGGAATCTTCATTTAAAAAATTAAAGAAATTAGAGAAACAAACAAAAGCAATATTATCATCTTGGCAAGTTGGAACTTCAAATAAAACAACTGATGAAGTTTATAGTACTGGTTTTGTACCAAAAAATAAAAGAAATAAACAAACAACTGGGAAACCAAACTTTAACTCAAGTATTACTAAAAATATGCAAGACCCAAAAGGTGAATTTTTATGGTTGTTTAGTGGGTTGAAATAATAAAATAATAAATAATATGGCTGGAGAAAAAAAATGTTTTACTAGAAAGAACATCGGTAAAAATACAACTCAACTTTATGTTTGGTGTGCTGATACATCAATAGATAAAAAATCTGGTGTTAAAGGTGGTATACCAAAACCATTCTGTGATGCTAAAAAAGGTTCACAAGGTTATGATAATATAACTGGGTATGTATATAATTTACTAGTAGTAAATGGTATGATGGAACATTTGGCTTATGTAGAGTGCGATTATGTGCAATAAGTATTTAATTTTAATCTTATTTCATTATAATTATATAAAATAAATTAATTATGGCAAAGAAAACTATATTTCAAAGATTGAATGTCATACTTGGACCAGATGGTGTTAAACAACAACCTAAACAACAGTCTAATAAGTATTCAATCAATAATGATGTATTAATAAAGACACAATCCAAAGATGAATTTGATTCTGTTAAATTGCAAAATCAACAAAACAAATATTTAAGAAATGTTTGGAGAAAAGTTGATGGTGAATTATTTCAACAATCAATACATTATGAAACAACTAGGATTGGTTCGTATACTGATTTTGAAAGTATGGAGTTTTACCCAGAAATTGCAGCTGCATTAGATGTAATGATGGAAGAAGCAACAACAACAAATGATAAAGGTAAAATATTAAATGTATATTCTGATAGTAATAGAATTAAAGGTGTTTTAGAAGATTTATTTTTTAATAGATTAGATATTCACGTTTCTTTACCTATGTGGACTAGAAATACCTGTAAATATGGTGATAACTTTGTATTATTAAATATTGATGATAAATATGGTATCACTGGTGGTAGACAATTACCAAACTTTGAGATTGAAAGACGTGAAGGTGATATTATCGATACTCTAATTAGTGGTAGAAATAGAATTAATGTTGAAGATGTTAAGGAAACTACTGGTAAAGTTAAATTCTTCTGGAGAGGTAGGGATGTTGAGTTTAATTCTTGGCAAATTGCACATTTTAGATTACTTGGTGATGATAGAAGGTTACCTTATGGTACTTCAATGCTTGAGAAGGCTAGAAGAATTTGGAAACAATTACAATTATCTGAAGATGCTATGTTAGTTTATCGTGTAACTAGAGCACCAGAAAGGAGAGTATATAAAATATTTGTTGGTAATATTGATGAGGAAGATGTGCCAGCATACGTTGATGAGATTGCTAATAGATTTAAAAGAACACCAATTGTTGACCCACAAACTGGTCAAGTAGATTTAAGATATAATACATTATCAAACGACCAGGATTATTTTATTCCAGTTAGAGATGAGAATGCACCAAACCCTATTGATACATTAGCTGGTGCTTCTAACTTAGACCAAATTGCGGATATTCAATATTTACAAAGAAAATTATTTACAGCACTAAGGGTTCCTAAACAATTCTTAAATTACGATGAAGCTCAAGGTGAAGGTAAAAATTTATCATTACAAGATGTTAGATTTTCTAGAACAATAAATAGAATCCAACAAGCAATGTTGGCTGAATTAAATAAAATTGCAATTATACATTTATATCTTTTAGGGTTTGAAGACGATTTAGATAATTTTACACTTACACTTAATAACCCATCAACACAAGCTGAAATACTTAAAATTGAGCAATTACAGATGAAGATGACATTATATAAAGATGCTGTATCTGATGCTGGTAATGGATTTGCACCAATGTCTATGACTAGAGCACATAGGGAGATACTTGGTTGGAGTGACGATGAAATCAAACAAGATTTACTTGAACAAAGAATTGAAAAAGCAGCAGCAGCTGAACTTGAGAATACTGGTCAGGTTATTAAACATACTGGTACGTTTGATAAAGTTGATTCAATATATGGTGATATGGATGCCGCAATGTCTGGTGCTGAGGGTGGTGAAGAAGGTGCTGATGAAGGTGGTGGACCAACTGGTGGTGGAGGCGGCGGTGGCTTCGGCGGCGGTGGTTTAGACTTTGGTGGTGAAGAAGGTGGTGAGGCACCAGAAGAGGTGGGTGGTGAGGCCGCACCTGAAGGTGGTGAAGCTGCTGCACCTGAGGCTTCTGCGGAAGCCCCAGAACCAATGGCTGAATCTAGAAAAAGAAAAGGTAATTTACTAATTGAGCGTGATGATAAAGGTAAGGTTAAATTTAAAAATAAAAAACCGAGTGATAAACTTTTTAACAACTTAGTTGGTTCAATTAGTAAAGAAGATGATATTGTATTAAATGAGAGAGTTAAAGTTTATGATAAAAGTTTAAAAATAAATGAGGATATTAATAGTGTTATCAAAGACATTGATAGAATGTTGGGTGAATAAGACTTTTTGACCTAATTTATTATATTTATATTAAAAAATACTATGGATAATTTTGGTAAGATAAAATATACATACAACACCCTATTAGCTGAGGGCATTTCTAAAAATAGTAGCAAAGAAAAAGTTGCATTTAAGAAGTATATTAAGACAGTAAAAGAGAGTGCGGTTTTAAAAACTCAATTCGATGTTTATTATAATATTGAGAATAAAATTGAGTCTGATAAATTTAAAGCTATTGAATATGTTAATGAGTGTATATCACTATTAGATAAATTCACAAAAAAAGAAATTAAAGAAGCTAATGAAAAATTAGCTGGACCTATTATTAACGAGAGTTTGTCATATGATAATGGATTAAAATCCAAATTATATGAAAATATTAATACATTAATTTTAACTAAAAAATCAACAAGAACAATTGATGTGATTGTTGAGGCTAAGAATGAAATCGTTGATTACATATTAAACAATAAAAAAGTGGAATCTATTGATGGTGGTTATGGATTACCGAATAGTGTATTATCTGAAATAGCTGTTAATAAATTCAATGAAGAATATTCTGAATTAAATGAATCAGAAAAAGAATTAATTTCAGTTGTTATTGGTTCTAATGGTACTGAGCAAGAGGGTTTATATAAAAAAAGCGTTAGAGAATGTTTAGATTTAATTAACAAAAGACTTTCAGAATCATCTGGTAATATTAAAGAAAAGTTATTAGCAACAAAAGAAACATTATTAGAAAAAGAATACAATGTAGAAACATTTTTAAATGATGTCTCAAAAGTTTTAGAATTAAAAAATACTTTAACGGATAATTAATATGGAAATGAATTCATTGGTTCAGATATTTGGTAGTGCTGGCGTTACTTTTTACGTGATGTGGCTTTGGTTGCAAAGTATACAAAACGAAAAAAAAGGTATTATTAATAAATTAGAGATTGAACAAGAAAATAGAATTAAAGAACTAAAAGAAATGTTACCCTTATTGAATGACGCATCTAAAGGTTTGCAAGATGTTATTAAGACAAACGAGGAAAATAATAAAGAAGTTATTGAAACAATCATTAATCATATTAATGATAAAATAGCTGAATTATCTAATAACTGTTCTAATAACAATAATAAATAAAATAATAATGTTATGACTACTACATTACAACTTACTATCGCCAAATTAGAACTAAAACAACTTGAGATGGTTGATAGATTATCAGAAAAACATAATGATTATGTTATTCGATTTATTGAATCTAGTATAACTGATAAATTTGTTGCCGCTAATGGTGACTGGGAGTTAGTTACTGGATTTAGTGAACAACACTGTATTGGTTTAGGTTGGGAAAATATTATACCTAAATATGATTTAAATAAAGTCTTAAATAATGTTGATAGAATTAAAAAAAATGATAATAAATTTGATTCATTTACATCAGAATTAATTAAGAAAGATGGTAAGAATCTTAAGGTAACTTGGAAGGGTAAATATTTCCCAGAAATTAATGGTTTAGTGTTCATCGGTAGAGTTAATAGGTCTTGACTAATTGAAATATTTTGAGTATACTTAAATAAAAAATATGGGTATGCTTAAAACGGGAAAACAAATGAAATTAGATTTATTTAAGAATTACAAAATTGTTACTGGAACAATAGACAATAAAAATCCAAAATCAATGTACTTAACAATATCAGCATGGGGTAAACCAATTGTTGATGGGGATATTAACTATTCTGATATTATCAGAAAAATGAATAAACAAATTAAAACAACACTATTTGATAACTTGGATAGTACATTATTTGATATCAATAGAACAATAGTTGATTTAGATATGCGAAACTCTGGAATATCTTTTGATAAAAAGAGTTATATGAATTGTGAGATTACATTATTCAAACTTAATAATTTTAAAATACAAGATAAAAAAATAAAGGATTGCATTAAAGAAATAACTGGAGATATAATATTAAAGGTATTTGACAATTCATCACACTTTGAATTTCATAAAAGTAAAAAATAAGTAAGCCCCGAATTAGTTCGGGGTTTTTTGTTTTATATGATATATTTATTAATAAAAAAACAATATGTCAGATATTAAAATATTAAAGGCTGGTCAAAGTGGTTTTGGGTTCTTAATTGAATCTGATGCTGGTTATATTTCACCAGATGATAAAAGAAATAAACCATTCGTAACTGAGATGAAAAAATTAGAATCTGGTATACATCCATCAGTTCACGAACCATTAGTGGTTTATGTAGTCTTACAGAAATATGGTGTAAAAAATAGAAATGGTAGAATATACCCAGAATCTATTTTAAAAAGAGAAGTTGATAGGTACCAAGAATTAATTAGAGAAAGAAGAGCTATTGGTGAATTAGACCACCCAGAGTCTTCAATTATTGCTGGTGATAGAGTATCACACAATATAATTGAAACTTGGTGGGAAGGTAAAACATTAATGGGTAAAATGGAAATATTAATGACTCCAGGATATATTAATTATGGAATTGTATCAACTAAAGGTGATGAAGTTGCCAATCTTTTAAGAAATAATATTATGATTGGTGTATCATCTAGAGGTGTTGGTTCATTAAGAGAAGTTGGTGATGACCACATAGTTCAAGAGGATTTTGAAATTATTTGTTGGGATGTTGTAACCGCACCTAGCACACCTGGTTCATGGATGTTTAAAGATAAAATGGAAGCTAGACCATTTGTTGAATCAGTAGAAAATAAAAAAAATACATTAATCGATGGTTTAGATAAATTTTTATTAGATTAATTAAAAAACAATTTTTTTTTTAAAATTTAGCTTTTTGATAAAATAAACATATTTATAAACAAGTAAGGGGTATTTCCCTTTAATAATATTTTAAAAAACATTAAAAAATGGCAGAAAAAAATAAATCAATTATTGAAAGCGCTCTTTTGGATGCAAAGAGAATCCAAGAGGCACTTAACGCCAACACAAAAGAAATACTTCGTAGTGTAGCTATTGAAGAAATTGACGGACTAGTGAAAGAATCTTTGGAAGAAGGTTATGTTGAAGAAGATGCTGATGAAGAAACAGAAGATGTTGATGTAACAGCTGATGATGAAGTTGTTGATGATGCAGCTGATGACTCAGAAGAAGTTGCTGACGATTCTGAATTTACATCTGATGACTCAGAAGAAGGTGACGACCTAAATGGTGGTGACAATATGAGAATGAGCGCTGAACCGCTTGGAGGAGACACAGAAGTAAGAGATATGACTCAAGCGTCCGATGATGACGTTATCAAGGTTTACAAAGAGTTAACTGGTGATAGCGAAATCGAAGTTGTTGTTGACGATGAAACTGGTGATATTAAATTATCAGTAAATGAACCAGGAAAATTTATCATTAAAACTAATGGTGGTACATCTGAACTTGATAGTACTGAAATTAGTACTGATGAATTTGGTGCTGATGAATTTGGTGCTGAAGGTGGTGCTAATGAATTTGGTGGTGAAGAAGAAGAAGTTGACGAGGTTATGTATGAAATTGCACTTGAAGAAATGGAAAACATTGATGGTAAAAAAGCTGTTAAAGGTGGTGCTGATGAATTTGGTGCTGGATTCGATGATGATGCTGTAAAATATGCTCACGCTGAAGGTGACATGGTTATGTCTGAAGGTGATTTGGAAGAATACGCTGAAACACAACCAACTGATTTACCTAAAGGTATGTCAGGTGTTAAGAAAACTGAAGAAGAAGAAGAAATGGTTGATGAAACTATTGCTGGTAAACGTAGAGCTGATTCATTCCCTGGTAAAAAATCTGGAGATATACATTTAGGTTATAAAAACGAATCTAAAAAACCAACAATGACAATCAATGAGGTTGCAAACAAATATAATACATTGTTAGCGGAAGCTAGAGATTTAAGAGGTAGAAATGAAGAATACAAAGA
>Ga0181358_1001695_pt1 | contig 10097 bp, 11 predicted proteins | sample Fa13VDMM110SD_FD_130096 | JGI IMG/M metagenome (GOLD analysis project Ga0181358, IMG submission 130096) | Freshwater viral communities from Lake Michigan, USA - Fa13.VD.MM110.S.D | ecosystem: Environmental > Aquatic > Freshwater > Lake | place: USA: Michigan | collected 2013-09-24
ACAAATATCATTATAATATGAAGCACCATATGAAAATGCAATTTTCTTGTATCCCAAATCTTTATATGCTTGAACACATAAGTTAGCTTCATGTAAACTTTTTGCTTGCACAACGGCTACTTTAGTTGTATTTTCCGGAAGTTGAATATTTGCCCATTGTTTTGCATTGCGAACTGAAGCAGCATAATCTTCCCAAACATCAGGTACAATAAATTCATCTGGTTCAAGTTTATTTACCCAATACATTAAACGATCTGTGCTGTATGCTTCTCCAAGTTCATGAAGGGAATTGTCCATTATAATATATCGATCTACATTTTTTGAATTAAGGAAAAATACACGATATTCTTCATCTTCATCCATTAAATGGGGTAAACAATAATCGTAATCGTTAAATTCTCTACTTTTTGTCAATAGACAAAATGGTACCTCATGTGATATTTTTACTTTTTTCATATTAATTAATTTTCTGCGTATGCGTGTTCGTATGATTCTGTAGATATTGATTCTAAATCAGCAAAACGAGATGCATCATAACCTACCCAACGTAATCCCATTTTAGTTGTTCCTTCATTTTTTATTCCTGCAATAATAAACACTCGTTGTTCATAATTGTTTATGAATTCTTCAACAACTTCATATTCTCTTCCATTTACAACTTCAGCACCTTCAGGTAACTTTCTGTCATTTATACAAACTACTTTTTTCATTTTTGTTTTTTAAACATGTTAAAAATTAACAGTAAAGCTGAAGCAATTACTGCAAAATATCCTAATATAAATCCTATTAAGTTCATAATTATTTAATTTTTCTCTCCATGTAAATGCATGTTTCTCCCTCTTCAAATCCTTTTTTACGAAGTAAATTAATACTTGTAGGCAAACACCAGGCAAATGCTGTGTAATTTTTAAAATGTTCTTCTACATATTCCCATCGAGTATCCCAAAGTTTATTAAAAATACCTTGGCGTCTAAAATCATCATGTACCCAAGCATCCATAAATTTTATTTTATTATCAAGTTCAATATGCATAAAAATATGTCCAACAGGATGATCGGTTGAATTTAATGCAATCCACCCATACATATTTTGCGTATTAGTTTTAATTTGTATAATTTTTATATCTATCATTTTATAGATGATTTTTTGGACGACCTCTACCTTTTTTTATTTTTAATACATCTGGTATTGGGAGAGTTCTAACTTTTTTGGGGCGACCTCTACCTCTCATATTTTTTCTATTTTCAGCAGGTGTTGTTCTAAAAAAATTAGATGCTCTATCATAAAAACTTAAAATATCTCCAGGCCATTTAAGAAATTCAGTTTCAAGTTCTTCTTTAGTAATTTGAAATGCAGATGTAAAGGCATCATAAAGAGCAACCACACGTGATGTTTCTTCTTTTTCAAAATCCTCCATTAAACGTTTATATCGTGCAAAATCTACAGCACAAATCTCAACTTGGAATTGGGAATCATGTTTTGTTAAATCCAATTTTTCTTTAGCCATATATAATGATAATTGAGCTTGCCAAAAATATGATGATGGATTAAAATCACCATTTAATATACGGTCTTTTAAAGGTGCTCGTTTACCAAGAGGTACAATTTTATCAGTATGAGTACGCCACCACATAAATTTATTATAGTTAATAGGTTGAAGTTTATTAATATGTTCTGTAACAACTTCTTTACTGTGTCTAATACTTGTTTCTTTTATAAAACTATACATTATCTAATTTATCTTCAAATTCCTTTAAATCTTGTTCCATAATTTTTAATTTTTTAACTAAAATAGCATGATATAAAACAGGATCTATTTGCTTAGGATTATCAGGATGGTAATTCCATACCTCCTTAATAGCATTATTTATATCAATAATATTAGCAATTTTGTTATTATGTAAATTTTGATTTTTCATTGTGTTTTTTTTAAATATAAAACTAATTTTTTAGGAAACCAAATTTAATATCTATAAACCTTGTTCCATTCTTAAATCATAATCTTCTTTTTCAACTTCAGAATAAACATTGATATTTAACCAACGACCTTCTCCAATATTGTTTAGGTATTTCCAAGCCTCGGCTGCGTCCCATTTAACACAAAAATCATATTCCTCTTGAGTTAAATACTCTTTAGTATTTATGATTTTTTGATACTGTTTGTATTCTTGTTCTTCTTGATAAATGAATTCGTTATACATAACCTTTATTTTTTTAATTTCTATACCGTAAATATACGAATAGGATCTTGGGAATCCTACTCTTTTTGCATAAGTTTTTAAAAATAAGTTATTGTATTATCATCTTTTTTTGTATTTTTTAAAGTACCTAATTCTATACTTAATTTTTTTATTTCTTTTATATGAGTGTTAATTTTATTTGATTGGTCTGGGTTTAATTTATAAAGTTGATTAAAATTATCCATTACTTCTTCAACTTGGTTATTTAACTGATTTAATTTTTCAGTTGTTTGAGGGTCTAAATTTGCTAATTTTGATTCTTGTTCATCTATATAACCATCATTATTAGTATCGGATTCATTAAATACTTGTTGTATTTCTTCATCTTCAACAACACCATCACCATCTAAATCTAAATTTTTGTTTTCAGGATCCGGTTCTTCATAAAAGAATTTACCTGTTTTAGGATCTATCATTACTGGTACTTCATCTTGTTTAGATTCTTCTTTAAATTCTTCTTTAAATAAAGGAGCATCTAACCATTCTTTATCTTCCTCAGTTAAATCATGTATAGGGTCTTTACGAATTTGAGCAAAAGCAAAATTAGCAGCAATTACTAAAGATATTGCTAATGGGTCAAACACAAAAATAATAATAAGCAAAAACCAATTAATAATTTTATCCATTGGTTGGCCTGTTAAATTTGAAATATATTTAAGAGGACCTAATTCACTTGTAGTTTCACTATTAGTTTTAACTTCCAAAATTTGATTTTCTAAACTAAAAATAGAATCATTTACTATATCTACTTTTTCAGATAATTTTTCATCTGATTTAGATGTTGATTCAATGTTACGGATTGCAGCATTGTTTGTTCTAACTACTAAATTACCATTTTTATCCGTATATTGAGTAGTTGAGCCTTTAGATAATGTACCTCGTAAATCTAAGAGGGATTGCTTTTCTTTTAATATATTATTTCTTGAATCTGTGTAAAGTTGTTTTTTAGTTTCTAAGGCAGAAATTTGTTTATCTATAATTTCTGATTTTGTAGCTGTAGTTTGATAGGCTGCAGATAAAAAACCATAAATTCCTGCAGATGTAATTAGTATTAATATACAAGTAGCTACCACAAGGTAAGTTCTTAAAATTTTATTTAATGTATTCCAATATTGATATAATAAGGAAGCAATAACTAATTTAGCAACTTCTAAAGAAGAAGCCATAATTAAAACTGCAAAACTAGCTCCAGCAAATAACATACTAAGACCAGTTACTGAGTAGAAAGCGGCAGATAAACTAACAGATAATGCAGATAAAGCTATTATAAATGGTAAAAAATATTTTTTCATAGTGTTTTATAGATTAATGTACTATCCATCACAACTTAAACAAATAGATGTACGGGAACCTAAATCTCCTTTAATTACAGAGTCGGTTCTTAAATAGTATAGGGTTTTTATTCCTAATTTCCAACTTTCTATATGGACTTGATTAATCCATCTTGGAGAATCTGTTGGATCAAAAGCTAAATTTAATGATTGGGTTTGATCAATATAACGTTGGCGGGCTGCAGCTTGTTGAACTAAAGATAATTGGTTAATTTCGGGAAATGTTAAAAATACTTCTTTTTCTTCTTCATTTAAAACATCATGTGATAAATTTTGAACTGATCCGTTATCTGCTAAAATTTGGTCCCAATATTTATTTTGGTTTTTTCCTTTAGATTCTAATAATTTTTCTAATTCTTGATTTTTAACAATAAATGTTCCTTTAGCTCCATTAAACACATAAACATTTGCTGGTTGGGGTTCAATACCAGCGGAACAAGCATTAATACGTGAATTGGATACTGTTGGAGCTATGGCTAATAAATGAGTATTTCTCATACCTGTGTTTTTGCACCAAAGGGGTTCACCATATTCTACAGCTAGTTGACGAGATGCTGCTTCTGCTTTAATTTTAATATCACTAAAAATAGTATGTGTCCAGGCTGTTGAAGCAATTGAATTAAAAGGTAAATTCTTTTGTTGTAAAAAGGTATGCCAACCCATTACACCTAAACCAAGTGCACGTCCTTTTTTAGCATGTCTGTGAGAACGAATCATTGAGTCTTTACCATTTGTTTTAACAATAAATTCTTCCATTACCCCATCTAAAAAATATACAGCAGTTTCAACTAAATCTGTGTTTTTCCATTCATCATATTTAGCTAAATTTAAAGAACTTAAACAACAAATAAATGAATGTTCTTCATCTGTATGTAATGTAATTTCAGTACAAATATTAGTCATACTAACATCAAGATTATTCATTCTATATGCTAATGGATTATCTTTATTAACATTATCCTTAAACATAATATATGGTTCTCCTGTTTCTACACGAGATTTAAGAATTTCTAACCACAAAGACATAGCTTCACTATCACGATCATTTAAACGCTTCATAAATGCATCATCAACAACTATACATTGATGAAGATTAAGACATTGTCTGTTAGGATCACCCTTAGGTCTACGGATTTGAAGAAATTCATTAATATCTTTATGATTAATATCTAAATTTACAGATGCTGCTCCTCTTCGTACTGATCCTTGATTAGTTGCTATAATAGTGGAATCATAAATTTTAGCCCAAGGGACTATTCCTTCGGATTTTCCATTTCCGGTAATATTTGATCCTCTTCCTCTAATTCTTGAGAGGGAAATTCCAACTCCACCTCCATAAGAGGTAAGTCGCATAAGTTCTGCGTTTGTAAGGCCAATACCTCTGATTGAATCTGGAGTATCGATGCCAAAGCAACTAATCGGTAATCCGCGGTCCGTTCCTGTGTTTGAGAGTACAGGGCTAGCCAATCCAATCCATCCATTCCAAATATATTTAAAAAATTTGTTTTCTAATTCAGGTTTATTTAAACGCATAGCTACAGAATGTGCTACTCGTCTGTATGCTTTTTTTGGTGTTTCTCCGGGAAGTAAATATCCTTTTGAAATAGTACTTAAGGCAACCTCATCAAAATATTCAGGATAATCTTTTCCACGTTCCCATTGTGTGTAATCTATTGATAAGTTGTTATTATCCATAATTTAATTTTATAATTTTATTTTTTAATCGAAAATACTTTCATCAAACATTATATGACCTTTACTATAATTAGTTACTCTTGTAGAAAAGAAATCAGAATGTTGTTTTCCTGCTGAGAGGTGATCAAACCATTTCATTCTTTCAACCGCAGTTACATCTATATTTGATATGATTGGTTTATATCCTAAATCACCTAATTTAGTATTTACTCTATTTTTAATAAAATGTTCTAGATCATATTTTGAACAACCTTCTAAATCTCCAAGCTCATAAACTTTATTAATAAAATCAATTTCTAGTTTAAGGGAAAGTAAAGCGGCTTCATTAATTGCTGCTTCTAATTCTTTAGTTTTGAGTTTTGGATTTTCTTGAATTAAAGTTCTAAATAACCAACATCCAGCTTCAGAATGAAGAGATTCATCTCGAATAGACCATTCTACTATTTGTCCTACCCCTTTAAGTTTATTACGCATTTTAAAACTTAATAAAATTGCAAAAGAAGAAAATAAATTAACACCTTCTGTAAATGCTGAGAATATAGCTAGTGATTTTGCTACTTCGTGCCAATCTATTTCTCCTTGAAAACTATCTCTTATATTCATTAAATTTTGAATTTTAGCCATTGTAGCTTCATCTTCTAAAAATTCATCAAAATTTTCAAGACCTAAAGTTTCGTTTAATAAAGAATAAGCTTCAGCATGAATTGTTTCAAAGGCACCAAAAGTAGTAGCCATCATAATAATTTCAGGTTTACGAAACCATTTTGTTACTAGACCTGACCAATAATCATTTACAACAGTTTCAGTTTGAGCAAATCCCTTTAAAATAGAACCAATAATATTTTTTTCAGTTTTATTTAAATTAAAATTCCAATCTGTTAAATCCGACATCATTGGTACTTCTGTGTGTAACCAATGAGCTTGTTGTTGTTTAAGCCAATAATCTGCAGCTTCTTGATATTCAAAAGGTTTATACACCAATCGTGGTTTTGTTATATTTTTCATATTTTTAATTAGGTGTTTAATTCGAAAAACTTATTACGTAACTCTTGTTTATCCATATAATCAATAGTATTGAAAACAGGTAGTGCAGTTTGTGGAGAAGTAGCTTCATCATCATCTTCTGCTCTTTCTGAAACTTCAAAATGGCCTGTTGATGTATCTGCTTTAACATTAAAACTCATTCCGTCCATTCCATATCTATTTTTCATAATATGGAATCTTCCGGTTCCATTAACTTTATCTTGACGTTTTCTTGATAAAGATATTGCAACATCAGTGACCATCATTTTATCATATGATCCTGCGGCTTTATCACCTTCAATAATATCATCTTTTGCACCTGCTCTATTTACTTGAGAAACAGACCATACGGGTATATTTAGGTCTCGTGCAAGGGCTTTTGTGCTAATATAAATATCATCTATTTCATCTTTTCGTTCACGATTTGTTTTTCTTGAACGAAGAAGATCTACATAGTCAATAATGACTAAATCGGGTTTAAAATCTTGATCAATACATTTTTTAATATGTGATTCAACTGTAGACATTGATGCCTTACCTGGCGAATATTCTTTAATAATTAACTGGCCTTGTAATTCTGCAATAATCTCTTCAACTTTTGGTCTATGTTTTTTTTCAGTAATTTTATTTACTGGGATGTTTGTAAAGAAGGAGTCATAACGACGTCCTACATAATCTTCCCCTAATTCAAGAGTATAATGTAAAACATTGTATCCCATTTTAACAGCATATCCACCTAGAGCAATTAGGGTCCAAGATTTACCACCTCCAGGATTACCAAAAATTAATCCAAAGTCACCATTACCTAATCCTCCTTGTAATAAGGTATTAAAAGGCTCCCAAGGACAAGGTACTACAACTCTATGGTCTTCTCTATAACGAGATTCAATTTCTTTGTTATATTCGTGCCCTACATTTTTGTCTTGTCCCGATTTTAATGCGTTATCAATTAATGAACGGATTGTATCATAATCCCCCACGTTAAGAAAATTAACGCTGTTTAATAACGCTCTTTTAAGTTGTTGGTTTTTACAAAAATTTGAAAATTCTTCTTCAACATATTTAAGATCTTCATCTGATGCTTTATAAGCTTCACGGAGTTGTTCTTTTATTGATACTTGAAGTATTTCATTATCAATTTTTTTCAACTCTACTTTTAACACATCCATTGAAGGAGTAGTATGGTATTTTTGATAATATTTTAAAATTTCTTTAATAATCCATTGGTGTGCTTGATTATCAAAATAATCTTCACTAATAACATCATGGATATTTAATAAAAATTCCTTATGAGTTAGTAATGAAGATAATACTTTAATTTGAAAATTAATTCCGTATTGGGAAAGATTCGATAGTGTCAAAACTTTTATTTTTTAAATTGTGAATGTAATATAACTTATTTATTAAAACTATTTAGTACTTTAAATGTATCATTGATCCAAAAATCCACATTTTTGATTAAATGACCTAAACCATCATCTTGGTAAAATCGTAAAAAAGCTCCAGTATTCAAAGCTAAATTATCTTCTTCTGCAAATGCTTCTAAAAATTCTTTATCATTGTTATCTAATAAAGGTTTTTTTAAATTCATAATTTTGTAATTTTGTTCTAGTCTGTCACGTTCAAAAGCAATACGAGCATATATTACATGCTCTTTATGTTTTTGTCCCGCAATTTCAAAGATCTCATCTAATGTTAATACCCTTTCAGCTAGTTCTGGAAATTTTTTAAGTAATCCTTTATCTCCTAATCCTTTTATTCCGGGGATTTTATCGGAATTATCTCCAAGTAACATTTTATATAAAATAAAATTATCAGATAACACTCCAAATTTTTCTTTAACTGTATCTTTAGTATAATATTCTTTTTCTATTGGTCTATATACTATAACATTATCGTTAACTAATTGTATAAAGTCTTTATCTGAGGAAACTATAAAACATTTTGAATTATATGTTTTTGGGAGAATATCACTGTAATATGCAATAATATCATCTGCTTCAGCTTTATCAATTGCTACTGTTTTAACAGGTAAACATTTTAAATAATGAGCAATTCGTACAATTTGATTAATTTTAGCATCATCTTCATCTTCTAAATTTTCAAATACTTCCCAATTTGTGATTCGAGTTAAATTACGTCCTGATTTATATTCAGGGAGTAGGTTTTTCCTATTTGTAGAGGAACCTATTCCATCAAATACTACAAATACAGCAGTAGGTTGAATTTGTTTAATTAAAGATCCTAAGGAACGAAGAAAACCACCTAAACCCCCTACGTGTGTTCCTTGAGAATTGATGATATTCATCATAGCAAAATTTCTAAAAAATAAATTTAAACCATCAATCAAAAGTACTCTATCGTATCTATTTGAGGAGACTGTTTCCTGCTCCTCAACTAAATTGTTCAGGAGTTTAAGTAATTCTTTTTTTTCCATATTAATCTGGTTCTTGGGCAAAGATGTTTACGGGTTCATATTGATCTTGTTCTTCAAAAATATCAAAATCTGTACCCCCAAGTATACTTACCCATTCTGCTGTGTGTGCGTCTTTATAGGATTTAAGTTCTTTGTCTGTATCATTAATAAATCCATGGGGTGTCATAATGATTTTTCCTCTTGACTGGATACCATTGATGTGATTTTTATCAATTTGAATATTTGTACGTTTAGCAAATTCAACTTGTTTACCATCTTTAATTGCTTTAATTTTAGAGGTACCTGCATTTGAGATATTACCAAATGTTACCACAAAAGTAGCATCAAACCACATTGCAAATCCTCCTTTGTTCATTAATTTTGGTTGACCCATTGGAACTTCTGCTTTTGCCGTCCATACTTTATTAACACATACTAAGGTATTAGTATAAGGAGATGATTCTTTACGAGATAATGTAATTCTTTGATTTACACTATTTCCAAATTGTGTTGACATTGCTCCTGCATTCCATTCATTATTATTTTTATTTGAACGAACTGAGAGATCACAAGGAATTGATCCAATAGAATCCCACAAGAATAATAAATCATAAGGTAAATTACCTTTTTTCTGTTCATCTAATAAATCTAAAACAAATGCAGCTACATCTTCTATAGTGTGTAATACTTCACGATCAACATATATAAAATTACCTTCATAATTTAAAATTTCACCTGTTGATTCATCTACAATTTCATTAACCTGAAGGCCCATTTGTCTAGCATGTTCCCAGTTCCATTTCATTTCAGTTATAATAAATACAGGTAAAACACCTATTTTTTGAGCAGAAACTGCGGCTTCAATCATTGCTGTTGTTTTTCCAGTATCACTATGTCCCCGAAGAAGTACAATATGACCCATTGGAATTCCAGGTAATGAAGTTACATCCTGGAATGCCGGGCTTAAAGGAATCCACTTTTGATCTTTAAATTTTACATTTGAATTTAGCATTTTCTTTTCTTTAAACTTAGTTAAATCAAATTTAGATCTAAGTTCTGAGGAGAGAGCAGCCGTTAGCGATTCGCTTTTTTTACTTTTTGCCATGTTTGTTTTTTATATTAAAATGGTAAATCGTCTGATTCTTCTTCAAATAATGAATCGAATTTATCTGCTTTGCTTACCTTAACAGCAGATGGTGTTTTAATTGAGTATGCTTTTTCAGGAGATATTAAAGGAGCTTTTTCTTCCTTTTCATCATCAATAATAGCACCTTCTTCATATTCATCTTCCGGAGTTAACCATTCTTGAAGTGCTAATTTCATTTCATCATATGAATATTTTTTAAATACATCCATAGGATTAGGTTGATTTTCTAACAATGATTCAATTGT
>Ga0181358_1001698_pt1 | contig 10083 bp, 10 predicted proteins | sample Fa13VDMM110SD_FD_130096 | JGI IMG/M metagenome (GOLD analysis project Ga0181358, IMG submission 130096) | Freshwater viral communities from Lake Michigan, USA - Fa13.VD.MM110.S.D | ecosystem: Environmental > Aquatic > Freshwater > Lake | place: USA: Michigan | collected 2013-09-24
AACCAAGCTCATTATATTCACAATATGGTGATGTTAATGATCCATTCCAAATCGAACCATACGATGAGATAATAACAACACTCTCAGACGGTACATCATTCACCGCTCAAGTTGCAAGTGCTTATACTGGAAGTGATGGTGCTTTACACGTATCGCTAATACAAGCAATGCCACAGTGGGTTAAGGATAATTTGGGAGGAACTGATCCTTATAAATATAAAAAATTCTTAATAGTCAAGAAAGTAAAAGACGAACAAAATACATTAGTATCGTTTTATAAAACAGTAGGACAAACATCTTACGGATTTATAATACCGGATAATATAAATCCTAATGTAGTATCGAACATAAATAAACTACAAGAGAAGGTACAACAACAATTATTATCAACACAAGCAAACACAGGATAGAAGTAATTCCACATTTCAATATATTTATAAAGAGATAAACAAACAAAAACATGGCATATTTATCAAATACGAGCGTAGTTATAGACGCCATTTTGACCAAAAAAGGTAGAGAGCTTTTATCAAGAAATGATGGCTCATTCCAAATTACACAATTTTCACTGTCTGATGATGAGGTAGACTATACACTGTATAATCCCTTCCATCCATCCGGTTCTGCATTCTATGGCGAGGCTATTGAAAATATGCCAGTTATGCAAGCGTTTCCGGAAGATAACGAGATTATGAAATACAAGTTAGTAACTCTACCTAGAGGAACAGCTAAGTTACCGGTACTTGATATTGGATATGAGATAATCAAGCTAAAGCAAGGATCATCATTATCGATAACTCCACAAACACTTAATTACCAAGGGACAACAAGTACTTTTGAACAATCTGGATATGTTGCAACTCTCGGCGACGTTAGAACTGTAGCAACCTTTAACGGAGTAGGTATCAATACAGCAGAAGCAACTGCACTCAATACAACAACGACCATCGGCACTAATGTATCTAAGACTGTTATTGGAACGTCTATTAATATCACTGCAACAACAGTTAATACACTATTCGGAACAAACGACATCTTATATACCCTACTAATAGTAACAGGACGTGATTCAGGCGCAAGATTAACCGTACCAGTACAAATAACTAAAACATCGTAAAAAATAAGATATGTCATTTACAACACTAGATTCTACAGATTTTGTAGTAAGTTCCGATTCGGTAACAGCACCTGCTTGGAGTTCAAATCAACCAACACTCACAACTTTCTTTACAGCCTCTGTAACAGCAACAACAGCAATTACGTCGGATGCGTTCTATCTGAACGTCTATCAAACATCTTCAAATGCTGTGGGAGCTGCTATACAATTTTCAATAGCATACGGAAACGCTACTGGATTAGGAGCACCATATTATAATATAGGTGTAGCAGGAGTTACACCATCCTTAACAACCTACAAACAGTACAAGACTATGGTCTACGGACCTGCTGTAACAGGTAATAAGGGATTTAATTTTGGTGGAGCTACTACAAGTTCAAGCGATATATGGGTAATTAATGTTGACAGAAATAGATACAAAGAAAGTCTTTTTCCTGAAACTTTTAACATACGTTTAACAGGACCGAGTGGCGAGTTAAGATTAACTAATAACAGTAACGATACCAATGTAATCTCATATTTAGATTGCGGTAGAGTGTTTAATATCGTATCAGGTTCCAACGGTCGTGCATCAAACCTATCAGTAACAAATCAAATAGCAGCAGGCCAAACCGCGTCAGGATCTTACGGATTTTTCTTACCAGATATTGGTACCATTATCTTGAATCCAAGAGCATTAGCACTATCATCTATCTATGGAGGTATTGGTTTAACACCAAACACAACAACTAATCCAGCAACACCTAATTCATCCGTAAGTAATACACTACTATACCAAGCAATTTCTTCAAGTGCGTTTTTTCAATTAAATTCACAAGAAAGTGTTTCATCTAACTACATATTTGTTCGCATTAAAAATGCTGAGTACAACTATACAGCAAATCCAACATTCATATCCGGATCTGGTAATTTAGTATACTCAACATTAATTAATAGTCCACAGACCTATATTACAACTGTCGGAATGTATAATACTAATAATGAATTGTTAGCAGTTGGTAAACTATCAAGACCACTAGTAAAAGATTTTACAAAAGAAGCGCTTATAAGGGTCAAACTTGACTTTTAATAAAAATAAATAATGAGTAGAGCATCGAACAGCTTAAAAATATCAGATGTCCTTACTACACCGATTAAACTAAAGTACTCCGCTTCATATGAATCAGGTTCATTCAGCAATTATGGTATTGCAGTCAATTTGGGTAGCAATGGGGTAGTAACTAGTGCAGGATCTATACCAGCAAGCACTCTTACATATAGATCTGTAAGACATTTATACTACTCAAACTACTTATCTGGACCTTTTCCATCAACAACATCAAGTCTGGATAACTATTTACAATCGACAGCAGCATCTGGAACATTAGATGTAGATCTTAGATATTTTCCAACAGATCCGGATGCAACTGTAATAGTATTGAGTATACCGAGACAGTTATACGGAGAGAAGATATCAAGAAAGAGCTTTTTAATTACAGGATCGTATTGTCGGGTAGTTGATGATGGTAACGGCAACTTAGTAGATCAATTTACAGATCCAAATCTATACGTGGATGATGGATATGTGTCAGGAGGGTACTACATACCACCACCACCAAGGCTAGCAGGAGCACACGTAGGTAATATATTCTATGCTCAAGGAATAGCAGTAATAACTAATCCACTATATCAAACAAATATCTTACTTTAGAATACCTTTAATATTTATATATAAAGACAACGTACAATGAGCATAGTATATCGTATATCGCAAATTCCAAATACAGTACCCACCTACACTAAGAACTTAGAACTAACCTACGAAGAGGCTGATGGTAATATGGCATACTTACTGACAAACATGTCTGGTAGCAACGTCACTATATCAGGATCTACGAGAATAAATGGAAATACTACGATATCATCAAGCCTATCCGTGATTGGACCAACTACCATCACAGCTGATTTTATAGGAGTAAATAGCACAGCACTTATAGTAAACAATAATACATATGTAGGTAATGACCCAGAGAATGCGGCATTGGGTATTGGAATTACAGGATATGGACAAACAGGGGTATACGGTAACTCAGATGCTGGAATAGGAATTTATGGAACCACAGCTGGTGGTGTTGGAGTTTCGGGGGTAGCGGCGGTAGGCGGTGCAGTAGGAGTTAGAGGAGAGTCGACTGGTGATAGTGGAGTTGGAGTTGATGCTTACGGTTATATAGGATTAAGAGTAAGTGGATCAAATACAGCTATACAAGCAACCGGATCTGTAAATATATCAGGCAGTACAACTATAACAGGCTCATTAGCAACATCAGGCTCAGTTAAATTCACAAGTTTAACAACATCAGCATCACTACTAAATACAGTAATGATCAATCCAACAACCGGACAACTATACTACACAGCATCAGCAGCTATATTTAGTGGTAGCTTTGGATCTGTAAGAACGTCAGGATCAACACTATATTCATCAGATCCTGCAACAACTCAATTTAACACAACTAGAAGTATATTTTTGGGATCTGGTTCAGGCTATCAAGCAACAAATGCAAATACTTCAAACTTCTTAGGATTTGAAGCAGGCTTGCAAGCAACCAATGCTATTCAATCAAACTTTATAGGATATCGAGCTGGCTATCAAGCAACAAACGCAGACAATTCGAATTTTATTGGACCCTACGCAGGACAGGGTGCAACAAATGCAGACTCTTCAAACTTTCTAGGATATAGTGCAGGACAGACTGCAATAAATGCTCATAGCTCAAACTTTCTAGGATCAGAGGCTGGTGCAAGTGCCACAAACGCAAGCTATTCAACCTTTCTAGGAAATAGTGCAGGTTTAGAAGCATTGAATGCAAGTTCCTCAAACTTTTTAGGTCAAAATGCAGGTAGGCAAGCGTCCTACGCATACCACTCAAACTTCCTAGGTCAAAGTGCAGGAGACATTGCAACAAATGCATACCACTCAAACTTTCTAGGAAATAATGCAGGAAAAGATGCAATAAGCGCCTCCTATTCAAACTTTCTAGGAAAAAATGCAGGACAGGACACAACTAATGCAGATCACTCAAACTTCCTAGGTCAAAGTGCAGGACAAGATGCAACGGCTGCAGATCACTCTAATTTCTTAGGTTTATATGCAGGCTATGAAGCAACAAATGCAAGTGATTCAAATTTTATAGGACAGAGTGCAGGGAATAGTGCTACAGATGCATACAGCTCAAACTTTATAGGAAATAGTGCTGGTTATAGTGCCTCAAATGCAAACAACTCAAATTTTCTAGGAACTAGTGCAGGGTACCAAGCAACTGGCGGAAGCAATTCAAATTTTTTAGGAAATAATGCAGGCTATAGCGCATCGAGTGCATACAGCTCAAACTTTATAGGAAACAGTGCAGGCTATCAAGCAACAAGTGCAGATACTTCAAACTTTTTAGGATACCAAGCAGGCTATCGAGCAACTGGCGGAAACAATTCAAATTTTCTAGGAACTAGTGCAGGTTATAGCGCATCACTTGCAAATCAATCAAACTTTTTAGGATACCAAGCAGGCTATGAAGCGACAAATGCACAATACACAAACTTTATAGGAGATGGTGCAGGCTATCAAGCAACAAATGTACTTAACTCAAACTTTTTAGGAACTAGTGCAGGTCGTGAAGCGCCTAGTGCAAGCTACTCGGTATTAATAGGATACCAAGCAGGAGATAATAGTAATGGTATAGCAAATGGCATTAAATCAAATAATATTATCATTGGTACAAACATTACTCTACCAGACGGAACAAAAGACTCTATCAACTTAGGAGGTATTATATTTGCAACCGGATCATATTCACAAGCAGGAGGTAATCCATCCGCAGATGCAGCGGCTAATGGAAGGGTGGGCATAGGCATTGTTTCACCAACAGCTAGACTACACTTATCTGGATCAACTACAGCAGCAGCTATGATGAGACTAACAGTAGGTGCAGCTCCATCCGCTCCAAATGACGGAGATGTTTGGTTAGAATCCAATACAAACACAGGTCTTAAGATACGAATTAACGGTGTAACAAAGACAATAACACTAGCCTAATCCGTGTATACTCGGATAGCGGGTTTATAGTAAACTAATAAAGAATGATAATAGGATTTACTGCAGAAACAACAATATACCAGAACGAGGTAAAGTGTCGCGTTAATGAAAACGACTTTAACTATTCACAGAACCCAACAATGCTACTACCCACGCCTGCAGTATCACAGTCTGCCTATTATACGGTTGTAACATCGACTGGAACTATGGCAAAAGGTGGAACGGATGTAGGTATTCACGGTGATGATGTAGTAGCTAAAAATGTACAAATAGGATTTAATTTTAATTTTTATGGAGTAAGTTACACAACAGCAAGTCTATCAACAAACGGTAATTTACAATTTGTAACAACCAGTAGTATATCCACTGCTACTGCAATACCCATTTCGGGTCTTGGCCCAGCAATACTTCCTTTTTTTACCAATTTAGTTACAAATAATCCAAATACAGGGGTGTATACTCAAACATTAGGAATAGCTGGTGATAGAGTATTCTGTGGTACCTGGATAGCAGATTATTACGGTACATCTGACCATGTAAATTTTCAAATTAGATTATACGAAAGAACGGGTACCATTGAAGTAGTGTACGGTGAGATGGGAGTTAATACCAATAACCAACTTACTACAATAGGTATTCAAAAAGACGGCACCACCAGAGATACAAATAATTATAATCAATATCAATTTAGTACAGCGGTACCATCAAACGGTTTAATGTTATCATACGTACCAAAACAAGTTCCGTTAGGAACTCTAGCAAACAATATTACAGGTCCAGACTATAGACCATACGCAACAACGGTTGGATTATATAATGGTGCTAACGAGCTACTGGTTGTAGGTAAGTTAGGAACACCGTACCCTATCCCAGCAAATACAGATATGACTTTTGTTATCCGTTGGGATAGTTAAAAAAATAAAATTTATGGCAAAAAGGAAACAGGTAGGCCCACGAGCTCGTGCCATCATGCACGGATATAGAAGTGGATTAGAAGAAGAAGTTGCAGAGCAACTCAAAAGTTTAGAAGTAATATACGAATACGAAAGCAAGGCAAACATTGTAAAATACATAAAGCCGGCAACCAATCACACATATCTTCCCGACTTCAAATTACCAAACGGAATTATTGTAGAAACCAAAGGTAGATTCGTACTGGCAGATAGAAAGAAACACAAGCTCATTCACGAGCAACATCCTGAATTAGATATTAGATTCGTCTTCAGTAATTCAAAGACAAAGATCTCCAAGAACTCTAAGACAACTTATGGAAGTTGGTGTGAAAGCTTAGGAATACTGTATGCAGACAAGACCATTCCAGAGAGTTGGATAAACGAATAATAAATAGTATGTTACCATCTAAAGGTTATAACTATGCAAGAAAAGGCAAGATTGGTACTAGGTTTATTACAGGCTGTTCTAGGAAAGTCGTCAACATCCACAAAAGGCAACTTCGCCTTTCATTGTCCTGAATGCAAACATCATAAACCAAAGCTAGAAGTCGATCCGCACCTGGGAGTATGGCATTGCTGGGTATGTAACATAAAAGGCAGATCACCAGTAACATTACTAAAGAAGGTACATGCAGGTACTGAGCATATAGCTGAAATGAAGACCTACTTTCCGGACGGAAGAGGAGAAGTTTTAGATAAAACCTATGAAGTGGTTAAGCTACCAAGCGAATTTATACCACTATCCAAACCACTTACAAAGCTTGCTTTTAGACAAGCTAAATCATATATCATAAAGAGAGGACTTACAGAAGAGGATATCCTAAAATACAATATAGGATACTGCGAAACAGGTAAGTACGCCAATTCAATAATAGTACCATCCTACGGTAAAAGTGGACACATAAACTATTTTATCTCCAGATCCTTTGAAAAAGATCCAGGAAGAAAGTACAACGCCCCATCTTGCAATAAGAATGAGCTAATTGGATTAGAATACTATATAAACTGGAAGGTTCCAGTCATACTCTGTGAAGGTATTTTTGACGCTATTGCACTGAAAAGAAACGCAATTCCACTCTTTGGTAAGACTATTCCAAAGTCTCTTATGATGAAGCTTGTAGAGAGCGATGTTAAAACGGTTTATCTCGCGCTAGATAACGATGCATTAAAGCAATCGATTGGTTATGCACAACAACTAATAGACCTCGGTAAAGACGTTTATTTGGTTGAATTAGAAGGAAAGGATCCATCTGAGATGGGTTTTGAGATGGTCACAAAGTATTTACATCAAGCAAAACAGCTAACATTTAGCGATTTGATGCTCAAAAGAATGCAACTATGATAGTAGAACAAAGAAGTCAGGCATGGTTTGACCTCAGAAGAGGTAAGATAACCAGCTCAGAAGTTCATAAAATAATGGGAGGAAAGGACGATAGTCTTACCGATACAGCAAAAACCTATTTACTTGAGAAAGTTTCAGAGTCGTTAGGAGGCTTTGCAGCACCTGCAACCGGCGCAGCATTAGAATGGGGTACAGAATTAGAGGATTTAGCTATTGAGGTGTACAGTGAAAAGACTGGAAATGAGGTAGGTAAGGCATCTTTTATACCATACGACGATCATTATGGCGGATCACCTGATGGTTTAATACCTCCTGATGGAGTAATAGAAGTTAAATGTCCGTATACATCCACTAATCACTTTAAACACGGGATGATTAAGACTGATGCAGACTTTAAAAAAGTAGCACCCAACTACTATTACCAGTGTATTTCGAACATGCTATGTGCAAATGCACAATGGTGTGACTTTATTAGCTACGATCCACGTGTAGATTCACCGTACAATATATTCGTATATAGATTACAGAGAGATGAAACTGAGATTGAGGCGATGAAAGCGAAGCTAATAGTGGCAGTAAAGTATAAAGAGGAGCTCAAAGAAAAGCTAGGAGCGACTAAAGATGTAATAATTTAACTATTTATTAGTAATATGATCGACAGTAAACTACTAGGACAAACAATTGCGGAGGATATTATTAACGAAGTTGATGATAACGGAGCAGTTTCACAAGGTCCATGCTTCTATCCAGGAAGTTTTAAACCACCACATAAAGGGCATTTTGCTGTAATCGAAGCATTATCTGCAATGGATGATATATTAAGTATCAGAGTTATTATTAGCTCAGAAACAAGGGAAGGTATTACACCGGAAGATTCACTATCAATTTGGAGAATGTATATGGAAGCATCACCAAATCCAAAGGTACTATTACAAATATCACAAGGAAACTCACCTGTAGGAGATGTGTTTTCATATCTAAATAGCCACCCTGATACAAAAGTGCTATACGTAGTTGGTGGAGGTGACGAAACAGATGATCAGAAATACCTACAAGACCTACAAACCAAGTACCCAGGTGTTGTACGAGGATTGCCGATGAAGGAAAAGGCAGGAGTTGTATCTGCTTCCTACGTTAGAAATGTAGTAAGAGCGGGAGAGGAAGAGAAATTTAAGAAAACAATTCCAGGAGTAGCGTTTAATAAAGGCTTTGCAAAACCGATTTATAATCTACTGAGACAGGACATCACCGCAGCTCCAGTTGAACAAGAGCCAGTAAAAAAAGAATTACCGACAAATGAACCAACAGAAGCTTGATACACTAAAGCACTTCCTTAAGTACTGCAAGAAGGAATTGACTATACAATCATTACCGCCAATTAAATTGATCAACGATCCTGCATTTGTGTTGGATAATAGGTCTTTTGGTGGTTACTATCCTAACGATAACATCATAAAGGTTTACTGCGGTAATAGGATAATGGCAGATTATCTAAGAAGCCTTGCACACGAATTAACACATCATAGACAGCGTGAGCTAAACATGATACAGGATGATTCAGGAGAGGCTGGATCAGAAATAGAGAATGAAGCTAATGCAATGGCTGGTATAATCATGAGAGATTACGGTCAAATTAATCCTAATATCTATGAGGTAAGTAATCAATTACAAGAATCAAAACAGCTAAGTCTACAAGAAAAAATTGTGAAAGTACCGCAGCAAGTTACGGATTTAAGCGATGCTGCTTATCAATACATTGAAACGAATAAAAAAAAGTTAAGTAAGAAACTTAATAGAACATCTGAGAATGCCTATATAGATCCACGCTTTGTAGATTATTTTGAAGTTACGGATATGAAAACAGGTGAAAATAGGCCTGTAAGTTTAGGTATGTACGACGATCCTGAAGATGGATCTGGAGGTGGTGTAGAAGTTATTAAAAACAGATTAGTGGTCGTTGTAAATTTAGCAAAAGTAGAAGACGCCAAGACATTTATAGATACAGTTAAACACGAGATAATACATACAATGGATCCTAAGGTAATGGACCCGGCAGTATTTGCAGGATTAGAACCAAGAGATGCAGAACCGCAAGAAGATTATCCAAAATACGTTAAATCACCAAGAGAATTTGACGCTTTCTCAACAGTACTTATTACAAAACTCAAGGATAATTTGAGAGAAAAGAGTAGTAATCTAACAAAAGACAGCAAAGCACTGATACAATTACTCTCAGATCTACTTACACAGGATTTAAGAACAGTGGCATTAAATCCAGATTACAAGGATCTTATAAAATACTTTACATATCAAGAAGATACCGACAAAGCAATGCGGGAATTTATAAACCAACTAGGCATGTTAAAGACTTGGGCTACGAAACCAACCCTATATAAACAATTCCTAAAACGATTAGGAACCGAAATATAAATAAAAATGTTATGGATAATACACTAAAAAAGGAATTCTCGAAGAAAGACGTTACGAGAATGAGAAATTTAATCACTGGTAAAACTGGTGATGGTACTCAAATACAAACAGGTTGGGAGAAAGATAAGCAAACTCACAAAGAAGGCGATACTTGGGAAGACGACGGAAAGCA
>Ga0181358_1001701_pt1 | contig 10073 bp, 14 predicted proteins | sample Fa13VDMM110SD_FD_130096 | JGI IMG/M metagenome (GOLD analysis project Ga0181358, IMG submission 130096) | Freshwater viral communities from Lake Michigan, USA - Fa13.VD.MM110.S.D | ecosystem: Environmental > Aquatic > Freshwater > Lake | place: USA: Michigan | collected 2013-09-24
GAGATTGAGCAGCGCAAAAAGCTTAATGTAAAAATACAATGGGCTACACCAGACATAGATAAACAAATTATGTTTATGGCAAGGGTTAGTAATCCTGCTAATCAAACCAGCGACAACACCCGCCTGCTTTACTACTGCATGGAAGAAGGACACGTTAGTCCTTTTGATATGGCAAACGTATGTCTTGAAATTAATACTACTCGTGACATTGGTCGTCAGATATTGCGACACAAGTCTTTTTATTTTCAAGAATTCTCTCAACGATATGCAACAACAAATGCTCTTGATCCTGCACCGTACAGAGAATGTCGCTTGCAAGATTTAAAAAATAGACAAAACTCTATTGAAAATAAAGACCTTCTTTTAAAAGCTAAGTGGGAAGAAGTTCAACAGATTGTTATTGACGTATCAAAGTATGCTTATGACTGGTCAATTAAAAACAACATTGCTAAGGAACAAGCCCGTTCTATTTTGCCAGAAGGATTAACTAGTTCTAAGATATATATGAACGGAACAATGCGTAGTTGGATATTCTATTTAAAGCAACGGCTTGATGTATCAACACAAAAAGAACATCGTATCATTGCTGAAGAAGTGTTGTCTAAGTTAAAGACGGTGGCTCCTATCACTATGAATGCATTCTTTCCTAACAAAGAGTGAACATGACAACAGACTCAGCCTCAGCTTTCCTATGGTATGATAATCGTAGACCTAGCATTTTTGCTAGCGATCCCGCCTTTAGTAAAAAAGCCAAGACAAACATAAAAACTATCGACAACAATAGAAAGAAAGGATTAAGTTATGGAACTATTAAAGGCTTATCCAAACGTAGCGATGAGTTGTTGATAACCAACAATTTGTTTTTAAAATATGCGAAAGAGTTTAAACAATAATGAGTGATGTTGAAAAGTATTATGAAGCTATTAGAAAGAAATGGCACAGCCCAACAAAACCTTGGGCAGAGATTTCTCTTGAGCAACAACAAATGGTGATACATAGTATTAATATGTTACTACATGTCCTTGGATAATGTCATTCATATCTATACACAAACCCTGTTCAGATTGTGGAAGTAGCGATGGGTTGTCAATCAATGATGACTTCTCAACGTATTGCTTTGCTTGTGCAAACTTTACTCCATCCGATCAATCAATTTATACTGAGAAGTCTATGCCACCAGAAACCATTGTTGTAAAAGACATGACTAGCTTTTTAGAAAGCTACAACAACGGAGTTATTACATCTATCTCTGAACGAAAACTATCTAAAGATACTGTTGAGAGGTACGGGGTTGTTCGTAATGATGGCAATTACTTATTCCCCTATTACGACAAAGACAGCAGCTTATGTGGAGCTAAGGTTAGAAGCATTAAAGACAAAGTGTTTTCAACCATAGGTAACTTTTCTGCTGGTACATTATTTGGTCAAAACATTTTTCCATCAGGGGGTAAGTATGTCACTGTTACTGAAGGAGAGTTTGATGCCTTGGCTGTATACCAACTCACTGGCTCTAAGTACCCTGCCGTATCTATTCGTAATGGTGCTGCTGCTGCTTTAAAGAATTGCAAAGACGCCTACGAATATTTGAATAGCTTTGAAAACATTGTCATCTGCTTTGATGGTGATGAGCCGGGTATGAAGGCATCAAAGGAAGTTGCTGAGTTGTTTGGTAGCAAGGCTAAGGTGTTCAAGCCTTTGCCAGAATACAAAGACGCATGTGACTGGCTTGCTGACGGCAAAAGCGCAGCGTTTGTTAGCCGCTGGTGGGCTAGTGAAGGCTTCATCCCTGACGGCATTGTGAGTGGTTCTACGCTGTGGGAAGAGGTGTCTAAACCAATGGCACCAGCAGACTGTAAGTATCCTTGGCAGGGTTTGAATGATCTAACCTATGGCATCAGGTTTGGTGAGCTTGTCACCATCACTGCTGGTAGTGGACTAGGTAAGAGCCAAGTGCTGCGTGAAATTGCTTGGCACATTTTACAGACCACCTCTGACAGTGTTGGTCTAATGTTCCTTGAAGAGAGTGTGAAGAAGACAGGCTTGTCTTTGATGAGCTTAGCTGTTGACACACCCTTGCATTTACCCGATACAGGATCTGTGTCTGATCAACAACGACGACAGGCTTTTGATAGCACCCTTGGCACTGGTCGTGTGTTCTTGTTCGATCACTTTGGCAGCACCAGTATTGGCAACATCATCAACCGGGTTAGATACTTGGCTAAGGGTTTGAATTGCAAGTACATCTTTCTTGATCATTTAAGCATCATCGTATCTGCCCAAGAGAACAACGATGAGCGTAAAGCCATTGATGAAATCATGACAAAGCTTAGGATGCTTGTGCAAGAAACAAACATTGCCCTCATTATTGTCAGTCATCTTAGGCGTCCGTCTGATAAGGGACACGAAGAGGGTGCTGCTACCAGCCTTGCTCAGCTACGGGGCAGTGCTTCCATTGCACAGCTCAGCGACATGGTGATAGGGCTTGAGCGTAATGGACAACATGAAGACCCTCTGGTGAGAAACACTACTCAGCTTAGGGTTTTGAAGAACAGGTATAGTGGCACTACTGGACCAGCAGGTTGCTTGCTTTACAACAAAATCACAGGACGGATGACTCCTACTGGTGATATCTCTGACGTACTTTGAAAGGAAACATTATGGACAGCATTGAATATTGGCAATCCGTTTTAAACAAGCTTGATAAGAAATCATTTAAGGCAATTAATAAAATCAAACCCGTTGTTCATTATTTAGGAACACCTAAGTTTTACTTCAATCACGATGAGTCATTTATCAGGGCAAAGGTTTTTTGTTTAGATCACCCGGAACTTGGGTGTCAGACTATCAATACAAGCATTGTTATTTCTATCAATGACGATGGGTGTTTTGAAACACTTAACACTTTTTATAAATCAAAACCGTTTGGTGAATCCCCTCTTTCATCTAACGTTGAAGAAATGCTTTGCGCTGCTTAAACTATGAGTGATTATGTATATGATTTGGAAACCTACCCAAACATCTTTACTTTTTCCGCTATCAAAACAGATGGCAGTGAAAGACAAGTGTTTGAAATGTCTACTCGTAAAAACGAAGCAGACAAAATGTTTTCGTTTCTTGATCGCTTACATGATAATGGTGATCGCTTGGTTGGGTTCAATAATGTAGGGTTTGATTGGCCTGTCGTTAAAGGTTTGCTTGATGTTAGGGATAAGGCTGTCACTGTACCGGGCAAGTCCGTTGCAAACAAAGCCTATCGTTTAGCGCAAGCAATCTTTAACGATCAGAAACAAGCGTTTAAGCCGGTTAAGTCTACAGATATGGTGGAACAGATTGACCTGTTTAAAATCTATCACTTTGATAACGTAGCTAAAGCAACGTCTTTGAAGATGCTTGAGTTTAATATGAAGGTTGATGACATCCGTGATCTGCCTTTTCCACCGGGAACATTATTGACCGATGATGAAATGGATGTGTTGATTAGTTACAACATGCATGATGTTGATAACACTTTACGTTTCTACCTGTTGTCAATTCCTCTGATTACTTTTAGAGAAGAGTTGACAAAGAAGTATAAGCGTAGCTTCATGAATCATAACGATACCAAAATTGGTAAAGACTATTTCATTATGCAGCTTGAAAAGTCTATGCCAAATTCTTGTTATAAAAAGAACAAGGATGGGTCTAGGTCAATCAACCAAACAAAGCGTCCTGTTATTGCTATTAAAGATTGCCTGTTTAGATATTACAACTTTACTCGTCCTGAGTTCTTAGCAATAGTTAATTGGTTTAATCAACAGCACATCACAGAAACCAAAGGAGTATTCTCTGACATTGAAGAACACTTGCTTGGTGATGTTGCTCAATACGCTGACACCATTGTTAAACGTAAGAAGTTTAAAGAGGAGCCAGATCAAGCAGCCTTGATTGACTTCAAGGCTGAGCATCCAATGGGCTGGGTCGAGCCTAAAGAGTTGAAGGTGAAGAAGAAAGGTGAAACTCAATACAGCTATTGGGGTCATTGGAAAGAAGCAACCAATCTTAATGTTGTAGTTGATGGCTTTCGTTTCGACTTTGGTACTGGTGGCATTCACGGCAGTGTGCCTCCTTCAATCATTGAAGAAGATTTTGATTACGTGATTGTTGATGCTGACGTTGCTTCTATGTATCCCAATGTTGCCATCAGTAACAACGTCTATCCAGAACATCTTACTGACGCTTTCTGTACCATCTACAAAGACGTATACGAACAGCGTAAGAGCTATGCCAAGAACACGGCAGAGAACGCTATGCTTAAGCTGGCATTGAACGGTGTGTATGGTGATAGCAACAACCAGTACAGCCCTTTCTATGACCCTAAGTACACAATGACCATTACGATTAATGGGCAGTTGCTGCTTTGTTTGTTGGCTGAAAAGCTTCTTGCCATTAAAGGCTTGAAGATGGTTCAGATAAATACAGACGGTGTCACTGTGTTGTTGCCTCGTGGTAGTCGTCCTCAATACAATAAAATCTGTGAAGATTGGCAGAAGAGAGTTAACTTACAGCTTGAGTTTGCTGAGTATTCAAAGATGATTATTCGTGATGTCAATAACTACATTGCCATATACACAAACGGCAAGGTTAAACGCAAGGGCGCTTATCAATACGAAGGGCTAGGTTGGCATCAAGATCAAGGTGGTCGTGTCATAGCGATGGCTGCTGAGGCTTCTATTTTGACAGGCGCAGACCTATACGACTTCATCAGCAACCATGAAGACAAGTACGACTTCATGCTACGCACTAAGGTGCCTCGTAGCAGCAAGCTTGTTCAAGTGTTTAGTGATGGCACAGAAGTTCAACAACAAAACATCTGTCGTTACTACGCCTGTAAAACAGGTGGTCAGCTAATCAAAGTTATGCCTGCGCTTTATGCTGGTGATCCTGACAGAAGGCTTAGTGTTGAAAGCGGCTGGGCAATGAAGGTTTGTAACAACATCAAAGACTTTAGTTACGACATTGATTACGACTACTATGTTGAAGCGGCAAAGAAACTTTTGATAGGATGTGAAGAAACAGTTGCAATTCCTGAAGACCCCTATGTATAATCCATTGCTTGTTATGTTTAACAAGACGGCATAGATGGCCCCGATAGCGCCATCATTTTCAAAAGGAACTCTATGAGTGAAGATAAAAAACGAGTGAAGATTAAGGCAACCATCTACTGGTGCTTTCATAATAAGCTGAATGAGATGGCTGGTAAATACACAGTTGATCTTTGCAACTTGTCTGAAGCTGCCGTAACTGCTTTGGAAGAAATGGGAATCAGTGTTCAATCAAATGATAAGCATCCAGAAAAAGGAATGTATATCACTTGTAAGTCACAAAATCCGATTCGCATTTTCGATAACGATGGTGACGAAATTACAGAAGAGATTGGTAATGGCAGTCTTGCCAAAGCTATGATTGGTTCTTACGCTTGGACTTATAAAAACAAGAAAGGTACTAGTCCTTCCATTGGCAAGTTGATTGTCACCAACTTGGTTGAGTATGGTGGTGGTGGTGACATTAACGAAGATGAGGCCCTTTAAAATGAACGAACTTAAACTTACTTTTACCCTGTCGCTTGATCAAGCAAACCTTGTTATGGCTGCTCTAGGCAAACTGCCTTATGAAGCCTCAGCCAGTGTGATTGCTTTGCTGCAGCAGCAAGCTGATCCACAAGTTAAGGAAGCACAAGCCAACCACAGCCGCGCCCTTGAGCCTATTGCTGACTGATGATTGCATTGCTGGACGCCGACATACTGGCTTACCGCATTGCCTTTGCCTGCAAGGATGAAAAGGTTAACGCTGCTAGGCTCAGACTTAGTAGCTACATCATTGACATCCTTGCACTTAAAGTAGATCGAACATACACAGATTGCTTTGTTGATGATTGGAAACTCTACATTACGGGCAAAGGAAACTTTCGTGAACAGCTTGCAATAACGGCTCCGTATAAAGGAAACAGAACAGCGCCTAAACCAGAACACCATCAGGCTATGCGTGATTGGTTGTTGAAGGAATGGAACGCTATCAATGTTCAGGGCAGTGAAGCAGACGATGCCATTGCCACTGAAGCAACAAAGCTTGGTGCAGGCAACTGCATCATGGTGAGCGTTGACAAAGACTTTGATCAGATACCGGGATGGCATTACAACTTTGTCAAAGACATTGGATACTATGTCACTGAAGAAGAAGGATTGCTATCGTTCTATAAGCAAATACTGACAGGCGATGACGCTGACAACATCAAAGGAATATATGGCATTGGCCCAGCGAAAGCTGGAAAGATGCTAGCAGAAACTGATAATGATGAGTTGGCAATGTGGCAAGTTTGTTTAGATGCTTATGAAGGTAATGATGATAGGGTTCTTGAAAACGCTAGACTGCTTTGGCTTAGAAGGTATGATAATGAATTGTGGGTTCCACCAACATTAAGGATTGATAATGGAAATTGAAATTAAACCAAACGATGTGATGATTGTCTTTCGCCCTATGGGTGTTGAGGATGGTGCTTGGGATGGCAATTACAGCATTGCTATTAGTGCTATTGGACCTTTAACATTGTCAGAAGACGATGTTGGTAAACTAATTTCATCTGCAATGATGACAGCAGCTTGTACTAAACTGCTTGAGACAGATAATGAATTGGTTGAAAGAGCAGCTAAGCATTGCGAAGAATCTTTTGGCAACATGGAAGAAGCCATTGCCATTCCGATCAATGTTTATGACAAAGGTCATTCATTGAGTAAAGATACTGAAACAGTTGGTGGTATGCAGTGATGACTGAATCTCCTTTCATAACAGAACAGCAGCGTCTTCATGACTACGTTGATAAAATTAATCAAGCTGAGGGAGTCGGTGTCAAATATGACGGTGGAAAACCTCAATGGAGTTTGATGCCTTGGGATGCACTCACTGAAGTTGTTGATGTATTGACATACGGTGCAAAGAAATATTCTTCAGACAATTGGAAGATTGTTCCTAACGCTCGTCAGCGATACATCGACGCAGGCTTTCGCCACTTCACTGCCTATGCTGCTGGTGAGAAAAACGATAGAGAGACTGACATGAACCACCTCGCTCATGCCATGTGCTGCATGTTGTTTCTTCTTGCCTTTGATAAGGATGGAATTAAATGATTACAGTAAACGTAACCATTGCTGCTGAGTTCGACGGTGTTGAAAAAGATTATGAAAACCATGATGATTTTCTAGACGCTGTTGTTGCTCATGTGCAATATGGCCTTGATCGACTTGATGTTATCTCCGTTGTCTATAGCGACAAGTCTGTACAATCACATTTGCTTTAATGAGAAACGGTGGTGAATGGACAGAGGCTAGATTCAGAAGCTTTGTAACATCGTCACTAAGGGCTGCTTCTCGTAGGTGGCCTGTGAAGTTTAAAGCACTGAAGGAAGCTTTTGTTGGTCGTAAGACTAATAACAAAACTGGAAAGCTTGCTATGCATTACAAATGCGTTAGCTGTAATAAACATTTTGTAGCTGCTGATGTTCAGGTTGATCATATATCTCCAGTGGTAGACCCCGTAAAAGGTTTCTTAAGCTGGGATGTTTATATAGACAATTTGTTTTGTGAACTGAATAACCTACAAATTTTGTGCCAGCCCTGCCATAAAAAAAAGACGGCAGAAGAAAAACTGATGAGGAAAAAGAAATGAATTTTATAGGAATGCTAACTCTACTGTTTATTGGACTTAAACTTACAGCAGTTATTGATTGGAGTTGGTGGTTTGTGTTGATGCCGTTGTATGTGTCTGTTTCATTGCCATTTTTGTTTTTTATTATGGGTTTTATTTATCGTCTAACTTATAAGAAAAAGAAATGAGCCTCTTAAAATACCCACACCTTGAACGGTTTGGCACCACTGAAGTAGAAGCCATTGAGGTAGGGACAGCCTATGTGTTTCCTAAACTTGATGGTACTAATGCCAGTGTATGGGCAGCGGAAGACTACTCAATCAAAGCAGGTAGTCGTAACCGTGAGCTAAGCCTTGACTCAGATAATGCTGGCTTCTATGCTGCTATGCTGCAGGATAAACAAGTTGGTGCTTATCTACTTGAGTATCCCTATCACATCCTGTACGGTGAATGGCTTGTGCCACATACGGTGAAGACCTATGTTGACACTGCTTGGCGAAAGTTCTATGTGTTTGATGTGTTTAATAAACTCACCAGCCAGTTCATTCCTTTCACTGAGTATGAAGAAAGACTTAAGGCATATGGTCTTAAATACCTAGCTCCCATTGCCATCATTAAGAACGGTGACCTTGATGTCTTTACAAAATGCCTTGAGAAGAACACGGTGTTGATTAAAGACGGTGAAGGTGTTGGTGAAGGCATTGTCATTAAGAACTATGACTATGTGAATAGGTATGGCAGGGTTACATGGGCTAAGCTAGTCACTAACGAATTCAAAGACAAGCACCATAAAGAAATGGGAGCGCCTTTGATTGGTTGTGAAATTGTTGAAGAAAAGATTGTTAATAAACTTGTAACTGAATCACTAGTTGATAAGGTGGTTGCAAAGATTATTACTAGCAACGATGGTGTTTGGTCTAGCAAAAATATTCCTCAACTAATTGGCACAGTCTTTTACGACTTGGTTAGAGAAGACATTTGGACAATGGTTAAAGAATTTAAGAACCCAACAATTAATTTCAAAACCCTAAGCCACTACACTACAGCAAAAATTAAAGAACTACGAAAGGATTTATTTTAATGAATAAATAGTATAACTGCCATCCCTTCAAGGAGCCTGTGCGCTCCTTTTTTAATTTAACCAAGGAAACTTAATGAGTGAATTTCGTAATAGCTTTGCAGAGAATGTGTTTCGCTTTAAATACGCGCAAGGCCCCGGCGACCGGTGGTCCAAGTTAGCTGAGCGTCTTGTGGAGGATGTATGTGGTAGTCGTAACGGTACGATGTCGGTTCTTATGTCAACGGAAGATCGTAAGCAACTGACCAACTTGATTAAGGAAATGAAGTTCATTCCCGGTGGTCGTTATCTCTACTACGCTGGTCGTCCCTTCAAAGCCTACAACAATTGCTTCCTGCTTCGTGCTGAAGAAGACACCCGTGAAGAGTGGAGCAACGTGACATGGAGGGCTATGTCGTGCTTGATGACAGGTGGTGGCATTGGCATTGACTACTCACGCCTGCGTCCTGCTGGCAAGGCTCTGTCGCGTACTGGCGGCACTGCCTCTGGTCCAATTCCTCTCATGTCTGCCATCAATGAGATTGGTCGTAACGTAATGCAGGGTGGTAGTCGTCGCTCTGCCATCTATGCCAGCTTGAATTGGCAGCATGAAGATGTGCAGAAGTTTTTATACATCAAGAACTGGAGCGACGATATTAAAGCAATGAAGCTCAAAGACTTCAATGCTTCGGCCCCACTGGACATGACCAACATCAGCGTTAATTACGACGATGCTTCTCTATTTGGTGGCCTTGAGAACAACCCTGTGTTTATGCAGAACGTTCGTCAGGCAATGGAGACTGCAGAACCCGGCTTCAGCTTTAACTTCGGAGCTAAGCAGAACGAAACCCTGCGTAACGCCTGCACTGAAGTGACTTCAGAGGACGATAGTGATGTGTGCAACTTGGGCAGCATCAACATGGGACGCATCACCAGCATCGAAGAGTTTAAACAAGTGGTTGAACTTGGCTCTAAGTTCTTGGTGTGTGGTACGCTGAGGGCTGATCTGCCTTATGAGAAGGTGTATAAGGTCAGGGAGAAGAACCGTCGTCTTGGCCTTGGCTTGATGGGCATTCATGAGTGGCTGCTAAAGAAAGGCTACAAGTACGAAGTGACGCCAGAGCTACACAAGTGGCTGTCGGTGTATCGTGATGAGAGCAAACGTGCTGCTGATGAACATTGCGATAGGTTCTTCATTAGCCATCCTGTAGCATACCGTGCCATTGCTCCTACAGGCAGCATTGGTATTTTGGCAGGAACCACCACAGGCATTGAACCATTGTTTGCTGTTGCTTACAAGCGTCGATTCCTCACTGAAGGAACCAAATGGAAGTATCAA
>Ga0181358_1001704_pt1 | contig 10058 bp, 7 predicted proteins | sample Fa13VDMM110SD_FD_130096 | JGI IMG/M metagenome (GOLD analysis project Ga0181358, IMG submission 130096) | Freshwater viral communities from Lake Michigan, USA - Fa13.VD.MM110.S.D | ecosystem: Environmental > Aquatic > Freshwater > Lake | place: USA: Michigan | collected 2013-09-24
AAACCTCCCTGCTCATTCGAATCTATAATTTGTTTGGGTAGTAGGTAGCCTTTCAATAATTCATCAAACCTAACATCAGGAATCTGATCGTAGTGATCCATTGTATTTGCCGTTTCCTTATCTATTTGACCACTCATCAGACTTGTATTATATCCCTTCAGTCCGAGGTAAAATGGATCTTTATAGTTATTTGGATCTCCTGCAGGAAGTCGCTTTATATTTGCCTTCGGTATCAATGATCCACTAGCTGTAAATAGTCCAGCCATTGGTGCAGCAGTTAGATAATTCAGTAGCTCTCCTGTTACCTTTTCAACTGATATTTCTGTTATTTGTTTAGCCTTCGGATTTTGGGTAATGGCCGAATACTGTACAATTGTTAGCATTGCTTCTAATGCTGATGCTAGTCCGGCGTCTTTGTTAGTTTGCTTCTTGTCAGCATCTGTTGGTCCGGTTGATGTATTAAATCTTGCATCACCGCGATTTGGTAGTGCTTGGATGGGTAGTGGGGGCTTTACGGATTGGACAAGTTTTGATAGATAGTTTATATTCTGTGTTCTAATTGCTACCGTTATATATAAATCTAAGTTTTTTGAGTAGGTCTCTCCGTAGACTGGTCCAGCATCACTATCTGAATAGTTTTTATACAATGGCACATCTTTAATAAGAAACTGCCGATCAAACTGTAACCAGTTAGTGTAATTTGGTGGTGCTATATTATCAGTGGTCACGCCGCTTGCATTTTTTAATTCTGCAGTACCGGAAAATTGTATTGGTGTTATTTCGGTGATACCCCACTTATTATCTGCACTGTTGTAAATAAGTTGCTCAAGCTTCTCTTTTAGCTGTGTCTCAACAACATCTAAATCAAAACTCTTGTAGCCAGCACTAATAGCTAAATCTATAGCAGCCTTATCTGGTCCGCCTTCTGGCGGCATGGAAATGGCCAATCCGGTTTGAAATCCGCCAGTTTTTACAGATACATTGCCAAGTGGAAAGTATATATCAATATCTTGCTTTGAGTTAAAGGAAGCGTCGGCAATAAAGCTGAAGGGTTTTTTGGCGGTATCAAAGGTACGCTGATCATTAAGTCCGTTTGCAACAGTTGCAGTGGATAGTAAGTCCATAATACTAAGCCCTGTTACACCATCAGGACGAAACTCAGATACTTTTGCAGCCTTGTTAATAGCTAGCAAATCTATATTGTAAATATCACCTACTACGATTGGTAATAAAGTTGTAAAGTTTGGTTGTGCTTTGGGATAGTATATATTCTGACCTACGATGTAGCCAAAGGGATCGGTAGGCTGTAGTGTAAAATTGACCGCAATACCGGTGGAATCTCTGTCCGTCGGGGGTTTTGGAGGGCCAATTATCAACTGCTTCATAATAAACTCTATATCAGTTGGAAAGGTAAAGGCATGCTTGAGATATGCTTGATCTAAAAGATCACTGAAAGACTTTATAGGAAACTGTTTCTTATTTGATGCCGCATTGGTTTGATTGGCGGATTTGATAGGGTCAGCTTCTGCATCAAATTTTGCCTGATCATCTTGTTTTTTTGTAAGATTTCTTATATCTGCCGCCGCCTGCGCCAAAGCGGCGTTGAATTTTTTAAACTGACCTGCTATACCTGGTGGTAATTTATTGATGCCGTTAATCTTCTGTGTATCCATTATACTACCCAGACCTATCAATTTGATAGAACAATCCCAGCCACCCTCTTGATTCATTGAGTACGTAAAGTTTGTAACTGTTCCGAGCATCGCATCATAGTTACCATCAGTTTCCTTGATTCTAAGATTGATATCGTACTGAAGCTCTTCCTTTGTTACTCTTGGCTCAAAGAAGTTATCAACTCCGCTACTGTTTGTGTATAGTGTAGGATCGGGTGTTTTATTATCATAGTATACTGTGTGCCCCCATTCTAACAACATTGTGAATCCCAATCTAAAATACAGAGCATCAATCACATCAAGTTGGTTCATATTCCAAACCTTGAAGTTAATAGTTGCATATCTTAATGATCCTAATTTACCTGCTGTTTCAACTGTTACTGACTCGAGGCCAGGCATTGGTCTGTACCCTTGATCATAAATTCCTCCTAGACCATATGCTCCATCTAATCCTATTCCCGATCTTAGTTCTGTTTTATTGTCAATTTGTTTTGAGGTTCCTCCACTAAGTATCCAGTTCTTGGCTATGGAAGTATTTTTATCTGCTGAGTTTACTGTTGCGGCAGTGAATCCTTCTAGATTGGTATAGATTTTATTTAAGTATTCTGCATACTCTTCATTAACCTCTACAGACGAGTTTAATTTAACCCACGCTATTTTATTTCCTAAATACAGTACCTGCTCGATATTTCTCTGATCCTTAGAACTCATAGCTACGCGTGTTGCTAATTGGTTTACTACAAAATCTCTAAAAGGAGCACCTATTACATTTGATAATCTAAATCCCATTGTTTGTTCTTTTATAACTTGCTACTATACTTTGTGTATCGATTGGTATTCTTAACTGCATTCCTATTGGTGGATAGATTGAGTCTCCTGGTAATGCATTTGCTGATGCTATGATCCACCATAGACTACTATCCTGATAAAAATCGTATGCAAACAAATCTAATCTATCTCCAATTGTAGTTATTACATAATAATCGTCATTCCGAGGTTGTATGTCGGGATAGACATTATTTATATAATACTGATTTTTGGTCGTATCTAGCGTTGTTTTTTTTATTGTTTGATATCTTGATGCCATAGTGCTTGTTTATTAAGGGCCTTTTTTCTTTTTGTTTGTTGTTCCTTTAACACCTACTGCTGCTTTAGCTGCTGCAGTAGCTACTGCTTGTGCAGTTGCTGCAGCTTTTTGGGCAGCATCATAATCAGCGATGCGTTTATTTCTTCTAGCTAGGAAAGCAGCTGCCTCTGCCGCCTCTGCTGCCGCCCGCTCCGTTATTCTTTTGGCAGCCTGCCCTGCAGTATCGGTAATAATGGCGGTAGCTGCATCCTTCCATTTAGGATCTTTATTACCTATAAATCTCATGTCTTCATTGTAGATAGTTTCTCTTCTTGGTAAGAAGTCGTGAATAGGTTTAAACGAGCACTGAACTTCTACTACTTGTGGCAGTTGATTCATGTCTAGATCTATTCCATCTGTTGTCTGATCTAATGCTATCTCCCATGAAGTACTGTTATCAACACTTATATTTACACTTTCTAAGAATCCAGGTACTCTATACAGATAATCTCCTATTGTTAATTGTACTACAGACCCTCTCATTAACTGCGAAGTTGGAGAGTAGTCTGGGTATATTTGAGATATTAAGTGATTTAATTTTGCATATAGTGGTCTCATTTCACTTCTCGAGAAAGCTGCTATCTTGAATCCAAAACTAATACTTCTATCAAAACCTTGATATGTTCTAAAAGTTTCACCTCTACCTAGATACTTAAATGAATTAAACTCCGCTTGATGATTATCCGTAAAACTTGTCATAAAAGCTCGAAATATTAATGCTACAGCGTCTCCAGGATTATCATTGTCTAAACATTCAAAAGCAAATTTTATAATATCCTTTGTATTAACACCACCTGCTTCCCACGGATCCATACCATTTGCATCATAATAAAAAGCACTAAGGGCGTTTACTCGGTCAACTTTATTATCGTTTACCTTATCATAGGTAACTCTATTTCCCACCAATGTTTCCGGAATCCCCGGATCACCTTTAATAGCTGGGCTATACCAGTCTTTTGTAGTGGGGTCGGTGTAATTAGCAGTAAGAAAATTGCCTGGTAATCCTGTTCCAGTAGCTAGTTGAGCTCTAAAATCTCGTACTTTAGGGCTTGATTTACGGCTGCCATCGGTAGTATCTTGATTTAGCAACTGTTGATAAGTCATTGTGAAGGCGTTGTACAACTGTGCTGCTTTATCTGCTGCCTGTGTTGTATCGACTACTCTTTTTATTCTCGTATACCCAATGCCGTAGGATGATCCAGGACCACCTAAATAATTTAATATCTCACCACCTAATGGAGATATACCGTATTTGTTGCTTGAATCTAATCTTGCCACAGCGTCCAACCGTTTTGTTTCGTACTGAACGGGATTAGGTACATTCTTGGTTGATACTAAAATTGGATTAACTAATGCTAACTTACTTTGTTGTAACACCGCTAATCTGTTCGTATTTGGTGTATTATTGTTGGTTACGTAGTATTCGTAGGTTTGTTGTGGGGGAGTGAAATATTTCGGTAATAAACCGTGTCTAGGCATGTGTACGCCAGTGCCTTGCATCAATACTTGGTCGAGTGTCGACTGTCCTTTTGGACTGTATATTCTAGTGCTTGCTATAATTTCTAGACTGTCCTTGAGAGTAAAATCTCTCGTGATATTCAAATTAAAAGCTCTTGTAGTAGTTGGTACTTGTATATTTGGATTGCTTAATTGCAAGCCTTCTTGCTTTAGTAAAAATATACCACCTCTTTTTGGATCCTTTAAAAATCCTGCTATTCTAGCCTTATCAATCTCACCAGCCAATGTTGTAGGATTACCTGCAGGACCATTTAATGTCGTAGAGCCTCCTCTGATAGGAAAATCTAGAGATTCTCTGTTAGAGTTAAAGTAATCACCATATATAAACAGTTGCGGGTTTGTTTCTATTGTATCTGGAGTAGGCGAAGATATTTGAACATAGGGTAAGCCACTTGATCCACCACCCGGTCGATCTCCTCCGTACTTTAAGGACTTTAAATCTGTTTTGAAATTAATTAATGGCATCCTTAGGTTTGTTTAGCTTATTTTTAATGAGTCCAAATAGGTCATCTGATTACTAGGTGTAAATACGACGTCGATTGGTTTAGGTACTGGTAGTGGATTTGAAGATGGGGTTGTGAACCCTCTCTGCTTGTTTATTTCATTTGCAGGCTGGGATTCAAATACGCCGCTAATAGACGTTTGACCTTGCTTACTCAGTGTTGACTTTCTTATTTGATTTAGTATCGGTTTTCCCATTTTTATGTTAATTTAAAGTAATCCTACTTTCGGTGAACCACTCCAGCACCGTAAAATGGTGAAGACGGTTGAGAAATATCTGTTCCTTTATTTCCTGCATTATCCGTTGTAACTCTATGATCTTGCATTATGTTTTTTGTTACCATTGATGTAAAAACTCCTCCCTCTACTACTAGATTACTTGTATTCTGTACTACCGTTGTACCTCCTCCCTGTGCTGCTGCTCCACTGGCTGCTGCTCCTTGTGCTGCTTGATTCATTGGTGAAATTGGTTGGCTTGCAGTACCTTCACCTGCTACTGATGCGGCGCTACCACCATCTAGCAGTGATGTTAGTTTATCGTATGCATATAGGCCCATAGCAAGTCCTGCTGCTCCTGCTATTGGTCCACCTAGTCCCATAGAAGCTGCTATACTAGCGGCTGCAAAAACTGCTGCTGCTGTTGCTATTATTTTTATATATGGAATAGCTTTTTGTAGGTATCCTGGAATTTTTTCGAGGAAACCAGGTATTCCTTTTACGATATCAGCCACGTATTGAAATACGGTTCTCACTTTCATTCCAAACTCATGCACTAATTTAGTATTATTTAACCATCCCGCTACTGTGTTTACTATTTCAATTACTGGTCCTCTTAGAATTGAGCCGAGTAGGTCTTTAATTCTTTCTAAAGTAGCTTCCCATGTTTCATTTGCAGAGGCTCTTGATAAATCGGATTGTTCTTCTTTACTTAATGACTCAGCTATCTTCTTTCTACCTTCTACCGTTTTCATTAATATTCCGTATCTATTAGCTAACGACTGTCCCTCTTGTGCACCTAAAGCAGTAATTTGCCTTTGTGCATTATACATCTTATTTAACTCTTCAACAGAAGTTGACATTAGGTCGGCGTATGAGTCTTGCTCAATTTGACCTAAATCATTCCACTCAACAAAGGTAAGTCCTTGCGTATTCAGTTCCTTCATTAAATTTACCGTGTCACGAGCTTGAGCAAACTGCCTTGCTTTTTGTAAATCAATTTTACTGCCTGTTAGTGCTTGAAACTCAAATTCTTTACCGATACTGCTTTCAAAATCTAATAATCCCTTTCCTTTATTTTGTATATCCTCTAAGGTTGTTCCTAATTTTTTTGCCTGTACAATAGACTTCACAAGTTCCTTAACATTACCTCCAAAGTTCATTAAAACAGTTTTGGATGTTGCTGCTATTGCACCTAGAATTTGTTTATTAGTCATCATGAAGCCGTTTCTTGCAGCTTCTACCTTCGCTGTTCCTACTAGAATTCCGTATGTAGATTTTATCGATTTTCCTGTGTATGCAGAAGCTGTTGAAAGAGCTTCCATATCACCTGCACTTGCTCCAATTCTTTTTTGAATAAGTGTCATGCTGCCTGCAAAGGATGCAGTGCTTGGCACCATAAAGCCTAGCTGATCATTCATTTCGCTAAAGGTCTTTACGATATCCTTTGCTTGCAAGCCTAAGTTCATCCCACTTGCAGCAATTGCTTGGAACTTTCCTTGCAGTCTTCCAGCCTCTCCTACACTCACTCCTATACTCTTAGCTGCATCGTATACTTTTTGATCAAATGCTAATGCCCACTTAAATAATGTTGTAAATAGGCTAATAGCACCTGTTATAGCCGTTGTCATTATTGTGAAAGGATCTGAGAGTTGTTTGAACATTTCACCTAGACCTGCTCCAAACTGCTTCCACTTACCTGCACCCTCTTCTGCCGTTTTCTTAACCTTATCCATTATCTTACCCACGTTTATCATTCCGCCGAGTATTGGGATTTTGGCTAAGTAGTTAAATGATTTCTCTAACCGTTCATGATATTTAAGATTCCTTGCATTTCGAGCTTCTTGTATTTCCGCATTTTTTTTCTGTGTCTCTAACTTTACGCTTTGATTATCTAATGCCTTTTTTAAATCCTTCTGTATTTCTTTGGCTTGAGTTTTGTCAATGATTTCATGCTTTACTGCATCTCGTATTTTAAGCTCCGTTTTTTCATACTCTTTTTGTAGTTTTGACATTTGCTTTGCAACATCCTTGCTTTTCAAGCTTCTTTCAGCTATCTTCTCCTCATTACTCTCTATGTCATCTGTAACTTTTTTTACCTCTCTGAGTGATTTAAGAAGATCCTGCCCTATTATTTTTTGAAATGATCTAGCTTCAGCCGTGACACCAGTCATGGCTGTTTTTAATGCTCCATTTATTTCCGCCGATATACTAGTTATATCATCATTCAATTCATCAAGCGCGCTTTTAATTGGTTGTACGGCAGCAGCTGGAGCAGCAGCTGGAGCTGCAGCGGCCGGGGCTGGTGTAGTAGCTGTGCTTGTTCTTCTTGATGATCTTCCTCTCTTTGCCATGTATATAAATAGTAAAAGGGCTCTATTTTTTAGATGCCCTTGTACTGTATGTTGGTTTTTGTGATATTCCTGGTCTGTCTATTTTACTATCAGCGTTTACTGTTTTTGACTTATTTGCTGCTTTATCGTACTCCTCTTTCTCTTTTTCGTAGAACTCCCTTATAGTATTATGAGTAAATTTACGTAACCAAATAGGCATATTATAAACAGTATCCCAATCATAGCCACCCTTTCCATGAAATACTATTTCATGTATTTGAGTGAATAAATGTGTTCTATACTCCGGTGGTAGGATAAAAAAAGCCAAGCCCCATCGGGATGTCTACACCCTCCTGTGTGTAGCCGTCAGCAGATTCAAAGGTAAATGTTAAATCTAAGTCTGGAGATACCTTTTTCATGTATGCTCTGAATGCTCTTGCATCTGCTGCGAGTAGATAGTTATCTACAAAATCTCTAATTGCTTTCTTTTCTCTATCACCGTTTACAGCTATAATAGAATGCTTTAATCTTGTTGTAACGTCACTTGATATATTAGCTTTCTTAAGACCTTTAATTTCTTGCTCAATCAACTCTTCATCTCTGTTTACTAATAATTTGAAAGTTACTTCGTTTTTTGAATTAGGTAGTGTAAAAGTAAACTCATTTACTCCCTCAGTAATTAAACTTAAATCAATCTCTTTTTCCTTAACTAGAGATAAATCAACTGTAACATTTTCAGGTTCTCCTGTTTGTGGATTTGTAACTTGTACATCGTAGTCTTTGCCGTAGCCTAACACTCTAGCTGCAATCATAACAGCATTCTTATCTCCAATCAATAAGTCATCAAAATTAATCTTACTTACGATCAAAGACTTTAATAGCTTATCAAATACCACTCCTTGACGGATATAGTTTTGATTTGATAGAATATCCTCCTCTTTAGCTGTCATGTACTTCATTTCTATAGTACCTGAGGAGAGTGGGTTATCTTTAGAGTAGAGTAACCCTTTGGATGGCAACTCAACCATTTCGGTTGGTAACTTTAATTTGTTTTCGTTTTCCATAATCTATTTTTATAAACTTTCTTATAAATATATACGATTTGTATTTTAGGCATAAAAAAACCTCCATATTTCTATGAAGGCCTTTAAAAAGTAATAATTGAGTACTCAGTAATTTAAAATACAATAATCCATTCCTATTGTCAATTCAATCATAGTAGGATCTTGGTTAGACCAGTCATATGCTCCGAAGTTAGCTTGCTTAACAAATGCACCTTTAATGATCCACTCACTTACTACATCACCTACTGGACCTAAGATTGATAGGTTCAAGTCTTTTTTGTAGAAATCGGAGTAACCATCACGTCCTGTTACAGACTCATGCGCTAGACGAATCCATTCCATACAAACCTGCTGGCCTGATGGAGAGATTGGATTATACAAACTTAAAGTCATATCTTGCCACTCTGCTTTACCTTTAATCTTACGGTAAACGTTGATATGGTCAATCTTAACTTCATTTAAGTTCACGTTAGGTGCAGAAGCAGACTTAATCATGAATGATGGAATACCATCTATATACATTATGAAACGGTTCTGGACTGTAGGTTCAAAGGCCGTAAACATTATCTCATTTGGATCCAATACTGGCATAGTAATTCTTTTTTAATAAATAGTACTCTTGTTATGTTTTTTAATCTTCCTCTGGCTGAGTTTCTGCAATATCGTATAAACCCTTAAATAGCCACTCATACCTGGTGTCAGCCTGCTCAGGATACCTTGTTTTTAGGAACGTAAGTAATGTTTGAAATAAATCTTCCTTAAACTTGGTATCACTCCCACTTTGTCCAACTGCCTCCAACCCTTCAATACCTGACTTTTCTGATGCTGCTTCTGTAGGCATCTCTTCTTCCCTTATCTTCACTGCCTTCTTCTTACCCATCATCTTATCAGTCATCTTCTGAGCAGGGGATTTACCCCCTGCTTCAGCTAAGATTTCTTTTGCGATTGATTCGAATAATGCTTTTGATCCGTAAATTCTTACTTTCGTATTATTATTCATTCTAATCTTTTAATTTATTGTTCGAAAGTTGCACCAGTTGGTAATACGTTGAAGTCTAATTGAATAAACTCAGCAGTTCTAGTTGGTTGTAAGTATACCGCACCTACCAAAATGTTTCTATCGATTACATCAGGAGTATTATTGGTGTCATCCATTACCACTCTAAAGGCATATAAACCTTGTTTTTGCTGTACAAACTCTAAGTAAGGATTTACCTGGCTTAAGAATTTGTTACGTGTTACGGCGGTGTTCTGTTCGAATACTAACGTTTCTGCAATGTTGCCAATGTATCTTTTCAAAGCAATCAATAATCTACGTACATTTACTCTGTCTAAAGCAGATGCTCTAGCTTGTAATGTCTTTTGACCGTATACTACTGTACCTACTCCTGGGAATGTTGCGATTGGATTCACTTTACCAGAGTACAATAAGTTTCTTTGACCCACTGTTAATCTTCTTTCTGGTTGTAGTACCGTTGGTAAACCACCTCTGTTGATACCTGCAGGTGCAAACCACTCAGCAGATACTTTATCATTGTATTCGTATACTGCAGGAACAATTGTAGATGCAGGAACGTATACTAATTTTCCAGTTTCTGGTGATCTTAATTCTACCCACGGCCAGTAT
>Ga0181358_1001705_pt1 | contig 10057 bp, 10 predicted proteins | sample Fa13VDMM110SD_FD_130096 | JGI IMG/M metagenome (GOLD analysis project Ga0181358, IMG submission 130096) | Freshwater viral communities from Lake Michigan, USA - Fa13.VD.MM110.S.D | ecosystem: Environmental > Aquatic > Freshwater > Lake | place: USA: Michigan | collected 2013-09-24
GGAAATGCACGACCGTAACGGGAACATCTTGACCTCCAACCCACCAAAGAAAGCAGTGATCTGCCTAGAGTGCGGACACAACGACTTTGCTTTGGCATAACGCTTAAGCTCATGGACGCCGACCTATTTACTCCGATTTCAGATGGCGCGCCCCCGGCGTTCCATGCAGCGCCTTGTTCGACATTTCGTTGCATCATGGCAGACCCTCCTTGGCCTATCAAGTGGGCAAAAAACACGTCGATACGCACGAAGCAACTGGACTACCCCACCATGAGAGTCGGGGAGATGGCGGAACTTCCCGTTAAGGAACTGGCCGACCCGCTCGGATGTGTCCTGTGCATGTGGGTCACGAATGAATACCTCCCCGATGGGTTGGCTCTCGCTCGGATATGGGGCTTCCACTACGAGAAGCTATTCACTTGGTGCAAAAACAACGGCATGGGCGGCAGACCGCGAAACGCCACGGAACACTTCATCATCGCAACGCGAGGATGCCCGCAGATGGGCGAAGGGCGGAATCAGTCCATGCTGCTGAACTGGGCGGAAGCTCAAAAGGGGGCGCACAGCGAAAAGCCGGAAGTGTTCGTGAAGGCAATCGAATCATTCACAGAAGCCCCCCGCCTCGAAATGTTTGCGCGGGTGAAACGCCCCGGCTGGCACGCTTGGGGGAACCAAGTGGAAAGCGATATTTCTTTGTCGAACATTGTCGAACAGAAACAAAAATGAATCTTTACGCCATCCGCTTGATGCAAACCAACTGACTTGCCAGAATTATGACTCTTGAGAAACAACTGTTACTGAAGCATTCGGAGGCGCATCCGCGCATTTTGCCACTGGATGTGGTGAAGGTGGAGGAGTTGCTGAAGAGGCGGGGTGTGGATGGCACTTTGCTGCCGGAGGCGATGGCGGAGCTGCGGGAGATGGCGCTGTGGCGTGACCGGGCGCTGATGCTGGATGAGACGTTTGTGGAGGCACGGGCTGAACGGGCGCTGGAACGGCACCCACGATTGCGGCTGCTGCCGATCAAAGACTTGTGGGGAATGATCGAGGCGGGTGAGTCGGCAGATGTGATCGCTTGGGGTCAGGGGCGACATCAAGAGCTGGAGCTGGAAACAAGTGACCGATACAATTACGGGTGGCGGGGTGATCCTGGGCTTTCGCGTGAGCTTGGCGGTGGCTGGAAACGGGCGGTGGATAGCGTCAATGCGGTGAAGCGGCTGAATCAGCGGTGGATCCCAAAGATTCTGTGCATGGGTGGGAATGGCTCAAGCAAGTCGGAGTTCATGCCGTGGTATGCGATCCAGCAGATGGTCAAGCATAAGGATTACCGGGTGGTAGGGCTGTGCCCGTCTGAGAACTGGGCGCGAGAAGTGATGATGAGCCGGATGTTCTGGAACCTGCCGGTGGAGTGGAGGCCGGAGATTACGGGGAAGGCGAAGAGTGGGATTACGGGGTCGATCAGCTACACGGAGAAGATGGGGTTCTCTGAGAATAAGTTCATCCTGCCGAATGGTTCGCGCTGCACGTTCATGTTTTATGAGGATGGAAATCCGAAGGCGCTGGAAGGCTTGGAGCTTGACCTGGTGCTGGCAGATGAGGAGGTGGGGCTGAACTGGCTGGAGGCGGCGGAGTATCGTCTGGTGCGCCGTGCGGGGACGCTGCTGGTGGGGTTTACGCCGATCAGTGGCTATGGTCCGACGGTGAGCTATTTCCGTGGCGCGACTCCGAAGGTGATGGAGACGATGGAGACGGAGCTGGTGTGCTTGCGTGAGGTGGAGGGGAAGAGGGGACCGGAGGTGGTGGAGGCGGCGTTCTGGGATAAAGCGGTGGAGGGTCAAGTGGTGGGCCAGAAGGTGATTCCGCTGATGGAGAATGGGGCGGATCCGACGAAGCGAATTGTGTATTTTCCAACGAAGTGGTGCTGTTATCCGGCGGGAAATTATGAGACGCTGCGTGAGGAGTTTGGGACGAAGCGAGCGAGCATTGCAAAGATGCTGGAGCGTGGTCATGGGATACCAACGAAGGTGCGGGATGCGGCGTTTCCGCTGGTGAGCTTGGAGGCTCATGCGGTGCCGTTCTGTGAGCGGCCTAAGGTGGAGCCGAAGGTGACGTGGTGGAATGTGCTGGATCCTGCGAGTGGTCGTAATGCGTTCCTGCAATGGTGGGCGTGCTACGAGGATGGCCGCAAGATTCTGGAACGGGAATGGCCGCAGCAGGATGATTACATTCCTGGAGTAGGCCAGCCAGGGCCGTGGGCGGTGGTGAGCACGAAGACGCGGAAGAAAGATGGGGATCGTGGACCTGCCCAGGAGCCGTGGGGGCTAACGTATGCGCAGATGGCAGAAGAGATCGTGCGAGTAGAAGTGGAGCTGGGACGCGAGGTGGAGCTGCGCGGGGATGGGACAGGGATCACGGTGTTTCGACGGATCCTGGACTCTCGCGCTGGGAATGTGGAGAGTCATGGGACGACGATTGCGAAGGAGTTCCACAAGGTGGGGCTGCGCTTTGATGATGCGAGCGGGAAGCAGATCAATATCAATGCAAACAGTAATAGCGACAACGTGGCCGGCATTACTCTGATCAACAATGCGCTGGGCTATGATACGAAGCGGCCACTGGGGCCGCTGAATGTGCCGAAGCTGATGGTGCGCTATGAGCCGCCGGACCCTGACAAGGGAGTGTCTGAGCGTGGCTGCGCGAATACTTGGTTTAGCCTGACGAGCTGGACAGGGGCGGATGGTGGGGCGGGTGCGTGCAAGGATCCTGTGGACTGTGCGCATTATTTCCTGCGGGATGAGCCGCGATATGTGGAGCCGCGCATCACTCAGGCGCGGAAGTGGGGTGGCTATTGATGCTGTTGACAATGTGGAAAGGTCTGCCATTCTCGCCACTGAAGGGAATGGTGAGGGTGATTTTTTATGAACACTCATGGCTAAACGCCTACCTGAAACAACGCTGCCTCAGCAGCCGATGAATGGCTTTGCTGTCTCCGATGTGATCGCTGAGATGCAGGCTGCACTGACGGATGCGGGAGCATTCATCCGCCGGATGGCACAAGCGGAGAAGACTCGCTTGTGTGATCGACCTGGCAAGGATGGGACGGGGCGCAAGCATGATACGGCCAAAGAGGAGGCGACGCCCTGGGATGGTGCTGCGGATCATGATGTGTATCTGACGCAATGGCTGATCAAGCTGCGGACGGCGATGCGCCTAGCGGCGCTAAAACGTGGGACGTTTTCGGTGCGGCCGATGGAGGGCACAGATGCGGCACGGGCGCAGTCGCTAAGATTGGTGATGATGTATTACCTGAGCGGACCGATGGCGAGCATGATGCCGGTGCATGGGACGCGTGCTGGATCGTGGGCGGACCGCTACGGTCACAGTCTGATGTATGTGTGCTGGAAGCGTGAGCGTGCGGTGGAGGCGCGGACGGTGACGAGGCAACAGCTGATCCAACTGGCGATGGAGCAGGGTCTGCAAGAAGCGGGCGCTGCGGGTCTAGAGATCACGCCGGATGTGGAGGAAATCATCGCGACGAGCACTCAGCAAGACTTTGAGGAGCGGGTGATGAATAAGGCCGAAGAGGGCAGCGTGGCGGAGCTGATGCTGATTTTTGATACGGGCCTGCGGGACCGTGGTGCGGAAGGGAAGAAGGAGGCGCTGCGTGTGGTGCGTGAGTTCCGCAAGGGGGCAGAAAGCGTGCGCTACATTACGAGCGTGATCAAAGCGGATCATCCGGTGTGGGAGGCTTTGCAACCGTTCGTGGATGTGTTCTATCCTGCCGAGACTGAGTTTGAAGATAACCTGGACAGCGCGCGCTGGATCGCCCGGACGAAGTGGCTGAGTGTGCAGCAGCTGCGCGAGCAGGCGCAAGAGCTGGGCTGGGATCCGAAGTGGGTGGCTGAGGTGGAGAAGAAACGTGGCCGTGCGGCGATGTTTACGGAGACGAATAAGGCGCGCGGCTGGATCATGGGTGGTGCGGGTGTGGGCTGGAATGTGAGCAGTCGCCTGTCAGGTGAGAGTGAGCGGAACCTGGTGCAGATCATTGAACTCTGGGACCGGAGCAGCACGCCTGATGGGCTGCGCGGGACTTACCATACGGTGCTGCACGCGGATGTGCCGAAGCTGGTGGGCAAGCGTGAGCTGCTGGAATACTGGAGCGGGAGCTATCCGTTTGTGGCATTCACGCATGAGATGGATGAGCGGCTGCTGCTAGCCAACCGAAGCTTGCCAGATTACACGCGTGCGCCGCAACAGGCCATCGAAGCGCAATGGAACAGCCGGACAGATGGGGCAAGCCTGAGCACGGTGCCGCCGTGGACGGGGCCACCGGAACTGCGCGGGACGCGGATCCACCCTGGGGCTTACATTGAGCAGTGGCGCAGTGGCGGTGTGCAGGCTTTCCAATTGCCATCGCCAGATGGGCGCAGTGTGGAGATCGAGCGGACGATTCGTGGCTTTGTAAATCAGCTTTATGGGGTGCCGAGTAATGAGGTGCCGGACAGTATCTCCATGATGATGGGCCAGAGTGATATGGACTGGTATCTGATGGGCATTTCTCAGGCGCTGCGGCTGACGGCGATTCTGGTGCAGCAATACATGCCGGTGCTGACCGGTGCGCGGATTACGGGGACGCAGAATGTGTTTAATGCAAGCCCGGATGATGTGCGCGGGAGCTACGACTTTGTGATGAAGTTTGATGTGCGTGCGCTGGATGTGGAGTGGACGAAGGAGCTGCTGACATTCGTGAAATACTTGTTGTTACCGCTGGACCGTAATGGCCAGATCAAGACGGGGCCGCTGCTGGAGTTTGGCTTCAGTGTGCTGGATCCGTCACTGGCTGCGGCGGCGATCCTGCCTGATACGGCTGCGTCTGCGGATACATCTAAGGAAGCACGCCAGATCATGGACAGTATCTTCAGCGGTGGCGATGGTGAGGAGCCTGCGCCTAGCGGTGAGGACTATGCTGGCAAAGCGAAGACGATGATGGATGAGCTGATGAAGAGTCCGGCGCGCATGCAGATGCTGCAAACGATTCCGCAATACCGTGAGGTGTTTGTGGCACGGATGCGGCAGCTCATGGACCTGGACAATCAATACGGTGAGAATGCGCAGATTGGGCGTAGCCAAGGGGCTAGTCCGCTAGCGCCTCCAAATGAGATTGAGCAGTTCTTGGCACAGCTAGAAGCGATCCCGAACCCTGAACCTGTAATGACTGAAGCATGAGAGCGCCACCTGTAATTGTTTATCCGCTGCATGGTTGCCAAGAGGTAATTCATGTGAACGAACGTGAAAGTTTGTTACGCGCGGGAAAGCTGCGTGAGATGGTGCGTAAGCACTGGAATGAGCCAGGGGTAAAGGCTTTCATCGAGCTGCTGGAACAGCGGACGGCACGGACTCAACGACAGGCGATCCAGCCCGGAGCGACGCAGCATGAGGCGGGTCAGGCTTATGGCTTGAATGAGTTTTTAGCACTGCTGCACGGGATCGTGGTGAGTGTGGAGAAATGAGGTGGTGATGGGGTTTTCTGGCTAATTTTCAGTATTACCCCTGTATCCACCAAAGAGATTTACAGATACAGTTTTTGCAGGGGGCTTTGTGGCGTGGTGAAATGTATGCCATGCCTGATGATTCCGCTGAAACTGCTCCTGTCACAGAGTTGACGCCTGCCACTGATGCAGGTGTCGAGGTGGCACCGGTGGAGTTGTCGCCACGTCAGAAGTCGCGTCTGGAGAATATGCCGGACGCTGCGCGCAAGGTGATCGAGGAACGCAAGAAGGGTGCGGCTAAGGCTGAACCTGAGACGAAAGCTGAACTGTCTGTGAAGCCTGCTAAGGCGGCAGATGGTGTGATCGATCTGAGTGCTGAGGATGAGTCTGAGTCAGCGGCCCTGCCTGAAGAGGATATGGAGATCGATGGCCTGGACGATGCAGGCAAGAAGAAGCTGAAAGAGCTGAACCATAAGACGAGCACTTACCGACGCCGGACTCAAGAAGCCGAGAAGGTGGCGAAGGAGGCGGCTGATAAGATCAGTGCGGCTGAAGCACGCTTGGCTGAACTGGAATCTGAGTTGGAAACAACACGCAGCGCACCGAGATCAAACAACTGGTATGCGGCGGTGACGGATACGGCGCAGCTTAGCAACATTGAGGATCTGGCTAACCGTGGCTTGAAACATTTGCAACGCATGATGTTAGACCCTTATGCGGACAAAGAGTTCACTTTCCTGGACGGTAGTGTGCGGGAGCTGACGGCGGATGATCTGGACAATTTTACGACGGCGATCACGCATGTGAATGAGCAGCGTGATGCACTGAAGAAACGCGGCGCTAGCCAAGAATTGGCTAAAAGTCTGATCACGCGACTGAGCAAGATTGAGGGCTTTGAAAGCCTGCATAAGAAAGCGCAGTCGGCTGACTGGGATTATGACCGCCCGACGCTGGCTGCGAAGCTGGCTGTGGCTGAACTGGCGCTGAGTGGCCAGTATGTGCTTGTGCCGAAAGGCAAGACTTTGGAGAAGGCAGCCGGGGCGAATAGCCCGGCCCAGATTGCGGATATGGCTCCAGCCTCCGCTCCTACTAAACCGGCTGCAAAGCCGCCCCGTGAAATCGCAGGCACCATGCCGTCTGCTTTCCAGGGCGATGACTTTGAGGCTGCCCTGAGCTCTGCCAAGGCGAGAGCGGCGAGGGGCGACCCCACGGCTGTGAGGGATATGCTGAGGATCAAGCGGGAACGCCGCGAGTCTCAGTCTGCGGCATGACCAACAACCCCAACTTTTAGAAATCTACTTTTATGGCCCAAACTAATGTGAGCACCCTTCCTGTGGTGCATGAAGACCTCTCCGATGAATTGGCAGTGATCAACGCTGCTGCAACGCTGTTCACTTCTACCTGTCCTCGCGGCGCTGCTGCGGACAACAGTGAGTTCAAGTTTGCGATGGACAAGCATAAGCCTGGTCGCCTTGGCGGCTTGGCTGAAGGCACGTCTGTGAACCGCGCCAATGTCACCAATTTTCTGGAGGACCGCAAGCAACACAGCGGTATCGTCCAAGAATTCCGTGAAGAATACGGTGTGTCCAAGCGTGTGAGCGTGACGATGAAGCCTGCCGGTGTGACAGACGCTTACAATGAGTCTGAAGAGAAGGCGATGGTGACGATGAAAGAAGACATGGAGCTTACTTTCCTCTCCCAGCAGGAAGCTCAGACTGGCAGCACTTCCGCTGCTTATCTGTCCTGGGGGATCAGCCGCACGATCGATAGCGCGGCTCAGCCAAACCTTCCGGTGGATGCGGCTTTCCGCCCGAATGCAAACAATGTGCTTTCCAAAACTGCGGTGACTGACATCACTGAAGCGGATATGAGCCTGATGATTCAGCGCTTGTTTGAGGCGAAGAAGACGGGTGTGGATGCTAAGGCATTCTGCACGCCTGACTTTGCCACGCGCTTTGATTCGTTCTTTAAAGAACATTCAACCTCTGGTAGCACGGTGCCGGTCCGCTCCTTCCAGTTCGCTGGTGGTGCAACGATGTATGAGCAGGCGGTCACTTCATACAAGACCCGTTTCGGTAAGGTGGACATCATTCCGACCTTGCTGCTGAATGGTGTGCGCGGTGCGGCCAGCCTAGCTGGTGCTGCGACTACCAATACCAGCACGACGGTGACGGTGACGAGCACGGCTGGTCTGCAAAAGTTCATGCGCATCTATGGCACCGGCATTCCTGCTGGCGCTCATATCGTGAGCATCACGAATGCGACGACCTTTGTGATTTCGGCTGCGGCCACCGCAACGGGCAGCCCGACTCTCCGCTTGGGCGAGTTGGATCATGCGCTGTTCCTGGACATGAGCGTGCTGGAACTGAAGATCAATCAGGCTCCACAAAGCACGGATCTTTCCCCAGACGGTAGCGGCCAGCAAGGTTTCCTGGATACCTTCACGGCTCTGTGTAATCGCCTGCCGATCGTGCATGGTAAGATCAACACGTCAGCGGCCTAATCCCCTGTGATTACCCGGCAGGTGTTGGAGTTTTTTGGAACCCTTCGCCCTCACCATTCTCTCTACCCCGCCGGGTGGTCCACTCCTGCTTTTAACTTATGTGGAACCCAGACGTTGAACCTACTTTTGGCTTTGCGCGCTATGCAAGACTGCATGGTCTGAGCAAGGCACGGGAGTGGTTGGTGCGCTTGGAGTATGAGCATAAACGCCAGAAGATGGAGGCGCACGCGATCGAGCTGGCACTGGCCAAGGATGCGGAGCGCAGAGGTCCGAATACGATATGCGAGGAGATGGGTGATGCTGAGGTGAGCTGGCAGATGGCAAAGTATTCCTACTGGGAACTGAACCGAAGCAGTGTGCATGAGCGCGGCTGTGTGGGTGGTGAGCTGATGAATGATAGCGATTACATGCGCTACTTTCTGAAGACGAACCCTGAGTGTGCGCGCAAGAATGTGAGTGGTAAGATCATGGGTGGCTGGAATCCACGCCTTGAAGCGGCGGCGGCTGAAGGTAAGCAACAACGCGAGAAGGAGGTCATCATTTCTGCATGAGCCGTCCTTCTGCCATTTTTCAAACGGTGTTTGAGGAGCTGGGGATGGCCTGCGGCCAATACACTCCAGCCGACATGGCGGCAAATGTGCCGCTGCAATTAGAGCTTTTGAGCTGCTTTCATCGTGCGTATGCGAAGGGCTACAACGAGCGGAGCTGGGAAGATGCCTGGATAGGCACGACGGTGACGCCGGTGAACCGGGCTGTGACATGGGCGCAGATTGGCAATGCACGGAAATTTGAACTATGGACGAGTGATCCGCGCCGAGTGGAATATGATCCACGGCCGATGCCTGTGCGCTATGTGACGGACAGTTCTGGAGCTACGCTGCTGACGGATGAACCGACGGTGTATGTGCTGAGTCTGCCACCTGATCCACGCTTTCATTACGCGGCTTGGGCAACGAGCACGGCTTACAGTGTGGGCGCGTTACGTGTGGCGGCTGATGGGCATGTGTATCAGTGCCTGATTGCCCATACGAGTGGTAATTTTGCCACGGATCTGAGCACAGGTAAATGGATTGTGGTGCCGTGTTTGCAGGTGCTGCATGAGTTCATCATCGAGTATGGCGCGGGCTGCTATGAGCTGAACCGAGGCAATGCGGCCACAGGTGCTGCACGCCGTAAGGATGCGCTGAGCTATTTGGACCGCCGCGCGCAAGACGAACATTTCCGAACCGCCACGCACTTGTGGCAACCCCGATAATTTATGAATACGTTCCCTTCCCAATCGAGCAATGTGCCAACTAACTTTACCGTCGGCACGACAGACAGCACGGTCTTTACCCTTGCCCAAGGAGACGTGGGCTTCATCCAGAATCTGGATGGTGCGGCTCTGGCTGTGAAGCTGGGTGAGTCTGCCAGCACGACGAGCCTAAGCATGATCCTGCAAGCAGGCACCGCTGCGGATGATGGTAAGGGCGGGTTTACTTACATCACGGATTACATCGGGCCGGTAAGTGTGGCGGCCATGAGTGGCAGCCCACGATTCATGGCTTGGAAACGCGCAATTGGTTAAACCTCTATGCTTTACGCCGCCTCTAAAATTATCAACCTGCTGGCCCCAAGACTATTTGGTTTCGGGACTGGCCCCGGCGGTGCGTCAGGAGGTGATCCTACGCCTGGCGTATTTGATTACCTGCGACCTGACGGAACAAGTTACTTCCTACGCCCTGACGGTGTCAGTTACTTCACTCGACCTTAACTACTATGCCCAATCTAATCACATCTTCCGATATTGATACCTTCATGACATCGGCTACTAATGCCGCTGCTCTGTCTAATCTTGGTGCTCTCCCACTCACAGGCGGCACTCTTACGGGTGACTTAGCTGTTGGAGTAGTGGGCACACCCAAAAACTTGTCCGTTTTTGGTAGCATTCTTTTTCCCAATAATAATGGTTATTTAGATGGAGGGAATGTCGCACTATTTAGCGGTCAAACTGTATTAACAAGTTCAGTTGCAGCAACTTTTCAGCTTGGTTTCAATTCTGACAACCGGACAGACCAAACCATTA
>Ga0181358_1001706_pt1 | contig 10053 bp, 14 predicted proteins | sample Fa13VDMM110SD_FD_130096 | JGI IMG/M metagenome (GOLD analysis project Ga0181358, IMG submission 130096) | Freshwater viral communities from Lake Michigan, USA - Fa13.VD.MM110.S.D | ecosystem: Environmental > Aquatic > Freshwater > Lake | place: USA: Michigan | collected 2013-09-24
GCGCGAAATGCTCGAGACTCGTGACGTATCAACGACCAACATGGCCGGTCTCGTAGTCCCGCAATATCTCGTCGATTCATTCGCAACGCTCCGTCGTGCCGGTCGTCCCGTTCTTGACATCTCCGTGAACTCGGCACTCCCCGCTCAAGGTATGACTCTCAACATTGGCCGCCTAACTACAGGCGTCACCTCATACGTTCAGGCGTCAGAGAACTCCGCTCCGACAGAGTCAAACCCAGACGACACACTTCTCACGGTCAACGTGAACACCGTGGCGTCAATGTTCGACCTCTCGAAGCAAGCGGTCCTCCGTGGAACGGGAATTGAAAACCAACTCCTCGGCGACGCCGTTCGTTCATACCAAACTAAAGTCGACGGTCTCGCGATCAACGGCTCGGGATCATCTGGCGAACACCTCGGAATCTTGAACACGACCGGAATCAACGCGACGACATACACCGATGCGACGCCGACATACGCCGAGTTCTTTCCGAAATTGGTCGCGGCAATCACCGACATCTCGACCAACTTCTTCGGATCAGCGACTCACATCGTCATGCATCCGTCATTCGCTTCGGTCATTCTCAAGGCGCTCGACGGCTCGAACCGTCCACAGTTCACAAGCAACCTCGGAAACCCATTCAACGCACCCGGAACATTCCAACGTCCCGGATACGACCTCGGTGGATTCCAGATTCTCGGAATCCCCGTTGTTCTGGATGCGAATATGCCGACGAACCTCGGAGCAGGAACTAACGAGACCGCGGTCATCGTTGGAAACTTCGACGAGTCCTACATCTTCGAGGACAACTCAGGAACCCCACTATTCGTGCGCTTCGAACAACCAGACGGAAACATCGCGATTCGGACCGTCGTGTTCGGCTTCTCGGCCTACACCGCCGGCAAGTATCCAAAAGCATTCTCGGCCATCACCGGCACCGGAATGATCGTCGCCAACTACTAGACATCACCCGCCTAGAACTTGGTCGAGCACATCGACCAAGTCTTAGGATGGCATCATGAACAATGAAGCAACACTCCAAGCCTTAGAACTCGAACTCGTCGGATACATCCGTCGAGGACTAACAGATCGGGCGCGGCAAGTACAACAAGAGCTCCTCCGACTTGGACGCCCGACGGTCACTTTCCCCGCCGTGGATGTGCCGTCTAAGTCGGAGAGCACCTCACCAATCGCGTCAGGACATCCCATGAAGCCGTCTAAGCCCACAAAACCGACGCCAGCACCAAAGCCCGCCTATCCCGCAAAACCTCCTAAGACGGGCAGAAAATAAATGGCGATTACAAACGGCTACACCACTCTCGCCACGTTGAAGGCGTACCTCAAAATCGACGACTCCGTCGAGGACACAATGCTCGAGGACATCATCGAAGCGTCCTCGCGCTCTATTGACCAAATCGCAAATCGTCATTTCTACGCCGATGCCAGCGCCACCGCCCGAACCTTTCGGCCCGTTGGAAATATGCGCGTCATCACCGACGACATCTCAAGCCTCACCGGACTCATCTTGAAAACCGATCCGAACTCGGTCGGCGTCTATCAAACGACGTTCACCATCAACACGGACTACATCGTCGAACCAACGACGGCACTCGCCAAAGGCCGCCCAATCAACTACCTCACCATCGTCGGCGGAACCGCGCTATCTCTGCCGGTGAACTATCGCCCACAAGTCGAAGTCACCGCCAAATGGGGATGGCCCGCCGTACCGAACGACATCGAACAAGCCACTCTCATCCTCTCAGCGGACTACTACAAGCGAAAAGACTCAATCGGCGGAGTCCTTGGGCTCTCAGAACTCGGAGCGATTCGGATGTCGCCACTCGGTCGAGACATCCAAGCAATCGTCCGCGCATACCGTCGCGAGTTCTTCGCGTGATCGTCTCGACCGTTCGAGCCGGCTTGAAAGCCGCGATCGTCTCGGTCATTCCCCGCGTGTTCGACTACGTCCCCGACCAAGTCCCCACACCTTGCGCCGTAGTTGGAAACTTGACTCTCACATTCGACGAAGCCCAGAACCGCGGCCTCGACCTCGCCAACGTGGACATCATCATCATCGTGTCGCGCATGAACGAAAGAGGAGCACAAGACAGACTCGACGGATTCCTCGCCGGTACTGGCGCGGGAAGTATCAAAGCCGCACTCACCACGAACCTCACTCTCGGCGGAGCGGTCGCAACTCTCCGCGTCGTTCGTGCCGCACCGATTACACTCGAAGTTTCGGGCGTAACATTCTTCGCGTACCAATACGAAGTCGAACTCTACGGATAGAAAGCAGAACCCAATGGACTACAAGATCATTCACCCAATCACGCTCGGCGAACCCGGCGACAAAATCTCAGAGGACCAACTTCTAGAGGCGGGCGTCAACATTGACGCGCTAATCTCTAGCGGTCATCTAGAATCAACCAAGACGGTCACCAAGACCGTCTCAGAGCCCAAGGAGTAATCATGGCCCAATACATCCCAATGACTCAGGTCACGGTGAACTCCGTGGTCCTCGACTCAAAAATAGTCAGCGCCGTTCTAGTAAATTCAAAAGAATCTCAGGACGTCACAACACAGGCCGACACCGCCCGAAAATTCGCCGCCGGTCTCATCAACCTCACGGTCACAATCGAAGTCCAACTCGACCAAGCGGCCGCAAACACGACCGCCACTCTCGAAGCACTCGTCGGATCAACAACCACTCTCGTCCTCATTCCCGCCGCCGGTGCCGTCTCAGCGACGAACAGGCGATACACCGTGACCGGTGCTTATCTCGAGACGTTCAACAGTATCGACGGATCCTTGGGCTCGATTGCAACCACCCAAGCCGTATTCACAGGAGGCACCCTCGCCATCGCGAGCGTCTAATTCATGATCCCGAACACGAAAATCACCGTCACGCACACAGACGGAACGACCGGGACATATCCCGTGACTCCGTGGATCATCGACCAATGGGAAAAAATGTCTGGCTCGTCTTGGTTTCGGACAATCCAAAACATCTCAGAAATGGACGCCGGGAACATGAACCTCCTCGCGTTCATCGCCGAACGACAAGCGGGAATCCCCGTCGCCGCATGGCGCGAAGCGTTCATCCAATCACTCGCCTCTATCCCGATGATCGAGTTGGCAGACGACCCAAAAGAAACCCCAGAGAGTTCAACCGCTTCATCTGCCAACTAGCAGTCGCCACCGGTATCCCACCGAAGGCACTCCTCGAGGAAGATATTGACACGCTCAACAACCTCGTCGACGTCCTCAAAGAACAAAACCAAAAGAGATAAAGAAATGGCGCTCAACAAGTATCAGAAACAAGCCGCCGCCGATTATCGCGCCGGGGTCCTTGGAGATCGTGGAGGCAAGATTGAAATCGACGGTCTCCGTCAAGTTCAAAAGGCCCTCAAAGACGTCTCAAAAGAATCCCGCGACGACATGAAAGAAACTCACCGTCAAGCCGGACAAATCATCGTCGACGCCGCGACGCCACTCGTCCCGGTCCAATCTGGCGCACTCTTGGCGAGCATCAAATCAGCACCACTACAACGCCAAGGACGCGTCCGTCTCGGGTCCGCTTCGCTTCTCTATGCCGGCCCGATCCACTTCGGATGGCCAGCGCGAAACATTGCACCCAATCCATTCGTCTACGAAGTCCTCGACGGTCGGCGCGGAGAAGTGTCCAGACTCTACGAACAACGAATCGACGAGATCATCAAGAAGAACGACCTAGAGTAGAATCGCGCCATGGCCAAAGCGATCAACATTGTCATCTCCGGCAACGCCGCCCCACTTCGTAAGGCCCTCGACGAGACCGATGACCTCTTCAAAAAATCCTTCGGAGGAATCGAAAAGGTAGCGCTCGCCTCAGCCGCCGCCATCGCCGGCGCAGGAGCTCTCGCGTTCTCAGCCATCCAAGACGCCGCCGACCTTGGCGAAACCCTCTCGAAAGTCGGCGTCTTATTCGGAGACACGGCGGACGAGATTGAAAAGTTCGCCGACGGTGCCGCCCGCTCTCTTGGCCTCACAAAACAAGCCGCTCTCGACGGTGCCGCCACGTTCGCCACATTCGGAAAATCTGCCGGACTCACCGGAAAGGATCTGTCGGGATTCTCGACCGAGTTCTTGTCACTCGCCGGAGACCTTGCCTCGTTCAACAACACGACACCCCAACAAGCCATCGACGCCATCGGATCAGCCCTTCGAGGCGAAGCCGAACCTCTCCGCAAGTTCGGAGTCCTCCTGGACGACGCCACACTCCGCCAAAAGGCCCTCGAACTCGGCATCGTCAAAACAACCAAAGACGCCCTCACACCTCAACAAAAGGTCCTCGCCGCTCAAGCGGCCATCTTCGAACAGACAGGCGCGGCGCAAGGAGACTTCGAGCGAACATCGGACTCACTCGCCAACAAACAAAAAATCCTCCAAGCCGAGTTCGCCAACGTCAAAACCGAAATCGGAACCGCGCTCATCCCCGCGTTCACCGTCCTCGTCGACATTGTCTCAGACAAGATTCTCCCCGCGTTCAAAGCGTTCTCCGACTTCGTTGGCGGCTTCGGTGACACCATCGAGAAAGATGGCGTCTCAAACGCCATCGGCGGCGCGTTCGATAACGCCGTGAAGTACGTCCAGACCGTCGCGCTCCCCGCCATCTCCGACGCACTCTCAAAAGTCGGGGCCGCGCTCGTGGCATGGATTGGTCCTCGGATTATGCCAATGCTCAAAGCACTCGGAGACTTCCTCGCCGAAGCCGCCAAATATCTCATCGAAGTCGGAGTCCCGGCATTGCGCGACAAACTCATCGAACTCGGCTCCGCGCTCATCGACTGGATTGAACCAAGAATCCCCGACCTTCTCAAAAACCTTGGAAAGTTCCTAGGCGCGATGTCGTTCTACATCATCACCGTGGTCGTGCCGGGACTCGTAGAAACCGCCGTCAAACTCGCCAGCGCCCTAACCGGTTGGGTAATCCAGATAGCGCCTGAAGTCATCAAAGGACTCGGCCTCATGGCCCTAGAAATCATCAAAATCATCCCAGACCTAGCCGGGAAACTTGGCTCAAAGTTCCTCGAGTTGGGCTTGTCACTCGGCAAGTCAATCGGAAACGGCATGATCGACGGCGTGAACCTTGCGATCGACGCAATCGCGAACCTAGCCCTCGGACCCGCCGGTCGTCTCCTCTTCGGGAAGATTGACATCCCCAACATTCCACACCTAGCCAACGGCGGCATCGTCACCGGCGGCGCGACTCTGGCCATGATCGGCGAAGCGGGACCCGAAGCCGTGATCCCTCTCAACCGTCTCGGAAACATGGGCAACACCTACTCAATCACCGTCCAAGCGGGCGTCGGAGATCCTCGAGAAATTGGCCGTCAAGTAGTCGACGCGATCAAACAATACGAGCGGACCGCCGGACCCGTCTTTCAGGCGGCCTAAATGTCAAACATCGCCCCCGCGATTGTCGAGATCGAGTTCAACACCTCGTCGACTCTGCTCAACTTCACACTCAACGACGCCACAAAAGGAGTCCTCAACGGTACGACGTACCTCCTCGGCGGAGTCGTGTTCGTTGACGTCACAGACCGCGCCTATTCAACCTCAATCACCCGAGGCAAGAACCAAGCCCTCGGCCGATACAACGCGGGAACGTGTGTCGTCGTGCTCGATAACGAGTTGGCAGAGTTCGACCCGACAATCCCCGCACCACCGACCACGACATACCCCTACGCCGGCCAGATCATCCCCGGCCGACGCCTACGCGTCACCGTAGGAACCGAACTCATCTTCTTCGGAGTTGTCCAAGATTGGGATCTGGCGTACCCACTCGACAAACGCGCCACCGCGTCCGTTATGGCCGCCGACGCGTTCAGCCAACTAGCCAACCGCTCTCTAGCGACGACAACATTCGGATCGAACCTTTCGTCCGTCATGCTCTCCGCCGTTCTTGACACCGCCGAAGTCGCGTTCGACCCGGCGCGGCGAGACATCACCACCGGCATCACCACGCTCCAATCGACGACGGTCACGGTCGGCCAAAACGCGCTCACATTCCTCCAGCAAATCGAAGCATCCGAACCGGGCTCTCTGTTCATCTCAAAAGAAGGATTCCTCACATTCCGATCGAGGCGCTACAACCCGACCTACTCGGGAGCAATCACCATCACCGACGACGGGACAAGCATCACGCCGCGAGACATCGGCGTCGAATACGGCTCCGAGCTCCTCTACAACCGGGCGTCAATCACGCGCACCGGCGGAACAACTCAAGTCACCGACAACGCCACATCCCAAGCCTCGTATGGCATCTTCGCCTACAACGAGGAAGGGATGCTCATGTCAACCGACACCGTCGCGCTCTCGTTCTCCCAGTATTACGCCAACACGTTCTCCGAACCCGTGTTCCGACCTCGTCTCGTCTCGATTGACATGGCCGCACAAACGGGAAACAACCAAGGACTCGTCGCCGCGCTCGACATCGACGACCTCGTCCTCATCAAGTTCACGCCACCGGGCGGAATACTCATCTCGAAATACATGAACATTTCAGGAATCAAACACCGAATCTCACCCGCGTCGCACGTCCTCGAGTTCGACCTAATCGACGCCGAAGAACAATCTCTCGTCTACGGCGACGCGGCCATCTCTCCAACCCTTCAACCGTTGTCTCTACTAGACTCAAACCGTTACGGCTTCTAGGAGGAACAAATGGCGTCAGGATATCGAGCGTTCGTCGCCGCGACCGTATTGGATGCGGCAGATCTGACCGATTATTGCTCATCTCAGGCCGTCATGCGATTCGCTAACGCCGCCGCCCGTGACGCCGCTCTCACCGTCTCTATCGTCACGGAAGGCATGGTCGCCTACCTCATCGACACGAACGTCCTACAAGTCAACACGGACTCAACGACCTCCGGTTGGAAACAGTATTACCCCGCAATAACCGCCAGCATCACAGACGGAAACATCACCAATGCGAAGATGGCGTCCGCTTCTGTCTCGTCGTCAAACATCATCGACGCGACCATTGTCGGCGGAGACATAGCGGCCGCGACAATCACCGGGTCGAACATTGCCACCGGCACGATCACTAGCGGAAACATTCTTGACGCCACCATCACCGGGTCCGACATCGCCTCTGGCACAATCACATCGGCGAACATTCTCGACGGAACCATCGCGCCCGGAGACTTGGCGGCGGGAACCTTCACCATCTCGATCTCTGGAAACGCCGCCACCGCCTCCGATTCCTCACTCCTCGACGGATACGACTCCAACGCCAACGCCACCGCGAACACGATCGTCCTACGCGACGCCGGCGGAGGAATGTTCGGGACCGAGTTCAAATCCACCACGGCGACCGCCGGCTTCGACTTCTACTCCACGGGAACCCATACGGGAATTGGCGCGAACAATGCTCGAGTCGTCAACTCTGGAACCGTCTACTCTCAACTCGTCACCTCGGCGCGGACCGTCCTCATCAACTCAGCCGGCACACTCGGAACCTCCGTCTCATCCCGCCGATACAAAGACGACATCCAAATCCTCACGACCGACGCCGACACGATCCTCCAACTCAACCCGGTCACGTTCTTCTACAAACCCGAACTCTACGAAGAAGGACAAGAACGAGTCCTCGAAGTCGGTGTCATCGCCGAACAAGCCGCCGACCTCGGACTCGAACAACTTGTCTCACGAAACGCCGCCGGTGAACCCGACGCGATTTTCTACGAGAAACTCTCTGTCTATCTCCTCAAGGTATGCCAGAGTCAACAAACCCAACTCGACGCGCTCTCAGCCCGTCTGGATGCGATAGGAGCCTAAAATGGCAACACCGACAAGCCTCCCCGCGACCGTCTCCGTAGGTGATTTGGCAACGGCCGCCTATGCCAACGACATCCGAGGCGCGTTTCGGATCCTCCAAGTAGTTCAAGGAGTGACGAATACTCCCGTTAGTAGCAGTACAACGACCTACGTCGATAGCGGTCTCAGCGCAACCATTACGCCACAATCATCCTCTAGCAAGATTCTTGTCCTAGTCAATCAAGTCGGCGGCGACAAGAACTCGGCCAACGTGAACAACGCCATCAACCTCCGTCTAGTTCGCGGCGCGACTCAAATTGTTCTCATTGCTCACTCTGCCGGGTACACCGCAACGGCCCTCAACCTACGAATCGCGGCGATGAGTACGTGTTTCCTAGATAGTCCCGCTACAACATCGGCGACAACATACAAGACACAATTCTTCAGCAACTCCGGAGTCAGCGGTTGCTCCCTCCAAATTGGCGGAGACCTTTCCACAATGATCCTCATGGAGGTCTCAGCATGACGCACCAAGAACTCAATCAACTTCTTCTCGACGCAGGCTTCAATACTGGATGGGCATTGTCAGGCGACACCCTAATCCTCTGGGAACACGACACAGAACCACCCGCACCGCTCACACGACCAAGCGAGACTCCAGAATGAAACGCCTCGCCCTAGTTAGCGTCTTGTTAGTCGCCCTTACAGGATGCGCGGACCGCTTCCGCTACTCATGCCAAGACCCCGCCAACAATAACAAAACCGAATGCCAATGTGAACAAAGCACCCGCACAAAGAACAAAGCCCTCGGCGCGATCGAGTCGGCAATAACCACCACCACCCTCAAAGAAATAGTCGGATTTGATTGCTAATGAAACTCAGGCCAAGACTCACAAACGAAGAAATCAAAGCGCGTCTAGTGCTCGTTGTCGGCGTAGGACTAACGATTGTATTCGTCATGTCCATCGGCTTCATGCTCTACGGACTCCAGTTCGTGACGCAACCTAGAACCATGGCCGAGGCAGACCGGGAGGCGTATTCAACGCTCTCGCCGCTCCTCATGTCCCTCTCTGGCGGCCTCTTGGCGCTCCTCAGCGCGAACGGGCTCCGAGATAAACCCAAAGACCCACCAACACCACCAACGACCGGTCCAACACCATGACAAACACGAAACGCCCGTACACAGGCTTCGACACAATCGCGACGGCCACACACCCGGCCGCCAAAAAACTCTCCGACCTTCTCCATCTCCGCTACGGCACGACGTACATGGGCGGACTCGTTGTTCGTGTCATGCGATCAGCACCCGCCACGATTCAGAAACTCGACGTCACAAACCCCGCCAACGCCGCCAAGGTCAAGCCCTACATGAGTGTCCACGCCAGCGGGCGAGCCGTTGACACCGGAAGTCAGGACCCCAAGATTCTCGAAGCCGTGTTCAACTTCCTCGTCGACAACGCGGACGAGCTGTTCATCGAAGAGGTCCATCAGTACAACTACAAAGCCAAAGGCGCGACAAAAGCATGGGGCCGTGGATTCCGTACTTCTCGCTCCACGAGCAAGGACCGAGGCATCAAGGAATGGAACGCTCAAGACAACGGCGGCTCCGCCGGCGGCCTTTGGTGCCACTTCGAGGTCTCCCCCCAAGCCGACGCCGCGACCCTAGAAAAAAACTTCCGAGCCATCCCCAAATCTTGAACCAATCACCAACGACCGCGACTTGGACAGACGCGACCGTTGACATAGCCCAACATCTAGTCATTCTCGTCTGGATGCGATTATGAGAAGCCCGCGTCAATTCTTCATGACGCGGGCTTCTGTGATACTTGACTTACGACTTCGAGTTCCCTAATGTCAAACCCGTCGGAGTCCAAGCCGACAGAAACGAGAACATCATGGCCGACTACACCGACAGAATGGCCGACTACGTTGACGTAGCCGAACGAATCCGAACCTTCCGAGACAAACATCCAGACGGCTCACTCCAACCGTTAGACCTTGCCAAGCCTTACGAAGTCATCACAATCGGCGACAAGACGTTCGTCGTCTATGTCGCGGCCGCATATCGAACACCCGACGACTCTCGTCCCGGTATCGGAACGGCATGGGAAACTTTCCCCGGACTCACGCCGTACACCAAAGGATCGGAAGTTCAGAACGCCGAGTCGTCGGCGTGGGGTCGAGCCATCGTTGCCAGCCTCGCCGCCGACACCAAGAAGATCGCATCCCGTGACGAAGTCGCGGCCCGGAGA
>Ga0181358_1001709_pt1 | contig 10027 bp, 12 predicted proteins | sample Fa13VDMM110SD_FD_130096 | JGI IMG/M metagenome (GOLD analysis project Ga0181358, IMG submission 130096) | Freshwater viral communities from Lake Michigan, USA - Fa13.VD.MM110.S.D | ecosystem: Environmental > Aquatic > Freshwater > Lake | place: USA: Michigan | collected 2013-09-24
ACCCGGCATACCCTCCCGTTCTCCCGCTGGGCCGGGCATAGGTGTGAACCCCTGTTGCGGCATCATGGACGGCGCATTGTTGCTTCCAACAAAAGGCTGTGGGCTATTTGAACCACCCATTTGGCCTCCGCCCTGACCATTACCCATGTCAAACGTGCCTTGCAGATTAACGCTACCACCTCCGGCAAACTGCGGTTGGCCAGCGTAAGGAAGCATATCCCGGCTGATCGGCTGTTGGTCTGGTGTTGCGTATGCGCCTGTGCGGATACCGGACTGTGGGTAGCCCGTATTCATGCCAATTGCGTTGGCGTTTGACATGTCCTCAACAGGCCCGCCAGAAGCATAACCGTACAGTTTTCTAGCGGCATCGTTGTCAATTTGTTTGTACGAAGGGTTGAAATACCGCTGCTCTTTACCAAAGTTTAAACCTTGATTGCCATATTCGGGCACATCAGGAGTCGGGGTTGGTGTCTGCGTTCCAGCGTTGAACTGATATCGCTGGCCCATATTGGCGTCAGTCTTAATCTCTGGCTGCTTAGTGGTTGTCTCCATCAGCAATGGAGCCGCCGCTGCAAGTCCGGCCATACCTAAACCTTTAAACCCACCAATACCTGTAGCGGCCACCCCATCGGAAGCAGCCCTACCCATAAACGCGTCGCGACCGGCCTCAGAACCAAGGTTTGAAATGCCGCTGCCCATTGTTTTTAACCTTTCAAATGGGCTCGCAGTGGCAAATGCCGTCTGCTGGCTTGTTAAAGCAGCATCCCGCATAGCGTTTAACGGGGCCGTGAGTCCACGGGCTTGATCGGCAAAGATTTTGGGATCCATTCCTGCTGCATTTTGCCCAAGTGCCGTAGCTTGTTGCTGCATAGCTTCTTGGGCGGTTTTGTAAGCGGCGTCACCAGCTATTTGCGTATTAGCAGCGGCTTGCATCCCCGCACCAGCCAAAGCCGAACCAAGACCAGCGCCGCCGTAAGCACCGAGACCGGCCATCAAGCCTTTCTTCAAACTACCCGTACGCAGCGCTTCAAAACCACCAATACCTAGACCAATACCCGCAGCGCCCAAACCCTGTAAGCCGGGGATCATCATGGCCCCGGCACCTAGCACCATAGGCAAGATGGACGACAAAAAGCCTGCCTCTGGCAGACCTGTTTCTGGATTAATCGTAAGAGACCCGCCATGCGCCATAGCCAACTGCTGGAGACTTCTGACTTCTCCGGGGGCCATGTGGACGAGTTGAGTGTCTGGGCCTCGGCCAAGCGCAGCAAGTCCTTGTGCGGTTTGATTCATGGTTGCCTCTGAAATCGGGGGTGGGTCGAGTTTATCATGGCGCTACCTTTAACACAAACGTGGTTGTGTCGTAGTAAACGTCGCCAGTCTTGAGCCTACCTGCTGCTTGGTCTGCCTGAGTTGGCAAGCTAATACGCAGGGTTCCGGGAGTTACAGGGTCCGGCTGGCTAAAACTGAGCGCGGTGACGATTGCATTGTTTATGTTTTGTGTGGCGGCAAGAACTGCGCCGGGGTTGTCCAACTCGTTAAAGTACAACCGCAGCGAATTAAGAAGCGCTGATATATATTGAGCATCGTACTCAGCCGGGGCAGTTGGTAGGCGCGGGGCGCGAACTAGGGGGTTGCTCATGCTTACCTTCTGCCGTCAGGTCGAACTTCAATACGAGGAACCCCAAGCTGCCAAGCCGTACCAAGCGTGTCGGAGCTAACTTTAAACGCCATCTGACGCCCGCGAATTCTGACATAAACCTGCTCAGTAAACTGCTGTACGTTGTACGTACGTTGTCCGGCGTAGCTGATGCTACTTATCACTGCGGGGTTGTTTGAGTTGCCGTAGTTGGTGCCCGGAAACTGCCGAGGCCGAACTGTAAAATCCAGTGTAGGCGCAGTGACCGTGGAGCCGTCAAAAGTCACGTCGGGGATGATCCGGTAGACGAAACCAAAGTTGTGTCCATCTCCAATGTCAAAGTCAGCAGACTGTACATACGCAGTAATAGGCGAAGGCGGGTTGGTCGTGCCGTCATCCACGCCGGTCTCATGGTACACAAGCTGATTACCGTAGGTGGTCGCCATAGGTTCCACGCGCAAGGGGCTGTCAACCCATGCAGTACGCGCTAACGTGCCGTAGTACCAGACGCGCTCAAGGTAGTTGTACACCACGTACTTGTCGATGGTGGAGGAGGCAGCTGAGCAGTAGTACCACCAAATCTCGTTGAACCCTTCGTTTGTACCAGCAAAGAACTGAAACGCCTGCGACATGTTGATGTCGTTGTACACATAGGATCGCAGGGTGCAGAGCAGCGTTTCAACGCGACCGGAGTACATATAGAACTTGTCTACACCCATCCAGTAAGTGATGTTGTTGGCAGTAGCTGTTGCATTTGGCCCCGCGATAGACAGGTTATCGCCAAGAAGCTGAAAACCCCAGACGTAGGGAGCGCCCAGATACTGCATGGAATACAGCGCTGCGTCTGTCCAGACTAAAATCTCCTGCCGAGACTGCATGGCAGTAATGATGGAAGAACCATGGCTAAGCGTATAGCTGCCCGCTTGATTGGTAATAGCCGGTGTCCAATCTGTGTAGTCTTCTTGATCTGACCAGCGTATCAACATGGGGTTTTGTGCGGCGGAGCCGTAGTCGTTTACACCAAAACAGATTACAAATCGTGAAGCGTCCGACACCATGACAAAATTACAAATGTCTGGGGTGTCCCCAGTAGTAAGCAGCGTCCCTCGGTCAAAAATATTTGGGTTGGCGTTGACTTCCCAGTAGTACAGCCCACCACCACGGGGGTTAAAAATTAAGTCTTCCCCAAAATTAGACTGACTCCACAAGCGAAGCTGAGTACCAAGCCCCACACCAGCGGGAGCGGGTGAACCCCAACCTGTGCTTGTATAGCCAGTGTTTATACCGCCCCAACCGCCGGAGCCCCAGCCTACGCTGGAAGTAAAAGTACTTCCACCAGTTGTAATTTGATATGCACCAACGGTAGCACCGCCGCCATTACCCACATCAGACGCGTTTGCTGCGACCGCAGAAGTAATTGTGTAGACGTTGTTGCTAGTGACGGCCACTATTTGATACTCTTTATTGAGCACAGCGGCGGTAATTACCCCGCCAAGAGTGACCGCGCCACTGTACGTAACAAAGTCGTTAGCTTGCGCTCCGTGCGCGGTGTCGGTAACCGTCAAGGTGGTTGAGCCGTTGGTGGCAGCAAAAGTTACATCCCCAGCAGCCGTGGTGCTACGTATAGGGGTAATGTCGTAGAAAGAACCGCCACTACCGTTTTGTATGTAGAACTTGAGGTTTGTACCAACGCCCAGCAGGTTGTAGCTAGACAACGTGACCCAGTTCCACAGCGACCGGCAAACGCCCCAGAACGAGCCCGCAGGTGGTGTCAACGTAGAAGTGGTTGTACCAGTGTCGGCAACCCATCCACCAATCTTCTCCGCCGAGCCTGAGCGAAAACGCACCTTGTCGCTCTCAAACCAACCGCCTTCATTGGCAAGCGTGGTGGACTCTCGGTTTACACCGGGTCTGAACTGGAGTTTTTGTAGTGGCACGCTTACCTCACGCAGTTAGTACGTTAAGGGCGGAGTTGATGTGTGCAACCCTGTCGGCAAGACCTATTGTCCCACCGTTTATCTTTTTTGTCATCCCCGTGAAGTCCTTGGCGTCGGCTTCTTTGTTTAAATTGCGCTTGTCCCAGTACCAAGCTGCGGTCAGGGCTGCGTATTCTTTGGTTAGCACAAGGTCTGGGTCAGCGATAAAGTCCACGCCCAAGGCGTCTGAGGCCAAGCGGTAGTTGTCTTTGCCTGTCAACTGGATGAGGCCACGGCCACGGTATTTCCAGCCATCACCCTCATCGGTGTTACCCATCCGGCCAGAATAGACCTTGTTGGCAATCTTCTCGGGCTGACGATGGAAGGGCTGCGCTGCGGCCTCAGACGGAAACCGACTTGGCCATGTTGCGTTTAAACCCTTCGCACTGTAGTTCAGGTTTTCTTGCAGCGTTTTGAAGTTGGCCGACTCATGTGCACACTGGCCAATGAACGCAGCTTGGCGTTCTGGTGTGTTGATCTCAAAGCGTTCAAAAGCCGAAGTCAGTGGATCGAGCCATGACGGGTCGATGTGCATTTCGACAAGCTGGTCTTCTGTCATTTCACTGGCCCTGCCTTAGAAAGAAGTTCTGTCTTGGCTTGTGATCCAGCGGATGAGCCAAAGTAGTAGGCAATTATTCCTGTCCAAGCGGTAGACAAACTACCCAGCATCATCAAGATTGTTGGGTTACTGCCGTCAACCTTGCCGAACAGCATCATCCCCAAAATGCCAAAAAACCCAACCGTAATGATTGCTGCCAACACAGGCGGAACAATTGAGCGTGTCGCCGCCTGCATGCTTCTCGCTGACTTCCTGTCCTCGACCTCCAGCTTTTCAAAGTTGAGGCCAAGCTCTTGCGCCTGCTTTTGCAACTCAATTTCAGCAATCTTGACTTGAGCAATCTGCTCTGCGCTGAGTTTGTTGTTGCTGATTAAATCACCAACTTTGTCGGGGTCAACACCGATTGCTTTTGAGATTGCCGAGACGGCCATGCCAGCTAATGGGCCACCCATAGCGGTTGCGATTGTCGGTGCAATTTGTTTTAACCAGTCCATTACTGTTTACTCCTAGATAACATAGTTGAGGCAATTTGAAGCATGGCGCGGGTCTTCTCAAGGTCTTCAGGCTCTGCTGCCCAACCAACCGTGATTTGCCCAACAAACCTGCCCGGTTCCGGTGGAACACTGATACGGCACGTGTAATTAACGCCTTTTGCGATGTACCACAAACCCATTTCCGACTGCGCTGATTTGTATTCGCTGCATGGAATCTCATTGGCCATCAGCTTGACTACATCAGAGTTGTTGCCTGAGTTCTGTGTAAACAGCCCAACGTCCAGCCCGTCGTTCGTTTTATCCCTGCCGTCCTTGGCATACGCTCGGTGCAAGATGCGCGTTCCAAACATTGAGTTGACTTTAAACACCGCCACAATCAGAGCGCCAGACTGTTTAAACAAATGAGCTGCGGCGTCTTCGACTCGGTCTTCGGCAATGGACGGAATCTTCTTGGACTCTTTATACGCCCCTATCAACAAGTCCTGATTTGTATATACAAAGTATCCTGCAAACGTCAGGACGGCCATCAACACCATTGCAAACAGCCTGAACGGGCTGGACACATACGCCAGCACCTTGTCAACTATGTTTAAACGCTCGTCGCTCATCTTTGCTGCCCAAGGATGCCCAAGGTGAAATAAATGATAGCGCCGACCAAGATTAAAAAGACACTTGCCATCAGCACAAGCTCAATGACCTCATCCATTTCTTTCTTGCGATTGGCCGCAGCTTCTTTTTCACGCCTAGCGTCATGGGCAGACTCGACATCCATAGCTGCTGCGCGGGACTTGATCTTGTTCCAGACATCAACCTTGCCGGACTGCATAAACAGGAGTTGCAACTCGTCCTCAAAGCGCTTGGCCTGATCCAGCGCCATCTCAATCTGGATGGCAGTGCCCATCGAGGACTTGGACTTCTTGGCTTGGACAACAGCCTTGGTGGCCGTGGACTTTGCGTCGAAGTATTTACCCAAAACGGGACCAAGCGATGACACATCGTCAACAGTCTTGCTGACCTTCTTGATCAGCGCAACCGCTGCCTGTATACCCGCTAGGGCCGTGAGTGGATCAATCACTTTGGGCCTCTGCTAATTTCTTCGGTTCAGGCTTGCCTTTTTCTCGCCACTGTAGACACCACACCAACAATCTGTCAGACGACCAACTCCATCTCACGCACTCAAATACGGGCGCTTGTGCCGCTGGGGGTGAAGGTGGTAGGGCGTCCATGCACGTTAGATCTTGCTTACAGCAAATACATTGACAAAAACCGTGCCGTCTTCAAGCGCCTCAAGCTCGTGCCACTCCGCTGCCGTTAAATTTACTGGTTGAGTATGCTTGGTCATAATCAACTCACGGCCTTCTTTGCGAATAACGCAGCTACCAGCGTGGCACATGGTTAGGTGCGAGTAGGGATGCTCATGGCGTGGCAGTCCTTGACCTTTATCGCAGTGATAGACAACCATTGCCGCGCCATCGTAAGCCACTGAATGGGTTGGGCTTGAGTGAGTCATAGCGTTTGTGTGCCCGTGGTTGTTGGTTGAGTTTGTGTCGGTATAACCGGTGGTGTAATTACACCTGTAGCACCAACATTTGGAACGATTACAGTGCGGACAGCGGCTTCCCAAGACGGCACAGGCGCGTACATTCGCACAATTTCTTCAAGCGTTTCGCTTTCGTAGGGAAGTCTTGCGCTTATGTGCATAGTTTGGTAACCCGCCGCCTCGTACACAATCTCCATGCAACGAGCAGCTTCGTCTACCAAAATAACTGTATATGTATAAGTAATGCTCATTTTATTTCCTTAACTAATTGAACCGTACCGAGTTCCTGTTGACACATAAGTAATATTGCTGTTGCCGGTGATTGCCGCGCCGCCGCCACCACCGGTACCGGAGTAGCCGCCTTGACTGCCAGAGCTTGCGTTAGAGCCGCCACTACCACCAGAGCCAGCGCCCCAGCCACCGCCGCTTCCCCCTGAACCGCCTGAAAGCTGTCCACCGGCACTACCGGGAGAACCGGGACAATCGGGTCCATCTCCTGCGAAACCGGCAGTGCCAAAACCATTACCACCGCCGCCGCCGCCACCTTGACCAAGACCGACACAACAAATTGCCCCGTAACCACCGCCACCACCGCCGCCACCACCCCCGCTGATTGTTCCCGATCCGTTAGTAACAGTAACTGCTACAGAAACGGCAAGCCCCGTACCCCCACTGGAACCGGGTGCGCCCCCTTGCAGTCCCGAGACATTGTTAAGTCCACCCCTGCCGCCAGCTCCGCCTCTACCAACGATAACGCCGGTATTTATAAGCGAAACACCGCCGGGGAACGATCCGTTAACTGTAAGCGCGGGAGTGCCGGTGCCTGTTGATGAAATCTGAATGCCCGAGCCAATAGTGGCATTAACTTTAACTGTTTGGTTCCAACCAGCATTTACTGCCAGTGTGCGTAAATTAGCATTGGTCTGGTTACTGGAAATAGTAAACGAAAACTCATTGGCCTTACCGCTTAAATTAGTAATGGCAATAGTAGCTGGGCTTGCTCCAACGCCAGCCAAGGTACGAACAGCGGCGTCATTTAAAGAAATTGTTGCCGTTGAAGATAAGGCCAACTCAGTGTTAATCTGAGAGAACGACAGTGAACTGCCGGGTACGACTGGTAGCGTCATGCTCGCTCCTTATGGTGTGCCGTAAGCGGTAATGTTCGCCAACGTGGTCAGGTTACCCGAAGAGTCCATCGAAGCGATGTTGGTAGCTCCGTACTTAAAGTACAACTTGCCTCCTGATTCAACGATAGAAAAGCCTGTTGTGACTAGCGTTGAGGCCGCTGTTGCAGTTGTTGCCAGTGTTGCTGTAGCTGCGTTACCGCCAATACTTAGACCTGATGCGGTTCCGGTAATGTTTGTTCCAACCAAAGCGGATGGCGTACCCAGAGCAGGAGTAACCAATGTGGGGCTTGTAGCAAAAACCGCTGCGCCTGTACCCGTTTCGTCAGTAAGCGCACCCAGCAGTTGAGCAGATGTAAACGATCCAAGAGAAGTGACGTTACCTACCGAAGTAACTGCGCCAGTCAGATTAAATATGTCTACACTATAGAAATTAGTTCCGTCACTGAACACTAATATTTTCTTGCCCGTGGGGATGGCGATACCAGTTCCCGCTGCGGTTGTGTTGCCCAGCACCGTGGAGTTGTAAATCGTCGCTGTGTAGGCGGTGGTGTTGTAGATGATGTAGGTCTTCTCCTGCGGGGGAGCGTAGACGGCGAAGTTGGCGGTGGTTGTGGTGGTCAGTGCAATGACGGCATTTCGCGCTTGGTCAGCAGCACCGTCCAGCGCAGTGAAGGCTTGGTTGGCCGAGGTAACGGACACCGCCACATACCCAGCAATAGCCGATTCAATGATCGTGCCGAGGTTGCTGTTGGTTGTGGTGTTCCACGTACCGGCTTGGTCGCCAGCGCCAATCAGCTCAATTCGTAGCGAGGGGGAGTAGGTGCTTGCCATGAGTGTCCTTACGTTGATTTTGCCACGACTTGCTCTAACGCAGTGACCTTGGCGTTCAGTTCTTTGATGGCCTCAATCAGCAGAGGAACCAACCGCTCGTAGCGGACAGTCAGATAATTCTCGTCAATTGGTGCCGGGGCCACAACTTCTGGCTGAACTGCTTGAACTTGCTGCGCCGATACGCCCACTTCCAGTATTTTCTCGTAGCCGTAAGACTGCGCAAGCTCGTTGGCCTCGTAATAAAAACCGTTGAGCGTCAGTACTTTGGCCAGCGCGTCAGGAATGTTGCCAAGGTTGGTCTTAAACCGATCATCCGAGTAGTAGGCAGTAATGTTGTTGGTTGCACGTATCTCACCGGCAGTTCCAGAAGCAGCAGTTCCAACACCAAGAGAAGAACACTGCGCTCCAGCACTAAGAACTATAGAAGTGCCGGTTGCTGCGCCAAGAGCAGGAGTTACCAGCGTTGGGCTGGTGGCGAATACGTTCGCGCCTGTACCTGTTTCGTCGGTCAGCGCCGCAGCAAGATTGGCTGAAGACGGCGTAGCAAGAAAGGTGGCTACATTGGTTCCTAGACCCGATACGCCCGTTGAAATTGGCAGGCCCGTGGCGTTTGTCAGGGTGGCTGAGACTGGTGTTCCCAGAGCGGTAGCATTGCCAGAGGCATCAAGATTGATTGATTTGCTAGAAGGATAGGTAACAAATACGTCTTTTGTGCCCGCTGAAAAACTTAACGCGGAAGGCTGTGTTCCAGAACTGTTTGACAGCACCGTTGTTCTGGCCAGAGTTGTACCTGACAAGGTGTAAGTACCAATCCCGACTTCCCACTCAGATGTGGTTTGGCCAGCAATGGTGTAGTAGGTGGTGTTGCCAGTACCAAAAACTGCAAAAGATTGAAACCCCGCCGATGCGCCAAGCAGAGTTACTGTTCCAGTACCCGCTGTGGTGGTTGTTTCTTTTACGCGATCTGCGAGTAATAGTGCCATATATGTCCTTAATCCGTTTCAACCAACGCCCAGTTGGATGTCTCCGCATTATTTACCAAAATCCAATAAACGGCAGTTGAGGTTCCCACCGCGCCCGAGGCTTGAACCCCCGTCAAAGCTATAGACCTTGCCCCAAGCCCAACCGTGCCTACAGCCCCGGCTGCTGCGGTACCTGTTAACGCATATTCTTCGCCGTAGACTATTGTTCCAACCGCCCCGGAAGCCGCCACGCCAGACAAGGCTAAAGACCTTGAAGCAACCTCCAGCGTACCAACTGCACCAGACCCTGTTACGCCCGATACTGCAAAAGACGGGCTTGGAGTTACAGACCCTAAATCGCCTGAAGCCGGTACACCAGACAGAGGGACGCCAACGCCGTTAATAAGACCAGCAGCCTCTACGCCCGTCAAGGCAATCGAACGACCCGCTTCAACAGACCCAGCCGCTCCAGATGCTGTTACACCTGTTAGCGCCTCACTCACAAGTCTCTCAGTAGACCCAACCGCTCCAGATGCAACTACGCCCGTAAGGGCAACAGTAAGAGCCGGGGTTACTGTGCCGACTGATCCTATAGCCTCGTCGCCGGATGTTGCATCCGACTCGTTGTAGATTACCGTCCCAACTTCGCCAGAAGCTACTACACCTGATAGCGCAACAGTGCTCTCTTCTGCTACAGACCCAACATTCCCAGACGCAACGACACCCGTCAGGGAAACGACGACTACGTTATCACCAAGCGCAGCAAACGGAGCCTGTGCAAATGCGGATATACCAAACATGGTCTACGGCTTACGCCGCCTCCGCTTAGGTTGTTGCCAAGCGAATTAACGCAGCCGCAGTTGTGTTGGCAGGCATCGTCAATGTAAACGTGCCAGCCG
>Ga0181358_1001710_pt1 | contig 10027 bp, 10 predicted proteins | sample Fa13VDMM110SD_FD_130096 | JGI IMG/M metagenome (GOLD analysis project Ga0181358, IMG submission 130096) | Freshwater viral communities from Lake Michigan, USA - Fa13.VD.MM110.S.D | ecosystem: Environmental > Aquatic > Freshwater > Lake | place: USA: Michigan | collected 2013-09-24
CCAAGAAGAGATTGCGGGGGCTGTAGGTTCACCACAGGCACAGGAGCGAGTTGTTGCATATGTGGATTGGGAATGGTTTGACCCGTAGCAGCCAAACGCTCCTTGTACGCGGTCAGGTTGGTTTTCACCCGCTCCACTTCACTAGGCGGAAGTTTACCCTCCCGAAGCAGTTTCTCGCAGACGTAGCCACCCAACTGGTAGTCGTGAACATAGAAAGCCGTGGACCCCAGTTCGTCCGCTGCCATCCACTCGTACACGTTGTTGTCGATGAACAGGATGTCGTGGTGCGGATACCTGATCTGCGCCGCTTCCTTTGCAAACAGGTACGCCGCACGGGGGCGACCGTTCATCCGCAGGAACCGCGCAATGGCGTGAAGCGGCTCTGCGCGACACGGGCGGTAGTCGTATGCGTCCAAGAACTTCTGTTGTACCACAGTCCACGGAGACTCCTTTTGGATCTCGCACAGGGCTACACGGAACAGAGAGTAGTAGCACTCTTCTTCCCATCCGCCCATCTCCACCCGCTTGTAGTACGCTTCAATAGCCTTGTCCCACTGCTGCGAGTCAAAGTACGACTGCGCCAAGTAGAACTGGTAACGAGTGTTCGTGGGATCCGTCTTTAGTGCTTCTAACAAAAGGTCTGCGTCCCTAGAGTACTTCTCCACAGGAGTGATGCCACCATTTCGCTCCTGCCCCAACGTGCGGGCTTCCAAGAAGTAGTTGCCTTCAATCTTTGCCTGCGTCAGATTAGGTTTCTCGCAGTGTGCGTACTCGTGCAGCACACCCACGTACTTCCAGCCAATACCTGTCTTGAAGATTTGATTGCGCCACCAAATACAGTTGTCACGACCACACTTAAGAGCGTAAGCGTCGTGACTCATGTTCTTGCCGTTGGGGTACTTGAAGTCGCCCACGATTCGGTCGTCTGCGTCAATCATCCACGCGTAGTCAGCCTTGCCTGTACACAGGTCAAGTGCTTCGCTGCGGTTGTGTCCAAAGTTGATCCACGGCTTCTCAATGAGTTCGCCCGGAATACCCTTCTCGGCAAAGTACCGTTTGATGTACTCCTGCGTTCCGTCTGTTGAGCCTGTGTCAACGATTACCCAGTAATCAATGTGGGGGTGGACGGAGTCCAAGCACTCGTGCAGAATCTTGGTTTCGTTCTTGACGATCATGGAAAGACATACTGTAGACATTCACGATTCTCCTGTGCAGTTATGTATGAGACTTGATCCACTCTTGAACTTTGATTTGCGGAACCCAACCAAAAAGAGTTTTTGCCTTGTTGGTGTTTGCAAGGGTGTGTCGTGCCTCGCCTTCGCGTGGTGGGATATGAGTTTTTTCTCCTCCAACCATATTAGCAATTTCATTAATAGAGTGATTTTCTCCTGAACCAATATTGAAAATCTCTCCCCACTTCCACGAGTTATACATGATGGTATTTGTCACCACATATTCGGGAGGAGTAAACTCAGCAGCAAGCAGATTTGCTCTAGCAACATCTTTTACATGGACAAAATCTCTGCGCTGTTCTCCATCACCAACAATGGTTATTGCTTCTCCTGCTGCTGCTTGCCGTAGAAAAATGCCCGTTACTGTCGCATACTGACCTTTCACTGGCTGACGCTCACCGTATACATTGAAGTATCTGAAAATGACCGTCTGTAGTCCGTACATATTGCTGTACATCTTGCATAGTTCTTCTCCACCAACCTTACTCACGGAATACGGATTGAGACAATCATTAGGCATTGTCTCGACAAGTGGTGGAATATTTTTCAGTCCATATGCAGATGAAGTGGAAGAATATACGACTCTGCGAACGCCCGCTTCTCGCGCACATTGCAAAACAGTCGCGGTTCCCAACATATTGGTTTCAACTGCCTTGATAGGATTTATGATGCACGGTTGAATTCTCGCTTCGGCAGCAAGATGAAAAACCGTGTCCACCCCATCGTAAAGACTACGAGTATTCTCGTAATCCTTAATATCCATTTTATGATTCTTGGCAGCAGGATTCCAGTAGAACTGCTCGTTGCATTCCGCAGATTCGTTGTCTATTACTACTACCTGATGACCATTCTCTATAAGATGATCCACCAAGTTAGAACCAATAAATCCCGCTCCACCTGTCACTAGTGCTTTCATGCTCAACCTTTCATGTATTGTGTATAAGATTCACTGATTGCTTTCTTGAGAGCCGTAGTAGAGTATGTATGCTGTCTAGGAACAAATACCACAGAGAGAGCAATATGTTTCCCTGTATAATCTTTTCCGCGATAGTCTTCTCCTAAAAAACGAACATCGTATTTTCCAGAAGACAAACACATTTCTAGTTCCTGTTCGGATTGATATATGATCACATCATCCACGAATTTCATAGACATCAATACTTCTCTCCGTTCTTCTACTGTGTGAACAGGACGCATCTTGTTGCGTTCAAGAGAAGGATCATCATGCAGAAGTACGGTTAGATGATCGCAGTGATTTTTGCAAAAATCCATCATCTTGCAATATCCAGGATGAATCAAATCAAACGCCCCTGCGAGTACTCCGCGTGTTCCACAAACTGAATTTCTCCAATCACTAGCATTGATTGCCTTATCATCAATCAACACATCAAATGACGGTTTGCCCTTTGTAATCAACCGATGGTATTTTAGCCCCCATGAGCGGAGTTGATCCACGGTCATATCATGCCAATCTATCCCGCTGCTCGCTCCTCTAGCAGTAAAAAGGATGATGGTATTTCCTTCATCGTAAAGGCGATTTACTTCGGCTACGGCTTTTGCCATTGGTATAGCAACGGAGTAATCCCCATTAGGAACAATGTGGCAAAGCGTTCCGTCTATGTCAAAGCAGTAGGTTTTCATATTACCGAGTGGAGGATTATTTCGTGCATACATTCAACGATTCCGTAGTCTTTGGAATCAACCCAAAAATCGTGAATTGCTCCGCTTGCATAAGACGATCTAATAGAGTTCCCGGATTCAAATCCGGTCAGCAGTGCGTAATGAATGCTGTTTTCCGAACAGTACTGGGCACAATTCACGATGTTTTTTGAATTGCCGGATGAACTGATTAGTATCACCAAAGAATCGAGATCTGAAAACTCTTTGACAAATTGAGAAAATGCATTCTCGTATCCGTAGTCATTTGCATAGCATGACATTCGCGCACCATCAGAAAAACAAATTGCTCTTTTACCCAATGCTTTGGTGTAGTCTTCTGCAATATGAGAAGCGATTGCATTGCTACCACCGTTTCCCAAAATGACGATGCTGCCTTTCCATTCGCGGATCGTCTTCTTGAAGTCATCCAACACCAGTGGATTCAGAGCAGTCAAAGCGGAAACCATGTTTTGAAGAAATGTCATACCAATCTCCTTACTCCATGAGGCGAAAGTCGAACCGGATAAAAGCGTTCGTCTAGGGCAGTTCCCTTTTCAAAGAAGCACAGGAAAAATCCACCGCTTCCTGCTCCGCAAAGTTTGTGGGAAACACAACCCTTCAAAGAACCCAACCACGCATCCATATCTGCTATGTGACCTGATGAAACTATTGCTTTGGATGTTCTCTTTTTTGCTTCCCAACCCTCGTTCATCAACTTCATAAAAGACGAGTAATCCGAACGAAGTATACACTGCTCCGCTTGCTCTACTATTGGATTGAAAACATCCCGATCAGGAACCTGTACTGTCTTGAGAATATCCGTAGAATTGCGAACCGTTCCGGTAAACAGCAAACACACATCATAGTGGTCAAACATATCAGTGGGAAGAAATGTGTACTTTGGCAACCCGTTACTGGTAAATTCTATTTTCTTGAACCCACCAACACAGCACCCAAAAACATCTTGTTGTCCCAACAGGAGATTTATTCGTTTTTCAATTTTGTGTGCCTGAATCCCGCATTCCAATGGAGAAATGGTCTTTCCGTTGAATTCGTGAATGGCAGCACTGATTGAACACGCATACGAAGACGAAACCGCCAATCCCGAACCGTGTGAAAACACATCACTTGTCATGTGTATTGAACACGGGCGACAATTGTATTCCGTAAAAAATTCTCGAACAAGTTCGTTTTGGATATCTCCTGCATGAGAGGTTTCTTCTCTCTTGGAGTAGTTTACGATGTACTTATTGTCTAGGTTATTTCTTCCTAGAGAATCACGATACACCGAAACATATGTGTACAGATTGGGCGTAAAAGAAATAACGGATCCACACCCGTACTTTTGCAAGTACGAATCAAGATCACTAGATCCGCCTAGCAAAGATAGTCGAACAGGAGAAGATACAGTTACATAATTCAAAAATCACCTCGGTTCAAATACTTATTGTATCAGCCTACTTGTGAAAAGAACGCACTGACTTCCCCATACATCAGGACGAGGAGCACTACCGAAAATGTATGGTTCGAACGACAATCCGTTTCGGTAGAAGATTTTTTCCCATTCTTCTTTGGGAAAAACTGATACATGGTTTCCTGATACACAAGGAACCATTGCTATGCTTCCACAAAACAAAGAACTATTCTTTGTGCAAGCCTTTATGTTCTGAAGAACGATATCCAATCGGTCTGTGGGAATATGTTCCAATACTTCCCAAGTTTGAATGTAATCAAAAAGTATTGGGTCTGAATTTTCGTTGATTGAAAACGGACGGCTTATATCACACAAAAACAAGTTTTCATTATGATACTTGTTCCAGTTTTCCTTTCCTGCACCTAGTAGAACAGCATCACTTCCTTCTAGACCAATTGCAAAATCACCCGCTTGTAGATGATCGACTACTATGGCACCTCCAGCACACCCAAGATCAAGAACCTTTATAGGAGAACTATCGAAATGCTTTTTCACTGCATTGATATATTCAGCATTGCTGTTGTTGTCGTTAATTACTCCGAATGGATTGGTGTGATCCGAAGAATCCGTGGCTAATGCAAATTCTGTGTCTACTTGTATGCTCATATCAAGATATCCTTGTATAGTTCTAGTATACGATTCTCCAAGACAGTATAGCAGTATTTATCTCTGTACGCTTGGAGAGTCAGAGACTGCTTGTCTTCAAAGTACGACTTTTCATTTTTCAGTTTGAGCATTTCATTAGCATACTCATCCACCGACCAACACATTTTTCCGCAACCTTCAATTTGCTCTGCGTGACCCATATTCTGTGCTGCATGAGTAATCACAGGTAGACCGCGATACATTGCTTCGATGATTGCAGCCGAACACACCTCTCCATCAGAACGAGCATGAGCATATACATCCAATGCGCCCAAGAAGTCGTGGATGTCCTCTACATTTGCAACAAAATCCACGAACAACACATTTTTTAGTTGTAGTTCGGCTGCGAGTTGACGGTGCTTTAGCGATCCACCCAGTATCAGAAAATATGTGTTGCTGTCCTGAACCTGCGAATATGCGGCAAGAGAAACAGGAGAAAAAATACCGTCATCATTTCTCTGATGGAATCCATAAACAAATGCGTCTTGCGGTATCCCCAATCGTTCACGAAGAGTTGATGGTTTCTTTTCGGGAACATAAACCACAGTCGGGATAATGAAAATCTTCTTTGCATCTCCTCCGCTTTTGATCCAATGATCTGCCTGCCATTTGCAGAGAAGAATAGATTTTTCAGAAGGCGTGTCATCACTCAAATCACCGTGAATACTGTCAATTATTTTTGTTCCACGGATATCTGTATACGGAAACTCCCGAAATCCGTATCTTGCTGTTTGAATCACATCGTATTGAGATGGATTAAACACATCCCAAATATTTGTGTCTATCCATGTTTTGTTTGTTTCATTGTATGCTCCAACATGGATGGGGATTGTCTTTATCCCATGAGATTCCACAAATAGTCTGCGCTCTTCGGAGTGGTCAGGATGCTTCCAAGATGTTCCTATACGGGGGGCATTGTTCGTATAGTAGTAATCGACCTGATGCTCTCGGTTCAAAATACAGGCAAGAGTTTGCAGATACTTTTCAGTTCCGCCTGCTGCCAATCCTGCAAATTTAATGCACGCTATCTTCACGCTTTCCTGCTTTCAAAAAACTTGTCTAGGATTGTTTCAATGTAGTCTATATGTTCGTCAAGAATCACTGGACTAGTTCCCAAGAAAAATGTGTTGGTAGTTGCTTTGGTTGCATTCGGATACATCTTCAAAGGATCTCCGTTGCACAGATGTACATATCCGGGCTGTAACAGGATATTGCCACCAAAATAGTTTCGGGTCTGTATCTTATGTTCTTCAAAGAACATGGTGAGTTCTGTGCGCTTGAATCCCGCATTGTCTTTGACTGTAACGGGGAAGGCAAACCAAGCAGGATCAGCACCCTCTGTGGCAACTGGCAGCATGAACTTATCACTGTACTTTGAAAACACCGAATACAACCGTCTGTAGTTGTGCTTTCGTTTTTCGATAATGGTGTCCAGTTTGTCCAACTGCACAAGACCCATTGCTGCCTGTAGGTCTAGCGGCTTCAAGTTGTAGCCAATTTCCTCGTACACATACTTGTGGTCAAACACTTCATCGGGCAGAGCAGGCAACCAATTGCTGAACCGCTTCTTGCACATACCGTTCTTTAGGCAAGCAGCAGCCTTGCCGCTGCAATAGCAACCCCGTCCCCACTCCCGTAGACTCTTCACCACCATTTCCTGTTCCTTGGTGTTCGTGGCAACAAATCCACCTTCTCCGAGAGTTATGTGGTGTGCAGGATAGAACGAGCAACTTGCCATCTCTCCAAATGAACCAAGAGGCTTTCCCTTGTAAGTACTGCCAAGAGCATCACAGCAGTCTTCCAACAGGATGAGATTGTACCGCTTTACGATGTCCATCACCGCATCCATGTTTGGGGGATTGCTCAACACATGAGCAAAGATGAGTGCCGATGCACCGCTCTTTGCTGCTGCTTCCAGTTGTTCAATATCCAAGTTCAGGGTATCCATCTCAATGTCGATGAACACGGGAATGTACCCGTTCTGAATGATGGGGTTAATTGTGGTGGGGAATCCGGCAACCGGAGTAATGATCTTGGATCCCTTGGGCAGCGCATGGAGTTTGCGAGAACCAAGAGCAGACACCATGAGCAGATTTGCACTGGAGCCGCTGTTGGTTAGGCATCCGTGTTCTTTGCCTAGACGAGCGGGAAACTTGTATTCAAATCGAATGCCGTTCTCTCCAAGGGCAAACCATCCTTCCATCAAGCAACGAACCACAGCGATGTACTCGTTTTCATCCAAGTACGATCCTGCATATTGAACCCAATCCTCACCAGGAATCCAAGTCTTCTTCTTGGATTGAACCATTTCGGTGATGAGTTGTTCAAGCAAGGCTTGTTTATCTGCGGTCTGTATTTTCAGTTCCACCACTTAAATAATCCCTTCGTGTTCTTCGGATTCCATCCTAGCGCGTTGATCTTATCAGTATTGAGCGAGTAGCGCAAGTCCTGTCCCCATCGGTTTTCAACGAACTGAATATTTTCATCGCTTTTTCCAAAAGACGAAAGCAGATCACGAACCACTTCCAAATTGGTCATGTGATTATTTGCTCCGATGTTGTATACATCATTCCGTACCCCGCGTTGAATCAGGGAATATATGGCATCCACATTGTCCTTCACATATATCCAATCCCTGACATACGACCCATCTCCATGCAGAGGGATCTTCTTGCCGGTTTCAATGCATTTTATGCTCTTGGGGATGAGTTTTTCGTAGTACTGTCTTGGACCGTAATTATTTGAACTGCGTGTAATCAAATAATTTAATCCGTATGTACGGTGATACGCAAGCACGAACATCTCGGCTGCTGCCTTGGATGCAGAATACGGATTGCTTGGCGTGAGTTTATCGGTTTCGTAAAACGAACCATCAGGTCGGTCACCGTAAACCTCGTCTGTGCTGATTTGCACAAATAGAGGACGCTCATGCGTTTGTTTTCCCCGAATAATTTCCAACAGATTGTGTACGCCAATCACATTGCTTTTTAAGAATGGATTGGTATCGTTGATTGAATTATCAACATGAGTTTCTGCTGCAAAATTTACAACAACATCACAAGAAGGCAAATGTGAAACATCACAAATGTTTTGCTTGATGTGTTTATAGTTTGGATGCGAGTCGAACGGCAGTGAATCGTAAGAACAGTAACTCATGCAGTCAAAATCAATGACTGTATTTCCTTCGTCTAGAGCCTTCTCAACGAAATGACTACCAATGAATCCACGCCCTCCTGTCACAATCAGTTCCATGATGATCCTTTCATTACAATTCCAATATTCGATCTACTGCCTCAAAGGTATTTATGGACGGCTTGTAACCATAAGACAGTAGTTTGTCATTATTCAAACACACATCTTGCACTTGAACCACTTTATGAAAATGAGGAGCCTCAATAGAAATCAGTTCGGAAGAAGATCCCAACTTCTCTTTGCTGTATCTGATGATGGAACCAATAGAATGTGGATCCCGATTGCTGATGTTTATGATTTCGTTTGTTGGACTATTGTCTATGCAACACTTTAGTGCCCTGCAAGTGTCTTCCACATACATAAAATCTCTGATGTTTGATCCGTTGTTGTAAAGATTAACTGTCTCATTTTTCTTGAGCAGTCCGATCATATGTTGAACAGCATTCTTCTTTGGAGATGCTTTCATATCACCTTCACCAATGATATTGGTTAGTCTTAAAATGCGATATTTTAATCCAAAGGTATTACAATAACATATGAGCATTTGTTCGGCTGCTCGTTTAGTAATGGAGTAGAATCCCGTTGGATCGCATGGAACTGATTCATTCGTATCCATAGTGCAGTTCATTCCATATACAAACCACGAACTCACAAAATTGAAAACCATGTCGTTGTTCTTGGCACGACAGGCTTCTAGAACATCAATCAATTTATTAAGATTGGTGTTGATGTCTTTGTGTGGCTCTGTGAAAATATTGTAGTTGTGTACGGTGCTTACGAAATACAAGATGTTATCTGATTCAGGTTCATTTTGTTCCTTGGGGATTCGATGAGAATCAGGATACATGGAACAAAAACGAGATCCGACAAACCCACTAGATCCATATACAGAGATGCCTGCGTTCATTTTAGTTTCCGTATTCGTCTTCAATTGGGAGTTTTCCCATCCATTCCGAACGGGAGTCGTACTGTCGATTTATTTGATCCAAATTGCCAGTTAATATGTGATTGCAGGTTTCCACAAACATATCCACATTCTTTGCAAACCTGGTTTGATATAGATGGTACATCTTGTTGTCGTAAATAGTACCAATACCATAGTATCCGTATCCGCCTAGTCTCCAAATACCACCTCTCGGGATGCCTTGGAAAGAAGTAGGAAAATACATTTTGATTCTCTTTTCGTGTTCTACTGCTGCGCGAGTCAACTCCTGTGCAACATCAGATCGGTGATTGTTTACAGTATTGGGTTTACCAATTGCTGCGTAATACTGCTTGCTGATTACAACAAAAGAAGGGGCACAGAACAGATCGTGTTTTGCCTTGATACAGTTTGTGACTTGTGCATTTCCAACTAGATATCCATTCGCACAATGTTGCACTGCTTCATCCACCGCTTCTCTGCTCAAAGGAACACAATCGCTGTCCATGAACACAAAAATATCAGAGTCAAAGGTATTCAAAACACGATTCATCCACTCTCCGTGATGAATATTTTCTTCGGTGTAGTTAACGAAGATGCCAAAATGGTCAAGAACCTTTTTATGATTCTCCAATATTAGTGGATTATTGTCTGTCCACTTCAGAGTATGTACTGTTACTTTCATGGTTATCTCAATGTGCTTTTGAACATTCCGTACTCCGAACCTTGTCGTACTAGACTTGGTTCCCACCAATACACTTTATGCTTGTGCAGATAGTGCTGATATCCAAGTTCCCAATCAGAAATCATATGGAATGGAAACCATGTCTTTGCTATATCGCATACAGCCGACTTCTTTAGTACTATGGAATCAGCGCACCTAGACGCAGGATGATCCATCAG
>Ga0181358_1001711_pt1 | contig 10027 bp, 24 predicted proteins | sample Fa13VDMM110SD_FD_130096 | JGI IMG/M metagenome (GOLD analysis project Ga0181358, IMG submission 130096) | Freshwater viral communities from Lake Michigan, USA - Fa13.VD.MM110.S.D | ecosystem: Environmental > Aquatic > Freshwater > Lake | place: USA: Michigan | collected 2013-09-24
AAGTTAGCAGGTAAACCCACACAGGAGTAATCATGGACATTAAAGACGCAGCCAACATTGAAGAAGCAATGGGCATTATAAATAGCTTGGTATCACTTATATATGACTTGTACCCTGATGAGGAGTATGAAGAATTGTATAGCGTGAAAGAAAAGATCGCCCAAGCGCAAAACTGGTGCGACAAACAAACAACCTAACAATGTTAGGCATTACTGCGACAGCAGGATTGCCTAGGTACAACCAAGAGAGAGAATCATGAGCATAGCATCTAGCGCAGTACTAGTAGAGCTGAACATCAGCGTATGGACAGCAGCCAAGTTGGACAAGAGTGCAACCAATGAGGTGATTAGCAACAGCAAGGCGGGGTCGGGGTCGGGTGCGTTTCGTAAGAACCTGCTTGCAGGTACGTCACTACGCAAAGACATTAGTGATTACGCAGCCGCATCACGCCTGTACAACAACAACGTGACCCTGCCGTGGGCTGACCGTGGTGGGCGTATGTTACCCACATCGTTGTTCATGGACTTCAAGCAGAACATGAACGTACGCAGCGCACACTTCTACACCCTGTGTGGCAGGCTTGTGGATAACTACGACAGCCTTAAACTCTCGGCGCAGATTTACATGGGTACGTTGTACAACGAGAGCGACTATCCAAGCGTTGACGAGGTGCGGGATAAGTTTGCGTTCAAGTTGGTGTTTAGCCCATTGCCTGAAGCGGGCGACTTCCGCTTAGACGTACCATTGCAAGACCTAGAAGAAATGAAGCAGCAGTATGAGTCTGACTTCAATGGTCGGTTAGCCGATGCGATGCGTAAGCCTTGGGGTGATCTGCATACTATGCTCACCACTATGAGCAACAAACTATCATCAGCGGGTGACGATGAAAAGAAGCGTTGGCATGATACGTTCGTGACTAACGCCCAATCCATGTGCAGCCTGTTGACTAACCTGAACGTGACCAATGACCCACAGTTGGAAGAAGCAAGGCGTGCGCTTGAACTAACAATGTTAGGTGCAGACATTGAAGAGATCAAGGAAGATTCATTAGTACGGGCTGAGATGAAGTCTAAGATCGACAACATACTTGGCAAATTTAACTGGTAAGGAGAGAGTAATGGCTAGAGGAAAATTATTACCGCTGGCGCTGCCTAACGTAGAGGTAGATGCGTATGTGCAGGCAAGGTTCAAAGAGTTTCTTGTAAATAGCAACAAAAGGACTTTTACGTTGGGTGACTTCGGCATAAATGAGCATATACAACCACTCATTGAGAAGCTCGCATTGAAGCGACCTGAGTGGAGGTTCACGGCGTCTTACGGTAATTTCCACAGCCGTGATGATGCTGACTTGATCATAGACTTTGAGGTGAAAGACTTTCAGGTATTCGATAAGCGTGAGTTGCTAGGCGTGGTCGAGTTAGGTTCTTACTCATACAAGACTAAGATGCACAACTTTTATATCGGCAATCATCGTACAAGTGCGGCATTGGAACGGGCAAATTCGTACAAGACTAGCAACATGGACAAAGCAGTTAAGCTAGTGCTTAAGCACTTCGGTGTAAGAGACGACAGGGAGTTATACGACCAAGCGTACATGAACGGTGTAGAAAAGCTATCTGCACAGACTAGGGAGAAGAGCAACATAGTACGCAAGTTATGGTCAGGCAGTGATGATAAAGCGTTTGCTTACATACTCGCACGTTGGGATGAATTTCTTATGTCTATCGCAGATGTGCGTGAACGTGAGTCGTTGCGTAGGTTGCCTGAGATTCAAGAAGAAGCCTTACTCCTAGATACTTTGTACAAGACTGGTACTTCCCCGGGTGGCGGTGCATACACTATTTGCCAACAGGGTGACTACTACCTGATGACAAATAACGGGGGTGTGCTTGAGAAGAAATCAGGTGATGAACTACCTAACAATGTTAGGCATAAGCTAGGTGTACTGAAGCTAGTCAAAGATGGGCAAGCGGTGAGCGACATAGGCTTTCGTGCAAACGAAACTACGTTCATGGTATTCAGAGATAAGGAGTAGGTTATGAAATGCAAAGTAAAGATCGGTAGCAGATACGAGCCTAAGTGGTTTGAACGTAGGCAGACAAGTGGTTGGTACTCAGGCAAGAACCCGCCGCTTGATCGAGATGCAATGAAGCTGCAAGATGCGTTGCTTAAGAACCACGGCTTTGCGAAGAAGACAAGGTTATCCACGTTGATCTATATGTGTCTAGGTGTAGCTACGTTGATCACGCTATACACATATATTTATTTTTATTTGTAGTACAGTTATTGACAATGTTAAAAACTTAGGTAATATGTACCACTCTAGCTTTGTATGCGCTCAGGGCTAGAGTCAAAAACAATAGCGCAACAACTTCAAGGAAGTAAAGTGAACATTTCTGATAAAGCATTTAACCAAGCAGTCAACGTACTCAAGGCACTTAAAGCCGAATTTATAATTAAGAAAGAAGATGGTGAAGTAATTACCCATGGCGAGTTAGTCTTAGCTGAGAAGAAAGCACGTAAGCACAACACACGCCAACACCCACGAGGCACATATACCGACCATGTTAGTCGTCAAGGTTTACTGGACTTAGGCGTTGGTGATGTAGCCATAGTTGACCCTGAGGGCTTGACCAAAGAGTCGGTGCGTAGCACAAGCATCAACATGGCAACAAAGAAATGGGGCGCAGGGTCGGTCACCACTTCCATGAACAAAGGCAAGATCGAAGTCTTACGCATACTGTGACACAGCCAAGGGGTGTGGCTTGCGCGGCATACCCCGTCTAAGGAGAGTGATGTGAACACATCAAGTGAATTGATTGAATTGGTTGGGTATTTTTACCTTGCGGTCTGCCTAATTTTATGGGTGATGCTATGAACCCACTAAACCCTACTCAAATACTGCGTGTCTTAGAAAACGGTTACTTCATGACGCACCAAGAGCAAGCCGAGGCAGCGCAGTACATACGACAGCTACAGCAAGACATACGACAGCTACAGCAAGAGAACCTAACATTGTTAGGTAAACGCGACTTTGATATTGAGTATGCAAAGTACAGCAATACCCCTGAGTACCAAGCAATGTTAGCCAAACTCAAGGAGACGAACGGTGCGTTATGAACAAGCCAAGCCGTTGATTGAAAAGTTAAAGGTTATTGCAGTGTTGTATTACGCATCGTCAATGCTGCCCATGAAGATATACGAAGCACTTGACGAGTACCTGCCCGACATGGATGAAGGTTGCCGTGAGCGTGGGTGCATTGCTGTTGATAATTTTAAGGAGAGGAACACATGACACGATTACAAGTAGCAGCGCAGATACTAGCAGGGATGTGTGCGGGTGATTGGAAGTTTGACATACCCGAAGGCAGTACATGGGATGACATAGCAATAGCAAGAGCGTTAGAGTTAGCAGATAAATTGTATGAATACGGAGGTCAAAATGACTGAAGAAACAAGCTACGAAGAATGGGTTGCACAGGCAATGCCTGAGTGGGCGAAAGAATTACAAGAATCGTTTCGTGCGTTGCTTACTAGAAACTTTGCGCTATCGCTTGAGGTAGACCGCTTACGTCATAACGAAGAAATACATGAACGTAACAACGAAGAGTTTGATGAGTGGGCTGATGAGTTTTTTAAAGCCAACGGGTTAGATCATTTAATTAAACCCTATCACGATTTTATTATTTCAAAAGTAGATGAGGATTGTGATGACTAATATGCCGCCACTACCAAGTGACATTCGTGAGTTGGTTTTGTTTATGGTGCAAGACATTCAAGAGAAGCTAAACAAAGTCGAAGAGATGTTGTGCCTAAGTGATGAGGAAGAAGAAAATGACTAAACACCCATACGCAAAACTAGTGAAATACCCGTCATCAGAAATACTTGATTACACGATAGAAGAACTTGTTAATGATAGCGAAGACGTATGTTTTTACTTACCCTACCAATGGTCAAAAGGCGATGGTATTGGCAACCGGCGACCTAAAGACCCACTGACTATTTACTGGAGTGCTGACGTAAACGGATGTGACGACAGAGTGACATACAAAACAACATTGGGCGCTTTGTTAGACGACACGTTTGAACTGCATGAGAAGTGGTTTGAAAAGCCACGGGCAATAGGTTCAAAAGATGTGCCTATTTTTGTGGGTATTCGTGATGCCCTACAGAAAGAGATAGACAGGCTGAACGTGTGGATTGATACCGCTAAACCCGAGGAGCAGAAAGATGACTGAAGAAGATGAAGCATTTGCAGAGATTGAACGCAAGCAACAATGGCGGGTAGAAGATAACGTGCGCCGCGAAGCACAGCAAAAAGCCTTTAACTTTGTGATGGACATGGGCAGCATCGACTTAGGCAGCATGACGCTACAGCGAGCGTATGAGATTGGCTATCGTGCAGGGGTGTACGCAGAGCAGAGGAAGAAAGATGAGTGAGACCACATCACCAAATGTTACAGTCGCTCGCGCATTGCAAGAGGTGAGCCGCGCTACGGCGAGTGCATTGATTAAGCTAACAGGCAGACCGCAGAAGTCTGTAATCAACACGCTTAAAAACCTATATCACCAAAGCAAGATTCACATTGGTGCTTATGAAGTTAACAAGCGTGGTCAGGTAGCTAAGGTATGGGCATGGGGTGATGGTGACGATGCGCGAGAACCTGTCATGCGTAACGACAAAGTAGCTTTTATCCCCCGCCCTGATACGGCGGCAGCATGGTTAAGGAATCCAATATGAGTGAACCGGTTGGATTTATGTCTCCCGCAGCAATACATAATTTAAAAACTAAATCACGAAGTGTTGATGTCCATCGAAAACTTGGGCGACACGCTTGCGTTCCGGTATACCGCGCACCCGACAGTCCGAGTGATGTGGTCAATAAGCTATATATTTATGCCGAACAAATAGAATTGTTATTAAGGAACCCGATATGAGTGAAGAACCAAAACGAAAAGTACGTGGCAAAGCCAAGAAGCTTGCTCTTATGTGTACGAGCATACGCCTACCCGTAGACACAATGATGTTTTACAAGGCTAACTACCCGCACACGATGCAAGCAAAGATGCGCGAAGTGTTGCACGAATACGTAATTAAACACAACAAGCAAGAAACTGTTTAAACTATTCATATTCCCATGAGCGCCTAGTTCCATGGTATCCACAGCTAACCTCATCTTGTATATGTGAATAGCTGTGTAGCGTTAGGTCTAGGCAAAATGTACGCCTAACGTACTACTCTCTCAAGACCCTGACGGGGGGCAGCTAATATACTAACCCCCCGATTTTTGTCAAAGTAAAAAATAATTAAAATAAATACTTGACAATGTAAAAAACAATGCTATATTAACAATATGGCAACCCCCGAATCCAAAGTAAAAGCAAAGTGCGTTGATCTGCTTAAAGCAGTCGGCGTCTACTACTTTTTCCCCGTTGCTAACGGCATGGGCAGGGCGGGGATACCTGACATCATCTGCTGCGCCAATGGTCGTTTCTTAGCCATCGAGTGCAAGGCAGGTAAGGGCAAAACCACAGCACTACAAGACAGAGAAATAGCCGCCATTCAAGCGGCAGGTGGTGTGGCGATTGTTGTCAACGAAACTAACCTAACATTGTTAGGTTCAACCATCAAGGAAATGCTGTCATGAGTGAGGAATTTAGTGCAGGTGTAAACATACTGTTGCAGCGTATGGAAACGCACCCTGAGGAGTTTTATGAAAAAGACCAAGGCAGAGCAACCTTAACCCGTGACCCTAAATGGCACAACGTCATGACTTCGGTGTTGCAGGTTAAGTTTAATGAAAGCGCGAGAGGTGCAGCAATCTATCTTACTGAAGCTGAAGTTGATGCGTTGTATGCAGGGTATACCAAGATCAGGCGTAAGGCGTTTGATGACTACGTGATGGACACGGTGCTTAACCCTGAGCCAAAACTATCATCAAGTGAGGACATGATTTCAAAGATGCAAGGGCAAATGGGGCAACCAAAAATACGTCTTAGCGCAGCAAGCAACAATATCAATGAAGTGCAGCAGTACGCCGGTTATACCAACCTACAAGGCATGTACGATGTAGACACGAACCAGTACCGTAATGCAGCGCAAGCCCACGCCCAACACATAGCAGCACATCAGGAAGCGACAGCGCGGCTTGGACAAGGTTTGATGAACGCTTATCCGCAGCCTATGCCTGAGGGCATGCTCAGCAAGATAGCAAAAAGGGTAAAGGGACTCAAATGAACCAAGGGCTTGAGATACTGATTGCGCGTACTAAGACACACCCTGAGGAATTTATTGGGCATGAACTTACTACCAATAATGTACCTAAGTGGTTACTTATGATTCAAAACTTTACACGTTACGCAACTGACGAAGAAAAAGAAGCATGGCAAGAAGCCATGACAGACTTAAACAAGTGGCATGAAAATAAAAGGCGCGATGACTTCACTCAAGCCGTAATGAAAGAGTTGCTTGTGCGTGAGGGCGAAGAAGAAATTGGTGCTGCACTGTACAGTATGTCGCACCCTAAAAAGTTAATAACCGCTGCAAGCTTGACACATGAGGCGTTAACAATATTGGCAGGAAGCGGTGGTGGCTCAGTAATAGTCAAGACCCCAAAAGGTACACATACGTTCACGAAAAGCGGTACTTTCACAGGTTAAGCTATGAACATCATCACACTTGATTTTGAAACGTACTACTCACAGACGTATAGCCTGAGCAAGCTGACTACAGAAGAGTACGTACGAGGTAAAGAGTTTGAGGTGATAGGCGTAAGCGTAAAGGTGAACGATGGTGAAACGCAATGGTTCTCAGGCACAGACGCAGCGATCAAAGAATTTCTCGAAAGTTTCGACTTCGATGACAATCTTGCACTTGCTCATAATGCTATGTTTGATGCCGCTATTCTTACTTGGCATTTTGGTATTCACCCTCGCGGTTGGCTTGATACGCTTAGTATGGCAAGGGCTATACACAGTACAGAAGTGGGTGGAAGCCTCGACAAGCTTACGCAGCATTATGGTTTGGGTCAGAAAGGTACTGCGGTAGCGCAAGCGTTGGGCAAGCATCGACTAGACTTCACACCCTACGACCTAGCTGAGTACGGGGAGTATTGCGTGAACGACGTTGAGCTGACGTACAAGTTGTTTGATTGCATGTCGCCTGACTTCCCTGCGCTTGAGCTACGCCTCATTGATCTGACCATACGGATGTTTAGCGAACCGGTGCTTGCGATAAACCATATGCGTTTAATTACACATCTAGCAGATATTCAAAACATAAAAACACAGTTGCTTAAAAATGTGGGAATGGATAACCGTGATGTGTTGATGAGCAACGATAAGTTTGCAGATATGCTTAAGTCTTTGGGTGTTAGCCCCCCACGAAAGATAAGCCCCGTTACTGGAAAAGAAGCATGGGCATTTTCTAAAACCGATGAGGGGTTCAAAGATTTACTTGAGCATCCAAGTGTAACGGTGCAGACATTGGTTGCGGCCCGTCTAGGGCTTAAGTCTACGCAAGAAGAGACAAGGACTCAGCGGTTAATTGGTATTGCAAGCCGTGGTAAATTGCCGATCCCTTTACGCTACTACGCAGCACACACAGGGCGTTGGGGTGGCGATGACAAAGTGAATATGCAGAACCTTGGGCGGGGGTCGCCTCTTAAATTTGCTATCTATGCACCTGAAGGCTACATGATGATCGACTCAGATTCATCGCAGATTGAGGCGCGTACGGTGGCGTGGTTGGCGGGGCAAGATGACTTAGTGCAAGCATTTGAGGATGGTAAAGATGTATACAAAATCATGGCTTCTGCAATCTATGGAAAGGCGGAATCAGAAATTACTAAGGAAGAACGCTTCGTTGGCAAGACCACTATTCTTGGTGCTGGCTACGGCATGGGTGCAATTAAGTTTAAGACGCAACTCAAAACTTTTGGTGTGGACATTGAAGAAGCTGAAGCGGCTCGAATCATCCAAGTTTACCGCGACACATATCCATCAATTACGAAGCTATGGAGGCAAGCAGGTCGTGCGCTTGACGCTATCGCAGAGGACAAAACGTGTGACCTTGGGCGTGAGGGTGTAGTCGTTGTCGATGGCAAGAAAGGTATACGTATGCCTAACGGCTTACACATTAAGTACCCAAACTTGCGTAAGCAAACCAAAGAAGATGGTAAAGACGAGTATGTATACGACACCAAGCGTGGTAAGGCAGTCATACCCAACAAGATATACGGCGGTAAGGTTGTAGAGAACCTGTGTCAGGGCTTAGCTCGCACGATTATTGGTGAGCAGATGCTACGCATAGCGAAGAAGTACAAAGTGGTAATGACTGTGCATGATGCGATTGCAATCGTTGCACCTGAAGATGAAGCCGTGACCGCACAAGAGTACGTTGAGATGTGTATGCGCATACGCCCTGAGTGGGCAAAAGAGCTGCCGTTGAATTGCGAAAGCGGTGTTGGTAAAAGCTACGGAGAGTGCTGATGAACAAGGGCGTTGAATTATTGTTGGCGAGGCGTGAAACGCACATCCACGAGTTTGTGCCTTCTTTTGAGCGATATGAACTTAGTCGGTGGAGTGTTTTGTGTAGAGATTACAAAGTTAACCTAAATGACGCACGTACTTACCCAACCGGTAAAAAAGGCGAAAGCTTTACTAACGCGGTTATGAATGAGTTGCTTCAAGGTGAGCATGACCCAATGCGTCAAGTGTCGAAAGACTATACAAAAGAATTAGCCAAGGCTATGCAAAAAACTAAAGAGGCTATGACAGCGCAATTGTTAAGGAGTATGCATGAGAATAAATAAAGGCGTTGCGCTACTGCTTGAGCGCAGGAAAACTAACCCTAAAGAGTTTATTGATTTTGGGCGTTGGACTGATTTGTTGACATCGCATGATGTACAACTTGAAGCCCCCGAAAGAAGAATATTACGCCCAAGGACTTTCAACAAAGAAGTGATGCAGCGGTTACTTACGGCGTCTGACTTACAGCGCAAAGGCGGGGCGATTAGTCGTGCGCAGTTACTCAAAGAGTTGTTGCCCGGGCTGAACCAATTGTTTGGTCAGGTGTACGCTGAACGCACAGAAGAACTTAACCAAGGAGAAAGTAAATGAAAGAACAATATGACGACATAGCACAGGCAATTATAAAAGCTGCTTACCATTTGGGTAACGGTGACGCTCTTACTAATGGTGTAGGCGCAATAGAAGGTCACGCAATGCACAGCAAAGAGGGTTTACAAGAAATTGCTGCGGCATTAGAAAGAGGTTTAGAAAGCATAGCTGAGAGTATTGCTTCTTTGGATCGCCCAACACAAGATATTGGGTATGCCATACGAGAACTTGCCGAAGCTGTACAGGGATTAAAACAAAATGAACGATGAAGACCTGCGGGACTTGTTTGCGGGGTTGGCGTTGATGGGGTTGCTTGCAGATGAAGGTGGCAGTTTATTAACCAACAACGGCGAAAAGTATGTAGCTGAATATTGTTATATCTTAGCAAACGCAATGATTGAGGCGAAGTACGCTGAATCCGTATCTGAACCTGAAGAAGGCATTACAGCTATTAAACCTAAACGTAAGAGGTCAGCAAATGTACCCGCCACTAACAGTTAACGACATGACAACACAAGATGCAAACGCTGTGCAGGTTGGCGGCGACCACTATAAGACTGAGATTCAGCCTTGGGACTTCATCATTGCAAATGACCTTGGCTATCTGGAAGGCAACATCATCAAGTACGTCAGTAGGTATAAGAAGAAGGGTGGCATGGCTGACTTGCTTAAAGCACAGCACTACTTACAAAAACTAATTGAGACGGCGGGAAAATGAGCGTTCAATGGTCGTACAGCAGCCTAAAGACGTTTCAGCAATGCCCGAAGAAGTACTACCACTTGAAGATTGCCAAAGACGTTGTTGATGAGGCAGGTGAAGCCGCGCACTACGGCACACTTGTGCATACGGCAGCAGAAGAATACATCCGTGATGGTGTGGATGTGCCTGAAAAGTTTGCCTACATG
>Ga0181358_1001712_pt1 | contig 10022 bp, 14 predicted proteins | sample Fa13VDMM110SD_FD_130096 | JGI IMG/M metagenome (GOLD analysis project Ga0181358, IMG submission 130096) | Freshwater viral communities from Lake Michigan, USA - Fa13.VD.MM110.S.D | ecosystem: Environmental > Aquatic > Freshwater > Lake | place: USA: Michigan | collected 2013-09-24
TCAACTTCGCGTGAATCGCGTCACGCTTTTTTTTGAGCAATGCCAATTTTTTATTCATCGCACCACCTCCACTAAACTTTCAGTTTCGACCCACACCTTCGCCCCACAGGACAGTGGTTTGTCCGGGCTGTACACCACGCGGCTAGGGCCGTGAATCAGCACCTCGTTGCACTTGAGGTTCTCCTTATAGGTCTTCACGGTGAGAACAGGGAGGTCTGCGCCCCTGCCGTTGGCCGTGATGTGGTGCTGATTCACATGAATTCTTGTTATCATTTGTTTACTCCGGCATGTAAAGCAGTCACTGTCTTTGTTAAACGCCCGTAACGTGGGCTAACCGGTGCACACAAGAAGCGGAGAACGTGCCTAAAAGCTGTCATTCTTTTTTGTACACTGCGGGTGTTTTTGGCTATGGATGAACCTACCCACCGCCCGCTGGGGTATATTACTTAACACTCACCGTAACTTTTAGCGTACCCGCCTTCACAATCCAACGGTAGGTCTGGTGCCCATGTAGGCCGCACTTTCATAGCACCTTCTACAAATTTCATCGCTTCTTCGGCTTCCGCTTCGGGGGCTATACAACCTATAGCATCATGTACGGTCATTACCACTTTGTACTTTTTAGATATTCTGAGTAGCTGCTCACCTATAACAATGCGAGATAAAGCTTGGCAAACGTTTTCAACCACCTTACCCCCATATATCCTGTTAGGTATAACCGCACGGCCCCTTCGTGTATCGTACACTAGTTCGTCCTTACTGTCTTCCCCTAGCTGTTTCCGTAAATTAGGGTACTTTATAAGTAGTTTGTTAGGCATTTCAATACCTTGCGCGCCAAGGACGGAAAGTATACCTTTCAACCCCAGTGGAGAAGATTGCCCACGCGTCATAGCTATCAGAGCGTCATTAGCTTGATACCATAAAGCCGGAATCCTGCGGTAAGTCTTACGATACACGCGGATAATGCGTTCGCATTCTTTCAATTCAAACTCCACGCCAAAGTTCTTTAGCTGCGCTTGAAACTTCTCAGGCCCCATTCCGTATCCTGCTCCTAAGATCGTAGTCTTACCGACAAACCTTTCGTCTTTGGTTACGTCTTCTGCGGGTTTGCCGTATATAGAGGAGGCCATAATTTTATAAACATCGTCACCTCTATCGAACGCTTCTACTAACACATCTTCTTCGGCTAACCAAGCAAGTGTTCGGGCTTCTATTTGAGAAAGGTCACAATCTATAAAGACATAGCCTTCAGGTGCGCACATTGCTTTCTTTAAAGCAGAGCCTCGGGGCAAGTTTTGCATATTTATCTTGTCGTCACCGCCCCACCTGCCTGTGTGAGCAGCGTAGTATCGTAGGGGTATAGGTAACAAACCCCGATTCGCTATAGAAAGGAAACGCTCGGTGCGTGACTCTTCAATGGTAGACTTAGCCCCTAACCTAGCTGCCGCTAGCAATTGCACGTATTGGTTCTCATGCTCAAGCAACTCTCGAAACCCCTCGTCAGTCTTGGCGAAAGCAAAAATTTCTTTGCCCGTTGTTGGGCTTATCTTCTTAGGTGCTTCAACCCCAAATTCTGCTAGCAGCGCGGCAAACTTTGCACTGCTGCGTAGGTCTTTCTCCTCGTGTACCACTTTTTCCATCAGTTCTTTCTTTTGCTGCTGTATGTCTTTGAGATGCTCCTCTAAAACATTCTTGTCCAGAACCAAAGCAGGTTCAGTAAACATCCGAACAGTAAGATCAATTAGGTCTAACTCAAACACCGGAAAACCAAACGCCAAAATTTTAAACAGTTTTGCGGTCAATTCTACATCTTGTATGCAATAGCCTCCGTAAGCTGCTAACTCAGAAGGAGAAAAGTCCAAACGTCTTTTACCTATTGCGCTATGGACTTCCGTTCCCTTATTGCCTAAATTATAGTACTCGCTCAAAGCAGCTAAGCTGCCTCCGACTTCGATTGTATGTATAGCGCGAGCCATTGAAAGCGTATCAGCTATCTTCTCAGGTCTAATATTAAACAACCAACTAAGCACCGCTAAATCAAACTTAGCGTTATGCGCGACTGCGACACTGTTAGCCCAGTCGAATCCATCTAAAAACTTTTGCGTGTTTGCTTTTGTGCCGCTGAACCAAACTGTCTCTTCTTGGTTACGCTTTACTGCTACGCCTATAACTTCAAACTGAGAACTTCTAACGTACTCTTCAGTAGTTAACTTATTGAACCCATAGTCTTTTGCGTAATAACTTTCAAAGTCTACAACTAAAATGTCCAAAGGCTTACGTTCCTTAAATGTGTTTTTTATGTGTGGCATTACTATCATCATCACCCTTAATGGCGAATAGCGTACGCATCACCGCTTTCGTAAACAGGTCGCCTTGGACGCTTTGTATTCTTGTCTTCAACTCTGCACGTTCGTCCTCAGTAAGAAACGAGTGACTACGCGGTACGTTCAAGGCTATTTCTACCAGTTTGTCCCAATTAACTGTGGGGTCTGCGCTGTGTGGTTTCTGCCTAAATAACTGGTCAAACTCTTCGGGGTGCGAATCAACCCGCTTCAGTAATATCTCTAGTCCCTTATTCACTTCCAAACTCCTTTGGGTCAGCCCAGTACACCAAGCTAGAGCCTTTGTGTTGTGCGAGAGCAAACAAGGAATACTCATTACAATCTTCGCACCAGAAATCTATCAGTAAACCACTACGTCTAGCACTAGGGTTAAACTCTTGTGTGCGCCCAGTAAGCACTCCGTCCTTCGCTACATCCGCGTACACCCCCTCATTGGAATCTTCCGTACGAAACGACACGCGGGCGCGTATGTGGTGCATGTTGTACCCTTTGCAGTTAGGGCAACCTAGATGATTGTCAGAGGCGGGGTAGCCAAAATCACCTCGGGGTAGGTGTACCATTGGGTATGTTTCATAATGGGCCATCAAGTATCTCCTTGAGTTCGTGTAGGTTGTTTTCGTTTATAACTACGGAACTACCTCCAGCAGTCTTGATTGCTGCGAGTTCTCGTTTTTGTAATTCGGTAGGTGTGTTCTTCCCTGCTTTGCACTCGATACCAATAAACTTTCCTTGGTAGCAAGAAACGATGTCGGGTACGCCAGAGCGACCCATGCCATAGGTAGCAGGGGAAAAATAATAAGCGCCACGTTCCTTTAATAACGCAATGACTTTATTCTTTACTTTCTTTTCGGGGGTAAGAGCCATGCACGAAGTATGGTGGAGGGGCTGTACATTGTCAATAGCTTTTTCGCGGACAAAAAAATGCCACCCGAAGGTGGCAAAGTGTATCAAAATGACCTAACAATTGTTAGGTAGTTTGTGCCTCCACGTGTTGCTTGAGCGCCTCACGCATTGCGCGTGTGTAACTAGGCTGTTGTTTAAAATAATCTATGACGTACTGCGGCAACCGCACGTTGACGTGTACTAGGGTCTTCTTAGGTGTACTCATTGTAATCTCCTGTTATATAGAAAAAGTCTTGTTGTTGGCGGTAGCCTACGTTCCTAACAAACGTTTTGTCGTCCGCTAGTTTGAGCATACCTACCTTAGCCGCCAGTTTTTTGGGCAGTGTGTTTGCGTAGTGTGCGCCTATTTTAAGCCCTTGGAGGTTTGTCGCCAGACAAAAACCATCTGAAGCATAAAAGTAAAAGCCGTCTTTATTAGTAGTTTTTAGGTTTGGTGCTATGCTATTTACCAAAGTATAGTGACTGTGTAACAGGGGTAAAGTATCGTGGTTGTAAGACCCCCCGTTGCTTATAGCTATCTCCTTATACTTATCGAAGTTCTCCATTATGTGGTTAGTCAAAGACTTTACAAACGCGGTAACAGGTCGTTGTTTTTCCTCTTGGGTACGGTTTTCATTGTGCATTGCCTGATGTGCTTTTTGCCTGAGTAAGTTAGCCTTAACTATGGCAGTAGCAGGGCGAAAAAACTTATCGTACGTTGCTGACAACGTATTAGCTTTACCGCTAGCTATGTAACCATTACGTACCATTATCTCGCCTATGGCACGATTGCGTAATCTTATTTTAAATGTGCTGCGTAAATCAGCGCTGGGTTCTACACCTAACGAGCCTATGTACTCGTTATACGCATATACTTCTACAGAAGTTACAAGCCAGTGAGGGTACAGTGCTCGATATCCATCTCGATGAGGACGTTGGTCGAACCGCTCGATAACCATTTTATGGGTTGGGTTAGAGTTTAGTTTAGTCTCAATCAAGTACGCCAGCATGTCGGGTATCTTGCTTAAGCTAATGTCATGGTGCATGTTTGCCCCGTTAGGATTAATACTAAGCCTATCGCGTGGGTATATCTTAGATAACTCAATTGATTCCATTACGTTCTCCTACCAGTCATATTGGTTAAGTATGTTGTCAACACGCTTCTTCATAGCGGAGCGCGCGAACTCGTTGTCTTTAATATCATCTACGTCAGTGCCTACCAGCACTAGCTCAAGTTGCTGCCTAGCTTTCTCTAGCGTCGGATCGTTAGTGATATTCATGTGGTTAAGCAACTTGCATAGGTCTAGGGCGTTAGTTACAAAGGTGTCATGGAAACGCTTAGTCTTATCATCTAAATCAGTAGCTTCCTTCAGCTTGTCGCTCATGCCTGTAAGCATAGTGTGCAAGTCCTTCCAAGGTTTACGCATAGCTTCTGCTACTTTCTGTTCAACAAAGTCATCGCAAGACTTACGCACGTTCTCTAAGTCCTCGGCGGGTACGTCTAAACAGAAGTGGCCGCTCGAAGGTATAGGGCTTACACTTAACGTCCATTTATACTTACTAGCTATATCGTTGACTTCAGGGTAGTCCTCCTCCCGATACATATTGCCAAGATAATTCATAGCTGTTTGCTTTGCTGCTGCGTAGTTAGGTATAAAACGATTAACCATAGCCACAAAATCGCTTTCCCTACTGTTCATCTCGGCTTTGTAGGAAAGAAACAAGCTAGTAGGCAACAGCCTCGCACCTCGATCTTGCCAAGGCATTGTGTTCTGATTGTTCCAAAGCCTAGCGCGTCCAACGTGTATGTCTATGTCCTTAGCTAGAGTAGTGCCACACATTAAGTCTTTGTGTACCTTACCCGCCTTCGCGTCCGCGTTGTTAAGTGTGTTGATACGTTCGGTCTGGCTCTTGTCCAAACGCTCTGTACCCCAGCTTGAAATGTTAAGTTGTACCAATACTGCTCTGTCTGCAATGCTCATATCGTTCTCCGTTATCTAACAATTGTTAGGTTGTGTTAATTAAATGTGTCAATCTTCCTTTGGTCTACCTTTGAGTTTGCCCATGCCGTACAGCTCTTCGGTAATGAAATTCATGCGCACTGTGCCTATTTCCGCAGGGTTAAGGTTGTACACGTGATGCGACTCTTCTTTAGTGCGATAGTCCCTTTTATGCTCATAAATTTCCGCACCTCGGGCGTGGATAAGGCTGACTATTTCCCCTGCGCTTTCCGCGTCCATCACGAAACGCTTGCTGTCGAACTCAAATAAAACTTTCATGCTGCTTCCTCCAGATTGATTGTCTTGCCCACAGGGGCAATGATTTTGGTTTTGTTAGATATAACCCAGAGTATCGGTGACTCCCAGTTACCCCAGTTGTTTATCTCGCCGTCAGTCAACATCACGATTGCATCGGGTTTTATCTGCTTCTCTTTCAAGTATGTAGCTACGCACCTAGGATCAGTGCCTCCACCACCACGCACTTCCTTTATGCTCGGCGCGTGTTGAAAAGTGTCAGGCGTAAACTCCCCGTGATACCCCACCTTTCCGTCCCAATCTATTAGGTGTATCTTCTCTATGCGTAATGCCCTAGCTATAGCCACCATCTCGCTAGTTACTTTAGTTAGCCTTTCACCAAAGTGCATAGAACCAGACGCGTCGCGCGAGAACACTAGCTCGGTAATACTCTCCGATATTAACGTGGGCATAATCACCCCTTCGTGTAAGAACCTGCGGTTGGGTCTACGCCACGAACTCTCCTGCTTTGCGGCACAAGTTAAATTTACAAACTCCTGTAGCTGCTGCTTCCAATCCACCTTGCTTGCTACTAGCTCGTTAAGCCCAAGCAGATCACTGCCCGCGCCAGTACCGACACCCATCTTCTTCGCTGCCATCTGTCCCTGTCGTATGGCTTGCTTGATATCACTCCCTAACTTCTTAACTTCCTCCTCTGACATTTTGCTAGCACCTTCCCAATCGTGGTCATCAAAACCTTCACCACCACCTTCACCGCCTTCACCCCGCTCGGGTTCATCTTCTTGCTCTTGCTTCAGGTCTTTGAGGATCTGTAACGCCGTCCACCCGTCATACTTAACGTCGTATAAGCCTGCTTGTTTACCATCTAAGAACGGCATAGCCACTAGCTCTTCGTTTGGGTCAGCTTTCTTGATCTTGTTGTTGATCCACAAATCGAGAGCCATATTGACCAGCTTGGGTCCGTATATATCCACTAGCTTCTTATATGTACTCAGATGCCTACCCGCTTTGTGCATATTCTCGTGGACGATAATGAAGCCGACCATCTTCTCGGTGAATTGCCAGATAAACTCTGGGTTGTACATCTCGTTGCGACCATCCGTACCCGCTGTGGGTATGTCCGTAGTCATAGTGGTCTTGCCCATCATCATGATTCCACTTAGCCCAACGAACTTGCCGCTACGCATAAGCCCGATCTTTATCTTCTTGAATTGTCTATTTCTATCCATGCCGTTCTCCACTGCCTAACAATTGTTAGGTCTTGTTTATGTTAAATTACGTCTTGGTTAGTAGCGCACCATGCAGCGAACGCCTTGTTAGCGAACGCGAACTGGCTCTTAACCTTGTGCCTAGCCAAGTTGATGCAGAAGATACACTGCCATTCGAGGTCTATTCTCTCCAAGTACTTGAGTATTGCGGTTAGGTTGTTAGCGTCCGCTTTCTCAAGTAAACCAAAGCACAGCACCGCAACCGCACCCTCGTCTGTGGGTATTCTGGCTGTCTCTGGATTGTCGGTGATGCTACGGAAGCTAGGTAGGTCGTCTTGATGTCGTATGTAAGACCCAAGGGATTCAGCGGCGGAGTTACCCACAGTACCTTGCATTGCAGCTAATAGCGTATCCGCATCGTATTTGCCTCTGGTGTCGATGATCCCTGCTACTTTCTCTAGGGTACGCGGCGAACACACAGCACCCTGTGGCACTTTTGGATTGTGGATAAGCTCATTGTCCGCTTGCCCTTCATCGGTGTAAGAAGCTAGGCAGTGTGGATGTTGATTCACCCACGCGCACACGATTGGGCTTATGCCGTTAGGCACAGCAAAGTTGTTGAGCCAGTATTCTGCGGTAGGTTTCATCAGCTCAATACGAGTCAAACGCTGCTTGGTATGCGCTTGCATTGAGTCACCGACACCATCGGTTTCGAGATTACCTGTTAGGAATATGTAGCTACCTTCAGGTATTGGCAGGTCACCAAGGCGCGGGTTGTCCACCTCGAACATGGGGTGAGTCATGTTCTTCACTGGGGTCATCGCCTTAGTCCACTCGTCCAGCATAATGACTACTGGCTTACCATGATGTAACCCGAATCGCGCGTTCGGGTAATACCTAGTCACCCTGCTCTCGTGGTCAACCACAGGCATAGCTACGTCACCAAGGTCAAGGTTCAGCATGTCGATGTATGCCGTCGGAAGTCCTGTCCTTCTACCCACCTCCTTAATGAGATAAGACTTACCGATGCCCGGCTCGCCCACTATATAAGTTCTTATTTTTGGGTTCGAAACGATAAAATCTACCACTTGGTCGTGGTTCAGCTTTTGAGTCATTTGAATATCAGTCATGCCGTTCTCCATTAATTACGTTTAGTACCTAACAATTGTTAGGTCGTGTTGATACTTATAGGTTTACTTACTCCTCCCAGAACTCACGCATCGCTCGCTTAGCTTTGTTAAGAGCTTGCGCTTCTTCGGCGTTGTAAGTTTCCCCAGAAACAGAAAAACCTAAGTTCTCGGCGTTTACTTTCCATCTTTTTTTCGTAGACTCCCCAATACTAATTAGGTGGAGTCTTTTCTTGTCCACGTCCTCCACCTTGTAACGCACTCCGTCATGCGTAAAAATATCGTCTATTTCTAATTGCTTCCCATCAGGGAAAAAGACTTTAATCATCGTATGTACTCCTCGTTTAATCAGTTAGTCCACCAAACATATCCCTGCTCCTAAAGTAAGAATAAAATTACTGTTGTGTAGTAAAGGCATAGTGTTAGCCCAGTACTCACAACGACCGCACCCAATACTTGCAACCAACTTGGCTTGTTGTCTTCTTTCTTCATGTCGTTCTCCTAGGTCGTGCGTTTAGGGTTGATCTGCTTTGCCATCTCACGAGCATCGCTGCCGGTGAATGCCATGTAACCTTGCTTGTGTAACGGCAAGATCGTGTGGTGCTTTGCTGCTATCTTCTTAGCCATAGCCTCTCCGCATGGCATACAAGTAACGTAGCCTAGCGCAGCGCGTTTGCGCGGGTATAACGTGTCGCATACGGCACAACCCTGCTCGGTTAATAGTTGCTTCACCTTCATATCGTTCTCCTTTGGTGGTGGTTGTTTACTCCAATTGGAGTAAAAGGTTTTACTCGCCTTCAGAGGTGTTGCTCCTTCATGGGGTTAATCTCCTCTGCGTTTAGTTTAGCTTCTAGGTACTCGCGCACTTTTAACAGATCGGCATCGCTCAGGTCTAACTCATGCCCAATCTCATCGAACACCATCCCTAACGCTACTCGCGCAATTTCTTCAATAACTGTGGCTATGCCATTTTCTTCAATCATGTCGATCTCCTTTGCGTGGTGATAACCTAACAATTGTTAGGTCGGGGTGACTGCTTTTAACTGCGAATCGAACTTTTACTTTTTTTATTACCATTGTACCACGTAGTTACGCGAATGTCAAGTAGATTGGGGATGGGCGTGCTGAAAGGTAATGTTACGAAATCAATGCAAAGTTACGAAAAAGAGGGGTAAAGTTACGGGGGCAATAACGATGTGGTACTGGCTGTAGCCCAAGGGTGACGGATAGTTTGACGTAATTATATATATAAAGTTATAAAGTTATCTATAAAAAGAAATTAAACAGTATAGTGGGGAATTGGCTTGCATTGCGCGGGGGGCCTCCCCGCTCTCTCTTGCACTAGAATGTTGTTTTTTTAGCGTAACTTTGTAACTTTGGCTCTTTCCTGAGTGAATACAAAGACTTACGACGTAACCATGGAGAACCAGTTTTGTAACTATGTAACTTTACCCCGTTGTGGCTGCTTACGTTCCTTTAGTTACTGTCATCACCCCCAAACTACCTTCAATAACCTTATTACCACTAGGTAAATAGTCACAAGACCTAACAATGGCGGCAGAAGCTACCTCCGTTCCTTTAGTTACTGTCATCACCCCCAAATGATGAAACGCGTTTTTTATGGCGGCAAGCTAACAATTGTTAGGTCGGAAAATAATATAAAATTGGCCGGACAGAAAAATCTAATACGTACCACAAAGTGATACAATGGCTCTGCCAGTCAAAACTAATCAACGCCGCCACGACTGGATAGCGGCACGGGAATCAAATATGGAAACCAACACTGTCACAATTACGGCGGACGCGTTCGGAGACTTCGCCCGCTCCTTAATCGCCCTAGGTACAGAGCCAAGTCAGCGCCAACTTGAATCCGTACTTGCCGACAAGACCTTGCAGGATGTCATAGCGTTAGACAACGCCGGAGTCAGACTGTCAGGCAGCGCAGAACGCGCGCTGGCCGCCCGTATCAACATGACTCTAGCCGACGAATGTGAAGACGCGGACGGTAAACACTGGTCGCAATGCGACCACAGGGACGCGGATGCGCTGGCGAAGGCTCTTGCACCCGTAAAGGCCACGTGCTTCGCGGCATGGAAAAACCATAGCAACCCCAGCACAAAGTGGGCACGGGTTCGCGCTTATGGTTGGGAACTTTCCAACCCAGCGCCTGTTACAGGTGACGTCATAGCAGAAGGCGCAGAAGGCGAA
>Ga0181358_1001713_pt1 | contig 10020 bp, 21 predicted proteins | sample Fa13VDMM110SD_FD_130096 | JGI IMG/M metagenome (GOLD analysis project Ga0181358, IMG submission 130096) | Freshwater viral communities from Lake Michigan, USA - Fa13.VD.MM110.S.D | ecosystem: Environmental > Aquatic > Freshwater > Lake | place: USA: Michigan | collected 2013-09-24
ATATTAATACCAATAATAACTTTTAAATTACCATTTCGTAAATCATTTAATATTGCTTTACGTTTATCTTGTTTTACCTTAAAATGTAAAACTTCATGATCTATATTATTTGTATTGAGTAAATTACTAATAACAAATAATTGCTTTCTTGATAAACAATTTATAAAAACAGTTTCATCTTTTAATGTTGTATCAATAACATCATCCACCATTTTATTACTCCCAAAATAATCCTTATTTTTTAGAGCAATTTCAGGATCAACTAAGTTGTTAGGGCGTGTTAGTAATTCAACTATTTGATTACTATTATTTAATTCATATTTTGATGGTGTAGCGCTTACATATGTAGTTGTATTGATATTTTTTTGTAATTGTTTTAAATTTAAAACGTTATCTTTTATTACATTACTTATATAATAACCTTTACTAACTAGTTTTTCTAAACGCTTTCTATTTGCTGAAGGTAATGCTAAAAATTGTAATAAAGATAAATGTGATTCATCTATAAATAAATTTGGTTTAATATTATTAAAATAATCCGTTAAATAAAAATCTTTTGACTTTTCACTTAATATAGATAATATGCTAGTATTAAAATATACATCATCTCTATCAACTGATGAAATTAAATTATTAATACTATGATTAATATGATCTTCTAAACGAATAGCTTCATCTACTTTATTTTCTTTTTCGAAGTTTAATACTTGCTTAGCTTTTTCTTCATTTAATCTACGAATAATATAAGATTTATTTTCTAAAACCAATTCAGGTATATCATCTTTAAATGTAGGGAACAATATAGTACTTGAACAAATTAAAATAGCTTTATTTGAAGTTTCTAAAAAATCTTTTACTTGATATCTAAGCATTTTATTTTTTATATTAACAACAACTTTACCTGCAATTTTTGCATTTAAAGATTCATTGAAATATGTTGGTTTATATACATCATAATTAGATACATAATATCCTACAAATTCATCAGGAAACATGTCTACAAATTCATTATATAATTGAAAAGCTAATACTTTATTAGGTGCAACTATTATAGTAGGTGTGTTAGTTTTATTTATTACCTTACCTAATACAAATGTTTTACCTGAACCTGTAATTCCTTTTAAAGTTTGATTTTTAAATACATTTAAACCTTCATATAATTTATCAATAGCTATTTGTTGATCTTGTGTAGGTTTAAATTTTGATACTAATTCGAAATTTTTCATAACCTTTATTTTTATTTTTATTATACGTCAATATACGAAAGATCTGATATAAAACCAAACCTTTCATATTACACTTAAATTACGTTGATTATTTTAATCTTTGATATTATATTTCTCTTTCATTCGTTCGTAAAATTCTGGAGTTTCGGGAGCGTATTTTTTAAGTAACTCTAGATGATATTGATGTTTATATTCTTCATCATCAATTGTTTCATACTTAATTAAATCTCTTAATTTAGCAGCCATCTCATAATGTTCTGTTTCAACACACCACTCTAAACGCTCTTGCATTATATCAACCAAATCACTTTGTGTCATATTATCTTTTATAAAGCTTAATAAATATAGTCATATATTTTTCTTCCTCTAAAACATTATCGAAAATTTTATTTTGAGGTGTTCGTATATTAACCATTTTACCTGAAATTTTAAACATAGCTTTTTTATTTCCTTCAATATAAAGATCAAACATTCCATTTCCTACTTTTAGTAATTCATTTGATTTAGGATTTGATTGATGAATTCCTTGAGCTTTTACATTAACATAGCCAAAAACCTGGTCCATCATCATTTTCCAAGCAATACCATGAGGTGCAGGATCGTTGTTATGTGGTAATGGTTTAAAATAATGATGATCATAAGCATGACAAAGTTCATGACATATAGTATCTTTTTCTAATTCAGTATTTAATATAAATGAAGATAAATTTATTAAATAATGACCATGTTCTATATAACGACAATGACCAAATTTGGATTTTGCTTTTTCAGATACCTTATATGTAATTTCTAATTTAGGAACTTTTAAAGTATTTGATATCTTACTATTCATTTGTTCTAATATAATGCTCATATAATTATTTTGATTTTTTTGATTTAGCAGGACGACCTCTTTTACCACCTGATTTCTTTGCTTTTGCTTCCATCTCAGCTTGACGAACTAATTTTTCTGCATCACTAAGTGATGGTCTACCACGTTTACCACCTTTGCTTACTTTAGGAGCTTTAGGTATTATAGATGATGGACGACCTCTTTTACCACCTGTAGGAACATATGCAACTTTTTCTTTTGCATCTAAACCAAGTGATGGACGACCTCTTTTACGTTTAACACCATCTTTAACAGTTTCGTTTTTGACTGCAACATTATCTTCTTTTTCAAAGAATTTAGTCATCTTCAGTTCAAAAGGATGAACGATTACTTGATCTAAATCAAAGTTTCTTATTTCACCTGATGGACCATAAACTTCAAATCCACCATTTTTAAATGTTTTATTTTCACCAGGTACGTATTTTCTTTTTAAAGTAAATACTGTGGTATATTCATTTTCAAAATATGGTGATGGTAAAACTCTACAACCATCTGTGAAATTTTTAAATTTACCATCTACATCTTTATAGATTTTAAATGGTCCTACTACTGTTTCTCTTGTGCTTAAATACATAACCTTTATTTTTTTATTTTAATAATACATCAATATACGAACGGTGTTTTGCTTCGCCAAATTTCTTGCATGACGCAGCCATGACGCTTTATTGTATTATACTATTTATACTCTCGAATCTATTTCGTAAGCACCAGTATATTGCAGACTTTTTAGTATAACAATTTTCTTGATGTATTTCTGAGTACCACCATTTTGATTCATCTGATTTATATACTCTTACTTCCTCTCCTCTAAATTCGTAGCCCCACTTTGTTACCTTTACTTTATTTTGTTTTATAAAGTCCGAATAAATTTTGGTTTCTTTGTTCATGTTATTTTTATTATGCGTCAATATACGGCCAAAATTGACGATTGCCAAATCTTTCGCATGACGCAGCCATGACGCCTAGTTTGGCGACGTAATAACTACAACTTGTAGTATAATACTACACTTCTGAGTGGTGGATATTATGATTGATTTCTATCCAACATTTAGCCCATATTAAATTTAGGCCTAACATGATAGAAGGATGTAAGCTGTTCGGCTTTCCTTTACCTAGATGAAGACACATATCTTTTCTAAAGAATATACCAATCTTCTTCACCTTATACTCATGAACTGTAGTGTATAAGTTTTCTGGTGAGTCCCATTTATGACGGAATACGCATTTCATAGTTATATCGCCAATTTTTAATGTTGTTATTTTTCCTCCCATTTGAAATATTTATTATAAATATCATCAGTCCAACAATTCCCCCATTTTGTTTTGAATTTTTGATATCCAATTCCATCTCGGTGAAATTCTTCCAAAAGTTCTCTTTCCTCAAAAAGTAATCGTATTAACTTTTGCTCAATTTCTTGGATATTCTTATCAGTTAATGTTTTTTTGGCGTTTGATTCAGTTGCGAACCAATCCATAAATGATGTTATTGGTGTTTTTCTCATGATATTAAAGCTCCTATTAATGCTGCCAAACTAATAAATACTAAGGCACAAAGTAGTATACCAAGAACAACTACTATAGGGATCCAAAGTGGGGATAAAACCCACCACCACGACCAAGTAGCTACCATACCAACTCCTGTTAGTTTAAGGACCAAAAATATTAAGAATAGGATGGTCCCAAGTCCAAATCCTTTTGATGTTTTTTCTTTATTCATTTTTTATTTGTTTTGTGTGTCAATACTACCACTTGGTATATTGTTTATGTGTTGACTTACCTGATTCACTTGATTTGTAACATACTTATCCAAGTCTAGTAGCATATTTTCAACTTCTTCTAGCAAATTGTCAGCATCATCAATACTAAGTTGTTGTAGTGCTTTTTCAAAGTCCTCTATCTTTTTGTTAACATCATCCATATGCATATAACTATCCTTTGCTTTTGTTTTTTTTCGCTCTTGTCTTTTTTTCAATAGGAGATTTTGCATATTGTATCTCTACACTAACGGGTCCATTGCGAATTGACCTCACACTTGTGTTGTATGTCCATATTGATTTACTTTCTTCATCCTCATACACTACTTGAAACTTTGTAGCTTCTGGTGTTTTTTGTTTTGTGTTAACCATTGTCTTCTGGATTTCTATCTAATAGAACTATAGCCTCACTAAGAACACCATCTTTAAACGTAGTGTAAGATGCATAATCTAGTTCATCCTGACTTTGATCAACCATACTAATAAACTCTTGCTCACTATCTGGCAATGCAAAGCTACCTACTTCATGATACTTGGCACCTTTAGGTTTAAGTCTATAGCTACCATATCCAAGCAATTCCTCTAGCTTATATTCTGGCATTGCTTCATCATCCTCCCTTACCATGTCCATATTGGTTATGTAGAATTTTCTTGTGTATCCACAATGTGTGCAGAGAATAAACTCTTCACCTGTTTTATAATAAAATTCATCCGAAGCTTCACTGCCACACTTTGGGCATATAATTGTGTCTGATATTGATCCCATATATTTTTTTTTCTTTGTTTTAAATTGTAGTTTTAATTTGACGAACATGCTTGCAATCTCTTCTAAACTCAAACCCTACACAACTGCAGGACCATCCTCGCTTATCAAAGCTAACCTGATAGAAGCTGTCTTTTTTACTGCTTTCTACTTGCCAGGTCCAATGGTCCTGCAAAGGGGGTTCCTCAGTGTAACGCTTAGGTGACCATCGCTTTTGTATTGAAGCTAATGATACTTTCTGACCTATAGGATACCATCCATCAACATTACTGCTACCGCTGATTACAGCAAAGCGACCAGTTGGAAGATTCACAATCACAGGTGGATAGATGCTATCAATGGTTTTTGGAACTGTGTTTTGCATACTATTTGTAACTATATTGTTGTTGTCTATAGTGTTGCAATTGCTCTAAAGTTGCTTGGTCTCGCACTATTTGCACTTCTTGAAAGCCATCATCTTCTAATTCACCGTGTTGAACAATGTTTAACCCAAACATAGTTGTTGTTGAGTGGTTTACACAAGTTTTCGTGCCTGGTAATGCCGCTAATCTAGCTGTAGGGATTTCGCATCCACATACTGTACATTCTTTTGTCATATTGTTATTGTTTGATTATAATGTAAATATACTCACATTGATTCAATCGAGCAACTTTTTGATAAAAATATAGACCTTGTGACTCAACTAGTTAGCTAACGTCCTGATTATCAATCTGTTTATTTTTCCATTCTCGTACCAAAATTTTAGTTCCTTATCTTCTTCAGTCAATAATTCTTTAAAGATCTGATCTACTAGCTCTTCGCTTTTATCTCTTGCTTCGTCAGCTCGACGTATGAACTCTATTACTGTAGGATACTTTTGTATCACAGCATGCTGATCATCAGCTGTTGTATGCTTCTTTCTTGAAACTGCTTGAAACTCTTTTAGAGCTTTATTGATTGACTCTTGATCAGCATCTAAATATGTAACAGCTCGAGCTACCCAATGAACACTGACATAAAAGACTGACTCTGTGTCTACTACGTGCTGTGTAGCTGCTAGCATCGAATACTTAACAGCTTCGTTAGTATACACGATAGGATAGCACTCACCTTGGTACATTATGTGATTTAGATCAGAGCTATCGACGAACTCCTCTGATTCGATCTTGTTTAACTCTTCGAGAGTAGCTTGTAGTTCATCTTTACTGCATTTGTTTGAAGCATATTGCTCAGCTGTTGAGATAGCTTTGAGTAGTCTAACATCTGTGATGTGATGTTGAATAGTCTTGATGCATTCAACTTTCAACTTTGTTGAGAGCTTGTCTTTAACTTGTTTCATAACTTTAATTTTTGTGATTATTAATATACCTAAAGATCATCCTAATTTATGAGACGAGCAACTTTTTAGCTAAATTAAAGTCGTTGATAATCAACTAGTTAGCTAACGTCCTGATTATCAACGAGATTGTTTTTCATTCCCTCTTCTAGCTTTGTTAAGTACAGTATAAGGTCCATAGCTTCCTCTCGTGCATGTTGAATCCAATCTGGTAGTGATAAATCAGTACGATCTAAGTTAGTTCCATACTTTTTTAATCCTACTGCAGCACGAGAGGCAAAGTCATGCATCACCTTTTGTACAATGCTATCCAATTCATGCTTATTTTGCATTGCTGTAAACCTCTGGTGTTGTGTCGGGTGAAATCACTTCTACGATACGTGATGTGCCAGCTGCAACGATTTCAAATTCACTTGGCGAATCTTTCATTGCTTTTGTCACTCTTACCTCTGCTTCTGTTACTGACATTGCGTCTACTAAGTAGCGTTCTGTTGATTTTTTTACCTTTCCTTTGTCGTCCTCGTGGGATACTTTTACTGATACTGTGTAGTACATAGTTTTTTGTTTTTAAATGATTTAATAATTAATATAATATAGTGCTTTTTTTACGATAATCCAAAATATTTCTCATGATATTGTTGTAATGATACCTCCTTAGCTTTAGTTTCCAGCATTACATCTACTTCATGGCCGTAGGTATCAATATACTCATAGAGGTAATCAGCATGTGCTTGTTTTTTAGCTTTGGGATCTTCTATTTGTCTGCAAGAAGAGTAATGTACTACTGGTGTAATGCTCTTATCCCAAGTAGATAAAGCTAGTTCAAGCGATTCTTTACATGACAACTCTCCAGGATAGCAAAGGTGATGATGATAGTCAAACACGATTGGCACACCAACAGTACGATATGTATGCTCATATAAGTCTGATACAGTATACAAGCTTGGTTTGTCATCATTTTCTAGTGTGATCCGCTTTTTAGTGTTGTTATCCAACTTCACATAGTTTTCACACCACTGGTTTAGTACTGCATACTTGTCCTTGTAAGCTGCTCCTACGTGTATGTTGATTTTGTTGTATGTACTTGGTTCAAAACCCATTAAATCAAAGATCTCAGAATGGTGTCTTAAATCAACCATAGTGCGTTGTACTACTTCAGGTTTGTTAGAACCTAGAATATTGAATGGTCCTGGATGGAATGTGAGTCTTTGATTGTGTTTGGTAACGTAATCCCCAATAGCTTTGCACAGCATCTTTACTGTTTCATACTGAGGTAGGTCATGATACTCGTATTCACTGCTCCAAGGAAATATATCTGACCCTATTCTATAGAATTTAATCCCATTTTGCTCGTTCCATTGTACTATTTGAAACAAGTCTCTAAGATTTTGTAGACCTAACTCACCAACAAAGTGCAATCCTTGTTTAGTGAACTTATCTTTTCTACAAGTTCTGCCAGCAAATATGTTTTGTTTTCGTAATTTTGTATTTATACAAGCGTATCCTAAGTGTCTCATGTTGTTATTTATTATTGTACAGGAAATATACAAAAATAAAACCAATTACCAAACACTTTGTTGATTTTTATTTACAAGCTATAGGAAAACCAGCTCTGCAGAAATATCATGCTCATTAAACAGCTGTAGTGTGTCTCTTGCTTTTTGTATTTCACTTATCTTAAAAGTTTTAACAGCATACTTACCTTTATTCTTAATTATTAACGCACAAGTTGTTGCTTGAGTTTCATCGTAGCCCATTGCATAACTAATAACATCTGCAATGAATTCAATGGAATCATAGCTATCATCATAGATCATCATCACTATGCTCTTGTGTTTCTTGCTTACCATTTAGATAAAGGACACTGATCTCCCATACTTCTTACCTTAGCACTCAAGTTACAACCACAAGCTTCACAACTTAATCCTCTTATCTCAGTTGTTTTGTTGTCTATCAATCTTGTAGTGAAACTACTAGACAGCACTGCTAATGGACAATTTGCACATATTGCTGCTCGTTTTCTAGCTACTACCTCTATAGAAGGATCTGTAAATGCTAAGTTGTACCATCCAGCTACAATGTTACTGAACACTACATCTGGCTTTCCCTTTCTTTTAAATCCTAATTGACGGACATAATGTATAAACTCATTAATATAGTATATAGGTATGGCAATTGGCAACAGTATTATCGCCCTACTAATTTTATAGTATTTGTTTGTCCTTAAGTTGGGTATAAGTTTTCGTTCAAGTGTTCTTAATGCTTTCATTATATATCGTTAAGTTGTTTAATCAAGTCTAATTTTTCTTCATCTGATAGTAGATCCATAGTAGATAGTGCTTCCATACTTCTTTCTGTGTCAAGTATTTGTGATGTCAGTACCACCTCCTCTGGTCTATCGTAGATGTTTGTTCTTAAATCTTTACGGTTTATGTCACCAACTAACACAAAGTAGCAATTGTAACAAAGTATCTCAAGATTTTCTCTACGATGATCTGTTAGGTTCCCATTAATGTGGTTTAATATAAGCGGTGTTTTTAGGTCTGTTGGTCTTTTTTGGCAGTATCCACAATGACTACATCGTTCCTCTATGTAACTGCTTACAATCATCCTTCTCATTAGTTTCTCTCGTGGGTATTGAGGATACTTACCAAGTAATATGTCATCAAGACCAAATCTCTTTCTGGATACGTGTGTTTTGGATATGCCAGATCCACATTGATTTTTGTGAGAATCAAATAAATTTATTCCTTCACTGTTTTTATAAAGCTTAGCATACTTCTTGTATAGGTTATAACCTACTCTCAAATATTCAGCAGCTGACTTGTTTGATCTTGTAACTTTCATTGCATTCTCAATCTGAGATTGCATTAGTATGGTTGTTCTTGCTTTTTTTATCATAACTGCTTGTTGTTTACAACTCTGCCATTAATTCCTTTATCACTGAACACTTGTTATATTGCTCTGTTTCTACATAGTAGCCTAGTGCTTGAGTTAATCCTTCATACCAATTATCTTTGTTAGATGTGATATATACACCAGTCCCGTTAAGTTCAAACACTCGTATAACGTCTTTTTTAAACTTAATACCTTCACTTACAGCTTGGACTACTCTTTGATATACTAGCTCTTTGTTGTGTTCAAAATATTCGTCTGCATCTTCTTCTACTATTACTGGTATGCTTGGTATTGTTGAGAATTTGGATTCAACTGTTTTGCTGTTTTTAAGGTCTACAATCTCTATATCAATAACATTGTATATCTCAGCTAGTTTCCATATGATAGTGTCTCGCTCAGCTATGCTGTTAGCCAATCCCTTATCAATAATTAAATTACCATCCATCACTACAACACTAAACTTATTACCACTTTTCTTGTTAATCGGCGTTACCAGTATTTTCATAATAGTTATTTTATAATAAATAGCTATCTACTAACACTATACAATGATAAAAATAGTTTTAAAGCAAGTTGTTTTATTTGTGCAAATTGTTTAGCTGCTTGCAATCTTGATGTTGCATACACGCTGCTCATTGGTTCTTTTGTGTGGTCTGCTTTAGACCAGAATTTGTATTGTATCATTGCATTCTGATTTTGTGGCTTATTAAATTAATTACATCTATTTACTTTTTTTCCAACTACCACCAGCAGCTTTGTATTTTTTTGCTGCCCAACCATTTGCATATGCTGATGGGTAAACATCAAACTTCTTTTTAGCTTGGCTTTTATAGTATGCCCACTTTGTAGGATCAGTTGGCATATTTTTTTCTAAAAATAAGTTTAAACGCTCTTCTAAGTGCTTTTCATTAACATTAGTTTTACCTTTAAAAGGCATACCTATTTTTTCAGATTCACGTGGGGTCATTTCTTCACTTGTTGTTTTAGTTTTGATAGGTGTGTTATCATGACCACATTTGTGACACATATAAAGATCATTGCCACCATCGACCTTCTTCCAACTCCAACCACAATTGTCACATGCTATTCTATCGCCTACAATAGCTTCACTAGTACCTGTTTTTACTTTAATTGCTTTTTGTCCTTTAGATTGCTCACCACCTTTTTTAGCATCTCCTCCTTTATTTTGTGC
>Ga0181358_1001717_pt1 | contig 10013 bp, 8 predicted proteins | sample Fa13VDMM110SD_FD_130096 | JGI IMG/M metagenome (GOLD analysis project Ga0181358, IMG submission 130096) | Freshwater viral communities from Lake Michigan, USA - Fa13.VD.MM110.S.D | ecosystem: Environmental > Aquatic > Freshwater > Lake | place: USA: Michigan | collected 2013-09-24
ATAAGGTAGCGCTTCTACCCCTGCTTTAATGGGAGCGCGGCCTTCTGGGTTCCACATGGGTTGACCAGATGGTCGATTGTCAGGGCCAAATGCCTGACTTAATATTGGAACACTTGCCGCGCGAACACCTAGCCCTTCTTTCATTTGTTTATAAGCTTCATCAATAGAAACATTTTGTTCTTTTGCTATCTGACGGGCGGTGTATTCGTTGGCAGCTTTGGCTTTATCACCAGGAAAGATCTCATTGATCCGGTCCATAAAGGACGGCTCGTATGCCCGCATCTCTGGTACAGCTGATGGTCTACGGGCAGGAGTTGGCGCTTCAACTGGAAAGATTTGACTTGCCACATCATCACCACCAAAAACGCCCGAGCTTGGGCCTGGAGGTGTGGCGCCCTTTGCAATTGTTGGCAAGCCTGGCTCAACAGCTGGCGTTTGAGCTGCCGTGTATTTGCCATATCTGGCCATTAAGTCAGACTTAGTCGTACCCTCTGGGACACCAGTTATCGTGGTGCCGTCTGGCATTAAAACATCCATACCTACCCCTTATTCTGGAAGCTGGTCGTATGGTACCGCTTTTGAGGCAGGAGCAGAAGGTGAAAAGGGATTCAATTTACTCCATTCAAATCCTTTTTTGGCCGGTGGTGGTGGTGGCGCTGGAATATTGGCTCGTTCAGGTGGATCAATGTTGTGTTTCTTGTAATACGGGATAGAAAGTTGGCGCATTGTTTCCAGCACATTTGAGTATTCTTCAGAGCCAGGAACGGCACCAGTAGTCGGATTCAAAGACTTGGCCAGTTCTTTTATGCGCGGGTCTGCGTTCACCAGTTTCTCAACCGCTAAAAGCGCCTTGTCATCTTTGGTTGGTCTGGTGTCCTCAGAAATATCAGCCATACGGTTGTGATATCCAATCATGCCCTTCCAATAGTCGCCTTGTATGATCAGGCTGGTAGCCTTGTTCTGAGCCTCCATCTTATCAATAGCAAGCTTGGCCACTCGGTAGTCAAGCTCGCCTCTAGCTAAGGCAGCAGAGATTTCGTTTTTAGCCTGATCCAGAGTAAGAGAGCCTTTGCGATAGTCATCATTGATTCGATTAGATTCTCTTTGGATTTCAGCTTGGTCTTTGTAATGTTGAGCCTGATTCTGCATGGTGCCCATATCAATCTCAATCTTGTTCTGTAATTGAACAAGCTTGGCGTATTCGGTCTGGGCTTTTTGGCGCTCTGCAACAGATGACTCAATAGCAGCTGCATCCCCGCGCGCACGGGCGTCTTGCTCCTTGGCCATGGCGGTACGAACAGTAATTGCCGCAGTCTCTTGCTGGGTACGCAAGGCGTTCTGTTCTTTCTCCAAGGCGCGCGATGCCGCAGAGCTTTGTGCGGCTGCAATACCAAACCCTTTAGCTGGATCAGCAGTGGCAAATGCCGTAGCCTGAGCAAGCAAGCGGTCAATACCACCGCTCTCATACTCGGCCAACTGTCTGGCCTCCAAGGCATCCTGGCGTTTCCTAACGTCGGCATATGGGTCTTGTGAGACTCCGGCCATGCGTTGGCTTTCCTTGATACCGGCGTAGGCTTGTTCTCTGCTTAGGTCTTCTGGCTTTGAAATTGCCAGTGGCTTGAGCATAGATGGCAAGCCTGTATCTACTTTTCCGGTTTGGCTCTTACGCATTGCCTCTGTCATTTCTGCGCCGCCAGCATCCTGGTCTGCATAACGATCATTTATTGATTTAGATATACCGCGCAGTTTTGGATCGTCTGTATACAAAGTTGTATCCGGTGCATAGACTCCGCTGTCCTTGATATCGTAAGAAGCATCTGGACCGCCTTTATATGCTTCTTTATTAGGAGTTCGTCTTGCTATGTATGCAGCACGATCCTGGATCGCTTGGTTCTCATCCGATACTTGTTCGGCAGCTTTTTCTCTGCTTGCAAGCAATTGTCTGAGTGCCTCGCCATCGTCCATTGGTGCTTTGCCAGAATGCGCAGCTATGTATGCAGCACGATCTTTAACTACTTGGTCTTCATCTGGATTCAATTCAGGATCGCCAAATGCCACAATACCACCGCCTGCATAGCTGGAAGCATTGAAATGGCGCACAGGCAAAGTCATAAGACCGCCCCTTGCAGCTTGAGTAGGAGGAGGCTGCGGAACCGGTGGAGGCGCAGTCATATTGACTTGGGGCGGCATTCCAAATGGATTGGCCGTGGGTTGAGCCGGTTGAGACAAATTGGTTGGGTTGATGATTCCAATAGGCGCATCAGTCGGATTAACCTGGATCATCTTATTGCCGCCGGTCATGGTCGGACTGGTCAATGACTGAGCCAGCTGATCTTTAACAGACGGGACATTGGCGCTTTGGAACTGCGCCGTTGTGTCCTCAATCTGCTTGCGTCGATTCATCTCAATCAAAGCAAGGAATGATGGCACTTGTGGGTTAGTTCCATTGGCGTATTTCAGTAAATCCTGATTGGTGACCGTTAGCGGGTCTTGCAACCTGGATTGAACTTGAATAAGATTTAGCGGTTCAGTAGCCATAATGCGCCTTTATTAACTGTAAGTGTTGCCGTACATGCTGTAGTCGATTTCATCACTTCCTCCGCTATTATTAGCGGAGTTTGGTACAACATCTTGATTGGAATAATAATCCTGCCAATCTTGCCAAGATTGCTGTTCTTCTGGCGTCCCATACACATCACCATAATCTCCGCCCAATGGATCATTAACAACTGTATCTCCACCACTTGGGTTAACTGGGTTGCCGTTAGCATCAATAGTGTTTTGGTAAGTTGCATTCATACTCGGTGCCAGCGTGGATGGATTTATACCCATTGATTTAAGAATACTGTTAATCGCAGGCACACTCTTACCAGAAGCCTGAAGATTCTTGATAAGGTCAGAAACACCAGCCGCCGTACCAACTGCCGATTGCAAGAAGCTTGGTTTGGCGCCATAAGTAGCAGCTTGAGAGCCGCCAATACTCTTGATGAGGTCGGCTTGGTTCTTAAGCATGGTCGACGGGTAATTGCGCTGATCCAGATACTGGTTGTACTGTGCATTGAGAGCAGCTTGTTCCTGGGCTTGCTGAGTATTACCAGCTGTGGCCAGAGCTTGTAGATTCTGCAATCCATATTGAGCCTGCTGAGAGCCAATATTACCGGCTGCCTGATTGGCCGAAGTAGCAGCTGTTAATCCTTTCAAGCCTAAATCAGCACCGTACTGAGACTCTTGTATTTTGCGAGCCTGGTCAGCATTGAACTGCGCCATTGCTTTATCGTAAGCCGTGTTGTAGCCCTGGCCAGTGATGTTGGCCAAGTTTGTACCCAAAGCGCGCTGAGTCTCTGTATCCATTAAAGCTTGTCTTGAACCACCAAAGGCGCCTTGTGAGGTGGCCTTGGCCGCATTGCCCTGTTGGGTGATCAATGACTGACGTCGAGCTTCTTCCAACTGAGGATTAAGCGACGCCTGCAAATACGGGTTCATGTATTGCTGGGCATTCTGGGAAGTAAAGTCTGATCCCGCCGGTGTGTAAGACGCCCCTTTAGCTTGTTGGCCAATGTCCAGCAAATTCTGCCCAGCTGTAGTCATGGTTGACGGTAGCGTCAGATTAGATAATCCCCTCCAAGCGTCACTTTGCAGGCCAGATGTACCAGCGGTTAGTTGCCCTTGGTATTGCGGCATAGGCGCATTTAATTGCGCCTGCCCTTTGGCTAGCACATCAGACGCAAACGGTCTTGAATAGTCTGATGGGCCCGTGACGTTGGCAGAAGACGGGACGTCTGTTAAGCCTGAAGAAGATAAGAGTGCCATGGTCTTTCCTTACGAGGGAATAAATTTGTTGGGGTTGATTTGTTTGCCCTGCTTGGCATTTCCAGTTCGAGCGCGTCTAATTTTGTCCATCATCTTGTACAAAACATTAGCGCCAGCTTCTGTTGACCCATTGCCAAGGTGAGAAACAACATCTGCCGGGATTACAAACTCACCATCTGCTAATCTAGCCGGTTGTTTTTTACCAATCATTGCGGGAATATTGTCCGACATACCGTCGCCTGGACCTTTGAGTAATCGTCCGCCGTCTGAATATCCGCCCAAAGTTGAGATTCCACCGCGAGCCAGCGACATCAAGCCGCCATTGGCTGCATATGTAGGATTAAGCTGGGCTTCACCATAAGCAGCGCCATCTTCCGGGGCTGTAGGATTCATTTGGTTCCAATAGAAACTCTGCTCAGGTACAGGCTCTGAAGTAACTGGGTTGCCGTTCTCATCCAGTAAAGACGAAATAGCCACACCAGCACCACCATAGAGCGCCGCATTTTGCAGAAGAGGCATGACTGAGCTGCGGTCCGGCATGTTGACGTTAGCCGGAATAAGTGACTTAAACATTTGGCCCCAAGACTTTTGCTGCGCAGCAATAGGATCAGGATTTAAATATGCAAGCGGGTCTTCTTCCATTGGAGAGGCTGGGGAAATTGAGTCAGGGTCAATACCAATTGATTCGTAGTAATCCCGGATGAATTGTTCGTCATACGCTTGGGAGTACATCTCCAAAGGATCGTCTGTCATTGCAGACGCTTTTGTGATGGACTCAGGGTCTAAGCCAATCGACTGGTAAAAGTCGTTAAGCGCAGTATTGTCGAACCCTTGATCTGCTGCCGGTGTTTCCTTGGCAGGCTCTTCGGCGACCGGAGTTTCTGTTGCTGGAGTTTCTGGAGTCGGCAATGCTGGAGTTGTATCGTTTGTAGTTGGAGACAAAAGATCCTGAGCAGTAATTGATCCAGGCGCTGCTACCGGTGTAGTTTCTGCAAGATCCTCGGCAACTATTGATCCAGGCGTTGTGATTGGCGTAGTTTCTGCCCCGGTGTCAGTTGGGAACAGTTGGTTGTTTAATTCGTCTGTAGTTGTTGCTGGCGTATCGGGAAGAGTCTCTGTATCAAGATTAGGGTAGTCTCTTAGAATTTCTTCATAAGTTGGGCCATCTGATTTAAGCGATTTATTGGCCGCGTCAATACCATCAGCAATTGCTTGATTGATAACTGCTTGTGAAGCGTCCTTGCCTTGCAAAGTTGCAGAGATTGCGGAGACGGCAGCGTTCTTCTGAGTCTTGGATAGGTCATCGAACCCAGGGATTTGCCTGGCAATAGCGCCAGCCGTAGACATAGAGGCGCTAGACACCAAAGCCTGTGTCGGGTCTTGGCCAGTAGCTACAGCCGCCGCCACATTGGCAGTTGCACTTGTTGCTGCACTGGCCAATGCAGGGCTCTCAGAAAATGTACTGGCCATTTCGGGCTTGACATAATCACCAACACCTTCTGCAACACCCTGTGCAACATAGGTTATGGCGGCGGTTTTCAGAGCATCCTCCATTGAGGCGCCATGAGCTAAAGCAACTGTTGCATTAGTTACTGGCAACAAATATGGCGCATATACAGCCGTTGCAACTTTAGCCGCCGTTCCAATTGGATCATCTAGCGCGGCCTGTACAGTCTTCTCTACCGTCTTTGCAACTGGCTGAATAATTTCCTTGCTGACAAAGTCACCAACGTCTCTAAATGGATTCCACCCACCAAAAATACCACCGCCGCCGCCACCACCACCGCCACGCCCGGTAACGATTGTTCCGGTTATTGCAACAATATCTGGTATAGCACTTACTACTGCTGACATATCAGTCTCCTAAGCTTAAAACGATGCGTGTTGCACCGCTTTTTAATTTAAAAGTCTGGAAAGCCATGTTTGGCATAGGCGGGTTTTTTGAGATGGCATGGAACAAAGTCTCAATTGCAGGGTCTTCAAACTCGGTTACCAAGTAACTCATGCCCTGCTTTTGCTTGGCATAAACCACATATTGCCTGCTGCTTTCAACAAAGTTGCGCGCGGTATCTGCATTCAATGCTTTAAAAAAACCTTTGCCCTCAGAACCCTTATGGAGCACAAACAAAGTGTTTCCCATAATCTTGACGTCGGTATTAGGCTGGCTAAGTTCAGCCAAAATCCCCGTGAACGCAGCTTGTGTAGGAATCTTAGACCGAGTGTTTTCCAACGCAATTTGGACAATTTCTGCGCTGTTGAGCTGCTTTTGCTTGCTGTCTACCATTCCCGCCATATCAAATCTCCAACGACAGAAGTGCTGCCGAATATACGTTGCCCATACCAGCCGCCAAGCTGAGTATCAAACCACCAGGGTCTGATGCATCATGGGATAAGAATTGAGTGTCATGTGTTGTGCGGTTTTCAATCTTGGGCACAACGCCACGTTTGAGGTCGTCTAGCAGCAAACATGTCTCGAGCAGCCCGCTGGCGCCCATAGTATGGCCGATTTTAGCCTTGTATGACGTTGCGACAAAGTCTTTTAACGTCGACAATAAAGCAGCCTTCTCGGCTTTGTTGTTACTAAGCGTACCAGTTCCATGGGTTTTGACAAGTCTTATCCGGCTGGCCCTATCTTTGGCCACGGTCAAGGCACCTTCAATTGCGCGCGCAAACCCCTGACCATCTTCCCGTTGACCTATGGCATTGGGGCATTCTTCGCTGGCCGTATAAGCGCCGCGCAATGATGCGGCAGGATAGTTACTTTTATTGGCAAAGACAACTTTAGGAGAATCAAACACCGCCAAGACTGCACCTTGGCCAACATAGAAGCCGTGGTTATTTTCATCAAACGCAGACGGCAAAACCCCATCCTGCTCATCTTTCAGCGTCAGGGATGCCTTAGCCTCGCCAAAGAACTCCAGCACCGAATTGGATACTGCATCTTCTACAGATAGAACAATGACTCGATCAAACCCATACATCATTATCAGGGTCTGGACATCCATCAACGCTTTTAAGCTGGACGCACAAGCTGTTGCGTCGGTCACAATATGGTCTGTGGCACCCAGGGCTTGAGCTGTCCGGCCAGCATACACCTGAGTTAAAGTGAATGGCAGGAACTTGTATTCGTAGGAAAGTTGGGTTGGGCCTTTGGCTCGAGGGTTGATGCCAGCAAAGTGGGAATTGCCAGAAGCAAGAATAAATGCAGTCCTACCAACTTTGTTCTCCCGCAGCTGCGTCACCAACTCCGGGTCTAGCACCTTCTCGGCCACGCGGTGAGGAGGGTAAAACATTCCAGTTGATGCCCGCTTATAGGTGTCTGGAAACCAGTGAACCCTTTGGGGGTAGGTAATGTCTTCCATCAGCTCAACATGGCTGGAGTAGGCGGTTCGGTAGTCGGTGAGGTAAATCATTTGATGAGCTCCATCGCCCACTCCATGGATTCAGGGTCGCGTTTTTTGTGCAGCTGGACCAAGTCATACATTTCCTGGACTGTCTCAGGGTTCAGCTCTTTGGCTATCTCGTCGTCAATGTCATAGATTTCAGCCATGTACATGCCAATCATCAGCATATCCAGGGAGTCAAAGCAGGATTCTTCAAACCGCTCTTCCATGGATTCGATAGGCACAAACTGATGGTGGGACGGGCGGGCAACTCTGCCAACTTTGTTAATGAGTTCTATAAAGTTCATCCTACTTTCCAATTTGTTCCATCTGAATATACGGGTGTTTTTACCGCGCCGCCAGTTACTACGGTTGATCCAAACACCGGAGCTAGAGCATCAGACACAAATGACCTAGCGCCAGCTCCAGAAGTGGCGGCACTTGGTAGGGTGGCTACGGTGTAAACAGTAAGGGCAGGAAATATTGTTCCATCCGTTTGAAGCTGGCCAACTAGGGTGTTAATCCTGTTTAAATACAGGCGAATCACGTTGTTTAGTTGATCTTGATAAGGGCGGCTGTATTCCTCTGCGGCCTGCGGCAATGCAGGCGGGGCAATGCGCTGAAGTTCTGATGTTGTAGTAACAATCAGAGTCATCATCTTCTCCCGTCAGAGCGAATATCCAGTCGCGGAGAGCCAAGCTGCCACTGGACGCCAATTGCAGTCGACTCTATCTTCATGGCCATTTGTCGCCCACGCACCCTAGTATTGATCTGGCCGGTAAATTCTTCAATTGGCAGTACGGCAGTACGGGTAATTGGAGCATTACTGATGCCGCCAACTGACGCTGGACTGTTATATCCAGAACCCGAGTTCTGCATCGGCAGTAAGTACATGGTTGCTGTTGGTGATGCCGCTTCTGATCCGGCAAAAGTGATGTCGGGCAAAACTCGCCAGACAAATGAAAAGTTATGCCCATCATCCAAGTCAAATTCGGCAGAGATAATGTAAGCTTCAATTGGTAATGTGGTGCCAGTGGCATTGTCATCCACACCAAATTCATGGTTTACTAGGTTGCCAGTAGACCCATTGTATGTGGCAGCCACTGGGTAGTCTCTCAGGCCGCTGTCAAGCCACGCCGTGCGAACCATAGTGCCGTAATACCAAGCGCCATTACCTTGATTCTCAAAGTAGTTATACACAGCATAACGATCAATCATGTTTGAACCGCTTGAGCAGTAGAAGAACCAAATTTCGTTAAAGCCTTCATTGGTGCTGGCAAAGAACTGGTCTTTTTGCAAAAGGTTAATATCGCCGTAAATAAATTTCTTAAGGTCACAGTTGAGTGTTTGAGTGCGGCCATCATACTTGTAGAACTTGTCCACACCCATCCAGTAAGACACGCCGTTTGCATAAGCTACCGCATTCTGGCCAGCAATTGAGATGTTGTCACCTACCAACTGAGAAGACCAGACCAATGGTGCGCCAACGTATTGCAAGGAGTACAGGCTTGAATCAGTCCAAACTAAAACCTCTTGCCTTGATTGAGCTGCTGTAACAATTCTTGAGCCGTGAGACAAGCGCAGATCACCGGCCTGGTTTGTTGCTGAAGGCGCCCAATCTGTCAGTGATTCCTGATCTGACCACCTAATCTGCATTGGGTCTTGCGTAGTCGACCCGTAGGCATTACACCCAAAGGCAAATACAAACCGGCTGGCGTCTGAAACAAACACCAGGTTCTGGATAATAGGAACCCCGTTGGCACCACCCAGGCCAGTCAAAGGAATACCGCGTACTGACAGTTGGTGAACACCAGACTGCGAGACAGAAGTGTTGATAGCAACACCACCATATGTAGCTGAGATGTTGCAGGTTGTTCCGCTGGCGTTGATAACGTAATAAACCGTACCAGCAGTAATTCCAGTTGGTAAAGTGCCAGTGGTTTGGAAGACAACCGCATCACCGTTGGTTGGGTTTATGCCCAAGGTAAGAACACCCGGACTGGCTATTGTTACAGTCATTGTGCTGGGCACCACGCCATATGTGGCATTCCAATAATAGATAGGCCCACCTTGGTAGCCAAATATTAAATCTTCGCCAAAGTTGTATTGGGTCCACAGTCGCAATGGATTGGCCGTTGTTGTGCCTATACCCCAAGTACCAGAACCCCAAGCGCCTGCGCCCCAGCCAGACAAAGGTACGGCATACTCAGCGCCTACGTTAATTTGATATGCGGCTAAAACGCCAGATCCTCCGCCTGTTGTTGTTGCACTTGCCTGACTAGACGCGGTTATTGTGTAGGTGGTTGAGCTGACAAGTGTTAACTGATACTCGCCATTTAGATCAAGTCCAGCAACAGTGGTGGCATTAGAAAATGTAACAAAATCACCTGTCAAAAATCCACCAGCAGCGTCAGTGACTGTAACAGTGGTAGAGTTGATTTGAGTGGAAAATGGACTTGCACCCAATGCATTTGTAACCCTCAACGGGGTGATGTCGTTATAGACGCCGCCGTTTTCAATGTAAAACTTGAGGTTGGTACCCACACCAATCAGGTTTTGATAATTCAGCGTCACCCAATTCCATAAGGACCGACAAACTCCCACAAAGGTGGATGAGCTAAACCGCTGCCAACCGCCAATCTTCTCTGGCGTACCTTGGCGGAACCGAACCTTCTCGGACTCATACCACCCGTTCTCATTGGTATAACGGGTGTTTTCCCTATTAACACCAGGACGAAGAGCGAGTTTTTTTAATGGCATTTTTAACCCACGTTGCGTTCAAAGTGAGGGCAGTCCACAAGATTGGAAAAGTTTCCACCC
>Ga0181358_1001718_pt1 | contig 10012 bp, 21 predicted proteins | sample Fa13VDMM110SD_FD_130096 | JGI IMG/M metagenome (GOLD analysis project Ga0181358, IMG submission 130096) | Freshwater viral communities from Lake Michigan, USA - Fa13.VD.MM110.S.D | ecosystem: Environmental > Aquatic > Freshwater > Lake | place: USA: Michigan | collected 2013-09-24
GGATACGGCGACTCTTTCGATCGTAGTACGTAATAGATAGAATTATAAACGACGTAAGTGCTACCTTTAGGAACACTCCGTTACGCATTCCTAGACCGATGCGGAACAAAACTAATCCAACCCCGTAAGGTTGGGTTTTTTATTTAATAGTTGGTTAATCAAGATAATGGTTGTATATTTAAAGTACAACAAAAGGTTATGATAAGGAACCCACAGAAGATGTTTAAGTTTGGAGTAACAAGCTTTGACGACATACTTACTAGATTTGATCCGGAGACTCACTACAGAGAAGGATGGCAGAATGAACCATTAGCATTAGACTACGACGTTATACCGATATGGTCTGCTTGGGTACATAAAGATGTAGCAGCTAAACTAGAAGAAGGATTCAAGAAGAAACTCCCAAAGAATCTATACACAGACGTACGCTACAATGGTATCAGTGAATGTAGAGTATTTACCGAACAGCAATCAAGATCTTTCAGAGCAAAGCTAGAGAAGAGATATCCAAAGTACTATACCAACTCCAAGAAGAACGGAATGCATATCTATTATATCATGTTAATTAAAAAGAGATACTAAGATGTACAAAGTAACATTAATACAAACAGATCAAACATTTAGCGTCGTTGATAGTCTTGATAATGACTATACGGTTATGATAACTTCAGATCTAATCAATGGGTTCATTCAATATGATATATTTGATGATGATGGGAATGAAGTTAAGAATGAAGACTTCATAGCAGAATTACTAACAGCAATAGAAGACACACTTTAAATTAAAGCATATGTATAATCCAAGACAGAATCAAGGCCGCAGGCAAGATCAAGTAGATAGTAGTGAAAAGATCCTAAGAATATCGAGTTGTATCTTTATAGGTATAATGGTACTATTAGTAATTAGAGAACTAATAAATACATGTATATGTTAGCATTAGGTATAACGGTATTTGTTATGTTAGTAATGATCATAGGATTAGGACAGAACATCAAGAAGCTACAAGATCAAATAGAATTACTAGACAGAGAACAACATACCCAAAACAAAGACATTCTAGGGTTACTCGAGTATAGGAATGAATCATCAAGTATGATACTCCAGAATAGAGAGGTAATAACTTATCTAATGGAGAGAGATCCATTGATGAACAGCATTAAGAACCCAATGAGCAGTATTGTTGGCGAAGCATAACGACACATTGTATATATGGACACACAAGAAGTAACAGATAGATTCTTTACAAGGGAAGCATTCTTTCAACACATCAAGGCACTCAAAGAGGAAAGAGCAAAGGCTCTTGGGTTAACAGTAGAGGAATGGGATAAAGCAATGAAGGAAGGAAGAATAGAACAACCTACAGATAAAACAGGATCAGAAGATCCAATCACCGAGTAAATAAGAAAAGACATGATCAAGTTAAAAGCATTCCTAATAACACTAACAGTATCAATAGGAGCAGTAGGAACAATAGTAGGACTAAGACAGTTAGACATCAATCAAGTAATACTAATACTCCAGCTTATATTAGCAGTAGGGGGAGCAATAGGACTATACCTAACAATCAAAGAAGGTCTAGAGGAAAAGGAATATAAAAGGAAAGAAGAAGAGAATAGAAAGATGCTAGAAATCCTAAGGCAACAACAAGAGGATGCTGATATAGATAGGTTCAATAAGAAGTATCGTATGTACGAGTATGAAGATGAATATAAGAAGGAAGAAGAAGGAAGTAAAAAGATCGTGGGTGAACTAAGCAAAGAAGAAAAGGAAGCTATTATAAAGGATCTAAAGAGCTTATAGAAGGGGGGATGCAATTGGATTCCATGCCTGTAATATGAATGGGGATAGTATAGTATAAATTTAATAGTGTATAGATACTACTAGTGGTGCGGAGAGAAGGGTATGAAAAAGAATGGTGCTAGGGAAACAAAAGGTGAAAGTAAGGGTTACACAAATTTCAATCAGACTAGCAACTTTTTCTTTCCGTCCAACAATATATCTCCCCCAGCAGAAAGCATTACCGGTGCATGGTGATATTTATTAGGGTACCCGAGGGGGAACTGCAGGGGGAAGGGGGGATGCAGCCTGCAGGATGCAATTGGATTCCCTTTTAATATACCTTAAAAAGCTAATATGAGTCAAGAAATCTTAACAGAGAAGGTCAGAAAGTACACAGTGTTCGAGATCACGAACTCAAACAAGAAGAGCAAGAACTACGGTAGGAAAATTTACATAGCCACGAGCTACATGACTGAGGAGACAATCCTATCAAGGCTGCGCTCCATGCAGGATAGCAGGACGGGCAAGGGGGGGAGCAAGGAGCTGTCCAAGGATCTGAGGAGTGCAGGTAAGTCATATGATGAAAAGTTTAATGTGAAGACAATAGGAAGCAACTTCTCGAGGGAGAGGGCTGAGGAGGTCAAAGCAGCCCAGATCGACAAGCATACCAAGGTCTACAACCAGGTGATGGATGTGACGTAGTCTGGCAAGATACGAAAAAGAATTTGAAATTCCAACAGGGGGGAGCCATCGAGCTCCTCTCCTCATATTCCGGAAATCCGCCATAGGTGCAGGTCATAGGCAGAAAACAAATATATTTGAAAACTGTTGGAAAAATAAAATAAGGGTGGTATCTTCATTATAAAATCCCTTCAGGATCAAGCCTGTTCACATAGGGACAACGTACCTCTGATCTCTTCACCCTTTTCATCGGGCGCCTGTCCATCTCCTCTTTTGACCTCCTAAAGATACGAAGAGAGATCCGTATAGGCAACGGATCCCTCATATATTTGTTTATAGTATCTCACTCTCTTCTATGGGTGGGTACTTAATCTCCAGGTAATCCATGGTAGCAAATAGGGGTCTAAAGATAACGCCCTCTAGATCCTGCACCATCTTGAAGGCGTAGTCCATCTGGAAGGTACCTGGCTCGAAGTCTGGGTTGTCTAGTAGCCCTTCGGCTTGACTGATCGCTTTAAGGATCGTGATGTGTAGTTGGCGGAGTTGTTCTGCTGTAGTCATATGATTGATTGTTTAGGACCTAAAGGTACGACCATATTACTTAGTAGGCAACAGTTTGTTGATATTTATTTTATTTGTATAACTCCAGTAATGATGCAGGGCTTATTCTTCCTGCGTAAATTTAAAGGATCTATATGTGTATGGTAGGATGTATCCAATTCAAGGGATCGTTGATTTAAACGCATTTAAAATGCCTTATACACCATAGTAATTTATTTCTGGATATTGTATGTTAAACTGTCCCCCCGTACTATTTATATATGTACGAAGAGGTACTGCGAAGAGTAAGCACTCAAAGGGTTACCAAATGCCACCCCACAGTAAGGCAGACTAATAAGGAATAAGACATAGCACCTATAAAATTAATGATAGGGAAGAGTAGAGAAAGGCAGAGCCGGCAAGTCCGTAAAAGTATCTTATAAACAGTCCTCAGATCAATCCTTTCCAGTCCTTTTTAAAAAAGCAGCCAGCCATGAGCTGCTCATCCTATGTCCGGGATTTATTTTTAAATAAAGTTGCTCAGGAAGTTAAATAGACGTATCTTTAGGGCTCACTATCAAAAATAGATTATCATGACAACATTCGAAACAGTATTAGCACAGGCTGAAGCAGGAGAGATAAGCACTCCATCAGTATTTCAAGGTGATTACTACATTGACTACTTTGGGTATCAATTGGCTACCTCTCTATTTAACCTCAGTCTTCTTTCTAAAGGGATGAGGATGACAAGAAAAGGTTTAAGATTGAAGGATCTGAAAGAGTACTACGGGTTGAAGGGAAGGACAGCTATTGATTGTCTTCCTCAGCTACAAGCTATCAATGACAACTACAAAACCAAGTTCTTGAATGGTTAAAAAAATAATTGAGGGATCTGTTGCTAGAATGGATCCCTCTTCGTATCTTTAGGTCCTAACAGAGAGACACTCTTAAAAACTGTAACCATAGTTATGCAAGCAATCACATTAGCAGAATTGAAAACACAGATGCCTCAGGCATTCGTAGCTAACCCTTCAGCAAGAGTTAGTGCCAAGTACTCCTTCATCCCCACCAATGTTATCCTAGAGGATTTGGATAAGCTGGGATGGAAGATCAGAGAAGTAGTTAACCCCAAGTATAAGTCGGAAGGCAAGAGACTTCACGGGAAGCATATGGTACGTTTATTTCATCCTTCTATCCATATCACAAGTGGTGAGGACCGTAACAACATTGAGATCGCCTTATACAATAGCTCAGATGGCTTATCTCGCTTCAAGATGGAAGTAGGTATATTCAGGTTCGTATGTGAGAATGGATTGGTGATCAAGACTGAGGACTTCGGTACCATCAACATGAAGCATGTAGGGTATTCGTTTGAGAGTCTGAAGAAAGGAGTTGAGGAAATGATTGCTAAGCTTCCTGAGGTAGCAGGCAAGATCAATACCTTCACTCAGAGAGAGTTGAGCAGTACAGAGATGACTCAGCTAGCTCAGAAGGCATATGACCTGAGAGGAGGAGGAAGAGTTGCAACTGCAGAGGAATTAGCTGGGATCCTAAATCCAAGGAGAGCAGAGGATACTCCTAACAATCTCTGGACCGTATTCAATAGAGTACAGGAAGCAGTGCTCAGAGGAGGTAATATGATTGTGGATGCGAGAGGAAGGATGAGGACTGCTAAGCCGATCCGTAATTTGGATAAGAGCTTGAAGTTCAATCAGGAGCTGTGGAGCATGGCAGAGAGTTTTGCATAGTTGTCATTGATTGTGATAGAAAGACAGGTCCTCAGAAATGAGGGCCTTTTCTTTTTTTAGCCCCCTGGTGGTTTATTTAAAAATAGGTCGTATCTTCATTATAACATTTGGTCTGTAATTTTAAAAAAAGAACAACGTCCCTCTGATCTCTCCGGCTCCCGTTTTTGGGTAGCAGCCCGTCCCCTTCTCTTGGACAGCCTAAAGATACTACAAGTTGCTCAGGCCAGCCACACTTTCTTGAAAAAAAATAAAAATAAAAAAGTTGCATAGTGTTTAGAAAGTCGTATCTTTAGATCCTAAATCAATCAAAGTTATGGCAAGAAAGCAAAAGACGATCTTCAACAAGACTCGTAACATTTTTTGGAGGGCAGCGTATTGCCTATGGCAGATAGAGGATGGTCACAGTTGTTGGGAGGGTACAGTCGATAAGGCTACCAAGTTTTCAATGAGCAGTCTCGATGCTGATGCGCTACAAGTAATACTTACTTCATTGGCGAAGGGATTTCCTGATAATGAGTTTGAGATACGCACCTTCGAAGTAATTCCAAAACAATTCAAAGAAGTTTATTAAAAAAGTTGCTCCTTCGGGAGCTTCTTTGTATCTTTAGATCCTAAATCAATCAATCATGAAACTATTAGCAACAAAAAACTACAAGACCTCGAAAGGAGAGAAGCTTGGAATCTTAACTGGAATACTTTATCTAGCTCCTGCTAAGATATCAGGATATGAAGTATGTCCTCAGAGATCAGCAGGATGTACAGATGCTTGTTTATACAAAGCAGGTATGGGAGCTTTCAGTACTGTACAGCAAGCCAGGATCGATAAGACGAAGTACTTCTTTGAAAAGAGAGAGGAGTTTATGACTCAGCTACGTAAGGACATTACAGCTTTAGTACGTAAGGCTAAAAAAGATAATATGACTCCGGCTGTAAGACTTAACGGTACTTCAGATATTGAATGGACTAGATTTGGTATCATGGAAGAGTTTTCTGATGTACAGTTTTATGACTACACGAAGGTGTTGAGCAGATTACAAAAAGATAGACCGAAAAACTATCATTTGACTTTCAGCAAGAATGAATCGAATGAAGCTGAGTGTGAAATTGCTTTGAAGTTAGGAGTGAATGTAGCAGTTGTATTCGATACAGAGAAAGGAAAGATGTTACCAAAGTCATGGAAGGATTATTTTACATATGACGGAGATGATACTGATGTAAGATTCCAGGATCCGAAAGGAGGGTTTGTGATTGGACTGAGAGCTAAAGGACCTGCAAGAAAGGACACATCCGGATTTGTTGTAAAGTCATAAAAAATAAATATGAGGGAGCTGTTGCTAAGACGGCTTCCTCTTTGTATCTTTAGGTAATTAATAATTAAAACAACAAACATCATGAATGAAAAGTTTGTACAGGTTATAGATACTACTGGGTTATCTCAGGAGACTATTAGTAAGATTGAAGATAAGATGAAGTACTTAGGGGAAGAAGTAGTTGATGAGACTACCTTCCATGTGCTTATTAATAGTAAGGGAGATGTGGTAAAAATATTTGATTTTAGATTAAAATTTCTTTAAAAAAAGTTGCATTCGATCTATTAAAGGAGTATCTTTAGGTTTTATTAATTAAAACAACAAACATTATGTCAAAAATTTTAGAATCCACACCACACGAAGTTCCAGCTGATTTGTTTATTGATTTAGCAATTACATTGGATAAACTCAAAGATAAGTTTAATTGCAATGACGGTCAGTTAGATGAATGTGATTTAGATTGGAGTTATTTTCACAAATTAGCCAGAAGAAGTAAATATCATGCAGAGTTGTTAGGTGTTGTTATTGAGTAAAATTTCTTTAAAAAAAGTTGCAAGCGAAGTATTAAAAGAGTATCTTTAGGTCCTAAATTAAAACATATGAGCAGACACATTTCGGAAGGATGGACAGTCCAGGATTTCATCGATGACTTAGAACCACTCTTTGATATGATCATGGCTAATAGATCCCACATTAAGCCTTTTGCTACGGATCAGGAGCTAAAGGAGTGGTGTAAGGATAATCAACCTTACTACAAGAAGCATGTTCCGGAAGTATTCAAATACTTTAAAAATAAATATAAGAGAGCTGTTGCATAGCAATTAGAAAGTCGTATCTTTAGGGCTCACAATTAAAAACAAATTAAGGTTATGAAATTATCAAACAAAGAGCTCGATGCTCTAAGCAATGTCATTTACACTAAAATTAATAAAGCAAGAGCAGAGAAGCTGCAGAAAAAGCTGGAGGAGGATAAGGAGTACTTGAAGTTGCTAACCGATGTAGAGGCGTTTAATAAAGAGATCGGTAAGCTTGTTGACATGCAAGCTAAGCTTGATCAAAAAGCTGAGAGCATTGAGAAAAGGATGGGTTTAAGCTATGCATCAAGTAGTCACATCGGTTACTTGGATACAGATAAAATATTCCATTCCTGTAAAGAGAGTGAGAAGTATAGGATCGTCCCTACTACTAATTCAGTGTACACCAATCAAATCAAAGATAGCTTGATATTAAAAAACATTGGTGGTGAGTTGAATGTGGATAAGTTTGTTGATGAGATGGTAAAGCAATTTATTTAAAAAAAAGTTGAGGGGATCGTTGGAAAGACGATCTCCTTTTCGTATCTTTAGGGCTCACAATATAAAACATATAGTTATGAAGTTTGAAATGAATGAATTAAAAGAAATGCTTGACAGAGGTCCAATGACCTTCATCTTCAGAAAGAAAGATGATTCTGCACGTAGAATGACTGCTACAACCAACTCAAATTGGATTCCAGAGAATCAAAGTATCGAACAGCGTAGTGATAAAGTTATTACGGTATATGATATGGAGAAGAAAGGATTCCGGAGTATAAGCGTCGATACGTTTGTATGCGCATAAAATAAATATGAGGAAGCTGTTGCTAAGACGGCTTCCTTTTTGTATCTTTAGGGCTCACAATTAAAAAATCAAAGTTATGAAGTTAACAAGTAAAAGTTTTATGCTAACGTTGGAAGAGAAAATCTCCATCGGTGAATTATCAGTAACACTCGTAGGTCAAGTGATTGGCGATAAGGATGGTTTTGATATTCAGTTTATTGATCTCACTGAGATGACCTACCTGACCGTTCCGGTTGATGGATATGAGAATTGGAAAAAGTTTAAGGATTTTCATTTGGGAATGGGAATTAATTTTAGTACGATCATTGATGCTAAGTTCGATGAGATATTCACGAAGGAAGCTGTTAAGCAGCATGTTGATAAAATTAAATTCTAGAAAAACAAATATGAAGGGTCCGTTGCTCGGACGGACCTTTCTTCTTATCTTTACAATCTAAATAAAAGTTATGATAAACGTAATCAAAAGAATCATCCTAGGAGTAAGAGCTGAAGGAGAATCGATTCCTCAGCCATCATTCAAGTCAGTATATCCGCTACAAGCTTTATCCGAATTTGATTGGTATAAGGAGTTCAGAGTAAGTGTGATGTGCAACAAGCAGGATCAGAACTTCAGCTATTAAAGTAAATTTGGTCATTTAAAGTAAAAGGAGTAGCTTTACACTTATGGAGAGAGACGTAGATTTTAACGACAGAGAAGTGTACAGATATTATTTGGTAAAGTGGATGAGAGTTGGGATGGAGGAATTGACGAAAGAGATTAGTAGGATAGGAAGGTTGAGGTACATAGATCAAATTCCTGAATATGAATCGTATTTCAGATTATTATCATCTGTCAGGTTGAAGAGAGAAAGAGAGGAGGGAGGGTCACTAATGTATCATCTCAATCAAGTAGTCACAAAATAAAGTTGCATAGCAATTTAAAAGTAGTATCTTTAATTATAAACAAAAAAACAAACAGTTATGAGTTTTAAAAAACTATCTACCATCTATAAGATCGTAGCATTCACAGAAGCAAAGCGTTCAAACGATATCAACGCAATCGCTGAGAAGACAGGCTTTAGCCAGTCACATGTATCAAACACATTACGTGGTCGTCGCAACAACACCACGATCGTTAATACTGCCTACCGCATGGTAAAAGACCGCAGTACTAACTTACAGAAGCTTGCCGCACTCACGGCATAGTAGTTTTAATTTTTGATTGAATAGACGGGGCAGTATTTCTATACTAGCCCCTTTTTTTTATTTAAAATAAAGTTGCTTAGTGTTTAAAAAGTGGTATCTTTAGGTCCTAAACAATCATGTATATGAAACATTTCGAATCAACCCTCACCACAATCACCTCTCAGGTGTATTCAGCAAAAACAGCTCAAGAAGCTAAAACGATCATCCTTGATTACTTGGAGACGACCAACGTCAAAGATAAGAAGAAGATGATCTGGGATGTATCTCAGCTGAACAACTTAACAAGAATATGGAATTACTTCACTAACAGTCTGTTGAGATTTGAGGGACTGAGTGTAAATTCTTATTCAGAAAAAGATTAAAAAAGATTTGCTAGTCTGTACAACTAGTCGTATCTTTAGGTCTCACAATCAAAAACATATATCATGACACACTTCAGTCTAGTTTACAAAGTTCTTCACTCAGGTAAGTTATTCAACACTGAGGTACTAAAGATATCTAGTAGCTTCGATCATGTCAAAGGACATGTCGATAAATCTAACGGCTTAGCTACAGTTGCAGTTTGGAAAATAAAATTTAAAGAAAAAGTTGCTACGAATGAAAAAAGTAGTATCTTTAGCTCAACAAATAAATCAATCACAATTAAAAAACAAATTAAAGTTATGAAAGAAATTACAAGAACAATCGAAGAAGTAGTTGAATTAGTAAAAGGAAATTACTCCTCAGTCTTTTCAAAAGAGGATGTTTTAAATCTCATCCAAAGTATTGAAGTAGCAAAAGAGCCCAACGTAACGAAGGAGAGCTTAGTTAACTTTATTACAGAGTATATTGAGAATGAAACTGAGAGATTAGATAGTGATGATGTGGTAGATATACACTCAGTTGAATTTTGTTTGAATGGAAATGAGATTGGAATTGATAGCATTAATATTGATTCGGATCAGTTGAGTAGAGAATTGTTAGGAGGTATTGATGATGCAGTGGATACGTTTTTAAAGAATGATTTGTGATTGTGATAGAATTGGAGGAGTGTAAAAGCTCCTCCTTTTTTAAATTAAAGTTGCATAGCAATTAAAAAGTCGTATCTTTAGGTCACAAGCACAGGGGGTGCAATCCGATTCCCTCTATTTATATCATTTTCAATCGCATTTAAAAAAACTATTATGGCA
>Ga0181358_1001720_pt1 | contig 10010 bp, 5 predicted proteins | sample Fa13VDMM110SD_FD_130096 | JGI IMG/M metagenome (GOLD analysis project Ga0181358, IMG submission 130096) | Freshwater viral communities from Lake Michigan, USA - Fa13.VD.MM110.S.D | ecosystem: Environmental > Aquatic > Freshwater > Lake | place: USA: Michigan | collected 2013-09-24
AAACAGAAACTGAGCGAAGACGCAATCCTGATGATTGCGGCTCAGGAGACCAAGTCTAAATACTCTGCCGACGCTATTTATGCGGCGTTGGTCAAGGAGATGAACATCCCCGGCGTCTCGACGTTGAGGGAGGGGAACACCATTTTCATTCTCCATGTTGCCGAGGGCCGCATTGGCTTCTTTCGCGCCCTCAACGCTGACACTGCCAAAAACTACCTTGAAAGCTCGTATGCCTTTATTCAGGCCGCATACAAGATGGGGTTTGATGTTCTTGTTTCTGATTTTGAAGACCCCGCCATTGCAAACATCTTCAAGGCTATCTCGCGTCACCCTCCGCAAGAGGGTATGGGATACCGCCTTGACAAGACAAAAACGGGATACCGCGCAACGGTCAAACTAGGCCCGGAGCGTCCTGAAAGGAATTAAGTATGGCCGCAGTAGTCCAAGCCGTTGAACAAGTCGTCACAGCCGCTGTTGATGTTGTGGGTGACGTTGTCCAAGAAGTGAGCAACGTTGTTGAACAGGCGGGTCAAACAGTTGAGAAAACCGTTCAAGCGGTAATCGATGACCCTTTGCCAACACTCTTGGCCGTTGCTGGCAACGTTATTGGTATCCCCGCTCCCGTAACGATGGCCGCTATCACTGCGGCGCGAGGCGGCGATCTGGAGGACATAGCACTATCCGCTGGGACTGCTTTTCTTGCCCCCTCGGCCACCAATTCTTTGGCAAACACTTTCTCAAACTCACTGATTGAGGCTGGCGCAAATGAGGCTATGACGCAGGTCATCTCTTCTGCGGTCAGCAAGGGCTTGGTCAACGGAACTATTGCCGAACTCAAGGGCGGCAATTTCAATGACGGTTTTTCTGGCGCGTTTACGGGCAGCGTAATCAGCAGTGGTGTCGGTGAAGTTGCTGAATACGTCAAGCCTGAAGTCATGGAGATGGCGCAGGAAAATGGCTTTGATTTGAAGACGGCCAACCAAGTTTTGAAGGACACATCAAAAGCAGTCAGCGCTGGCATTTCTGCGGAAGTAACCGGCAAGAATGACTTTGCCACCGCGTTTGCAAACAGCGCTGTTAGCTCATCTATTGATGCTGGCACTCGGTCGCTGAACAGAACAATTGACGAGCAGTTCAGCACAGCGGCTAAGAAGTGGGATGAGGAAACCCCAGATGCGCCTCCTATATCCACCGAACCCGTTGGCGCTGGAATCCCTCCTCAACTGGTGTCGGAAGTTCAAGTGTCCGATTTGGGCTTTGATTCCCAGCCAATGAAGGAGAGCGAAGGTTCACCTATAGAAGAGGCGTATGTAGGCGGTAGTTTTGATTTTGACGAAAGAACTGGAACCTACAGAAGCACGGGAATTGATAGACCTTTTGAATCAGCAGAGAATAAGTTTAGCGATCCTAACTTTGAGGGCCAACTGCTAGGCCCAGAGCTTGGTTTTGGTCAGAAACAAGGGGAAAATCCTTCTGACTTTGAGGGTCAGCTATTAGGCCCGGAACTTGGATTTGGTCAAGCAGAAACAGAAAATGCTGCTGAATTTGCCGAAATTTTTGGCCCTACTTTTAACCGACCTGACGCGGAAAATGTATTGGCTGGAAACGAGCCAGCATTCAATTTTGAAGAGTTGCCTGTAGAGACGGACTTAGCGGATCAATCCCCGCTTGCACAAGTGTCTGAGCAGCCTACTTTTGCGGAAGTATCTGACCCTGAGTCTTCTAGGGCTACATACCTAGACGATATCTTGGCTAGTATCCAAGAAGAGCAATCTCCTTTTGCTGGAACATCTGACACTGAGTCTTCTAGGGCTGAATACTTAGATGAGATTTTGGCTAGTATTGAAGCAGATCGATCTCCTTTTGCGGAAGCGTCTGCACCTCAATCTTCTAGGGCCGAGTATTTAGACAGCATCTTGGCTAATGTTGAAGCCGAGCAAGCGCCTCAAAACATCGTTGACGTTGCTGAAACAGCGCCTGCCGTAGAGGAAGGCTTGCAACCCAAGGGCGGATTGTCTGAACTGGCGCAGGCAAGCATTGAAGCGCCTTTAGAAGTCCCCGTGGCTCAAGAGGCTCCAGTTATCTCAGAGGCTCCAATTGCTAGGGATTTGCTGAATCCTGATCCATCACAACAGCCTATTGGTGGACTGAACGCTGCCGCGCAAACGCCAGAAGAAAAATTGGCTAAGGCGCAAGGTCTGAGGGCCACGGACTTCACTCGTCCGATGGTTACTTCTGTAGGCAATATTTTGAAGTCTACATTGATGCAGGGAAGAAAACCTCAGCAGCGCGTGGCTGCTCGTCGTCCAGCGGGCGCTTTGCAAACAGCTAAAGCCAAGCCTGCTGCTCCGCCAAAAATGGATGTTTCTAAACTCATCCCAATCCAAAAGGCTGCGACTGCACAGGCTCGGCCAAGGGCCGCTCAGACTTTGGATAGTTCGGCCAATTTGTCCCCAGTCAAAAACATTGCTGGGTTGACTTCTCTACTAAAGAAAAAAGAGGGGTAAGACATGGCAATCCTTCAAAAGCGACGTTCGTCTAAAACTTTACCCCAAGCGGTTGGGCCGCGTACGCTCACGTCTTTGACGAGGCCGTCTGCGGGCACTCAGCTATCTACGTCTCCCACGACAGGCTCTGGCGTCAGAACGCCCATTACTTCCACGACGTCGCCGTCTGTTGTCTCGCCAAGGCCGTCTACAGTCACTACACCCAGAGTCCCTGCTACTGGAGTTTCAACTGCTGGAACTTCAGCCACTGGCACTTCAACGGCTCCAAATGTCACCAGCACGATTACGACCCCAACCAAGACCCCAACCAAGACCACGGCCACTTCTGGGGTCAGAAATCCTACGGTTACGCCTGCCAAGACCAATACCAATTCCGCTGTCAGCGCGGTCACCAACGCATTGACTGGCGCGGCTTTGGGCGTTGGAACCAAGTTGGCTGTAGACAAGTTGACTGGGCTATTTAAGCCCACCTCCTCTACTGCCGCAAAGCCCACCCCCTCTACTGCCGCAAAGCCCACCCCCTCTGCCGCAGTCAAGCCAAAAACAACGCCCAACATTTCCAATGCACCTCTTAGCATGGCGCAAAAAGCAGCCGCCGCTAAAAAAGCTAATGCTGCCAAAGCTCCTGTTACATCGGTCGTAACCCCACCGCTTGGCCGCGTAGAGGGTGATACGGAGGCATTTAAGCCGCCAGCGGATGCTTTGGTGGATCTCAACAACAACACTTACACGGTTACCCAAGACGGTGTTAATTACACCTACAGCGCCGTTGATGGGAGTCTTGTTGGGGTGGAACGAGCACCCGCGCCCGAACCTGAAATTGATGAAGAGAGCGCCTACCCACCTAATGAGCCTCAACGGTTTTATCGGGATGAAAATGGAGTCACCTATGAAAGACAGGCAGATGGCTCTTACTCGTTAGTTGAGATTGATGAAGAGAGCGCTTTCCCATCCACTCCGCCTCAGCAGTTTTTTGAAGATGAATACGGAAACACCTACGAGAGACAAGAAGATGGCTCGTACAACATGGTCTCCGAAAACTTAGATGGCGTTTACCCATCTACTGAGCCTGAGCGATATTACGAAGATGAAAACGGTCTTTTTTATGAAAGACAGGCAGATGGCTCCTACTCGTTAATTTCCACACAGGAAGACGAGCTACCGCCAGAGCCTGAAGAAGACTATCTTGACAACCCCTATACCAGCGATGCCTATTACACCGACGACTACGGAAACACCTTCCAGAAGCAAGCTGATGGCTCGTATGAGTTCATGTTTGGAAATGACGACAACACGAATGAGCAGACATCCTTTGACCAGTCTGTAAAAGAAGACCCACTGTATTGGATGACTGTTGACAATCCAGAGGCTGACAATAGCTATTACTACTCGGATGACTACTACAAGCAATTTGATGATTTTAGAAATGGCGGGCCAATCACCATGATGAAAAAAGGCGGAATTGCAAAATATGCCCCCGGTGGTCGAGTAGATCAGGGCGACGGAACCTATCTAGAAAATGGCGCGGTTTATGACTCCGTCACTGACGACTACTTGTATTCAATCAATTACGACACTGGCGCTGTTGACGACATCAATCAAGGCTATATTTACTCGCCAGAGGACACCAATGTTTCTACTGGCGCATACGGGTTTCCCACGCAGCGTATTCAACCCACGCCAGACACTTGGCCTTCTGGATATGTTTCCAACGGCGACGGAACTGCCACCAAGGTTTACTCTGACGGCAGCACCGAAACCATTGATGAGAACAACAACACTATCGACTTCACTGAAGCAAATGCGCAGATAGCGCAAGATTTTGGTGGTTTTGGCACATCAAACACTGGCAATTATTTGGATAAGACTGTAGATTATTTTAAGGGTGTAGCTGGTAGCGGGTATGACGCAATCACTGGTGCTTTGGGCACAACGGCAGGAGCCGCTGGCGCTGGTGCTTTGCTTGCCACCCTTCTTGGTCAAGACTTCAGTGGTGGGTCTAACTCACAGAACCCCGGTATAGATATGTCAAAAGTGGGTGTCATCAATCCGCGCACGACCGACTTTGGTATTGGCCCATCCCGCTTTGTGGGCTATGAGGACTACGGCACTGACGCTGGCGGCTACGCGCCGAACGAAGAGTTGCTGCGGAACTTGAACTCGCCGGGGTTCAACCCCGTGAACGAAGGCGACTACGGATACGAGATGCCCGCAGAGACACCTGCGGAAACGCCTCAAATGGCCTCTGGCGGTCTTTCGTCCATGCGGACGCCTGTGGCCTCCTACTACACCTTCGGCCAGCCTGCGGACATTCTGGCGAACTTAGGGATGCGTCCCCAGCCGCCCCAGAACCCGCCTGAGATGAATGCGCAGGTAGGTCAGCAGCAGCCGCCCCAAGAAGCCCAGCAGCAAGGGTTGCCCCAGCAAATGCCGCCTCAAATGGCGCAGCAGGCTCCGCAAGGTATGCCCCAGCAGGGCATGATGCCGCAGCAGCAAGGTATGCCGCCCCCAATGCGCAAGGGTGGGTTGCCTCACGTCTCCAACGTGCCATTGACCCAAGGCCGCATGGACTTCCGTCGTGGCGCGGCGGTGCATGGAGAAGGCGACGGCCAGTCGGACGACATCCCCGCGATGCTGGCTGACGGAGAATATGTGATTGATGCCGAGACCGTGGCCCAAATTGGCAACGGATCGACCAAGGCCGGGGCACAGGCTCTAGATAAATTCCGCGAAAATATCCGCTCCCACAAGCGTTCTGCTCCAATCAACAAAATACCGCCCAAGACCAAGGCGCTGACCTCGTACCTTAAAGGAGTCAAATAATGGCTGGCTTATTCCAAGGTGATCCAAACCCGGCGCTAACGAAGACGACGGAGTCCCAGCAGACGGCTCCAGAGTTTTACACGAACTATCTTCAAGACATTGCCAATCTAGGCCAGAACGCCATCCAACAGGGCGGTGTGGCCGGGTTCAGCCCATTGCAGCAGCAAGCCTTCCAGATGGCTCCAGACGTGGCCTTCGCTGGCGCTGGTTCTTTGGGTGCGGCTTCTCAATTGATGGGTCAGGCGGGCGCTACAACCGTCCCTGACGTCATTGCTGACTACATGAACCCGTACACTAGTTCGGTGGTGGACGAGATGGGCCGTTTGTCTCAGCGCAACGTCCAAGAAAACATCCTGCCCAACCTCGGCGCGGCGGCTGTTGGCTCTGGTCAGTTTGGCTCACGTCGTCAACAGCAGGTCACTGGCAACGCTTTGCGCGACATCCAAGCCGACCTATTGGGCAAGCAGATGCAAGCCCTCCAACAAGGCTACACAAACGCAGGAACTCAAGCTCAGAACGACTTGACTCGCGCCTTACAGGCTGGGCAGGGCTTCACTACTCTCGGCCAAGAACAGCAGCAGCTTGGTACGGCTGGTCTGAAGACCATGTCCGACTACGGCGCTCAACAGCAGGCACAAGGCCAGAGATTGCTGGATTACCCAATGGCGCAGACCCAACAGTTTGCCAAGCTATTGCAGGGCTATCAGATGCCTCTTTCAAAGACTGACCAGACAACGGGGTCTGAAGGATTTCAAAACAGCCCGCTGGCGCAAATTGCTGGTCTGGGTACGTTGTTTACTTCGCTGTTCCCAAACACGAGCGCTTCAGACGCGCAGACTGCGTACTACAACGTTTTGGCCGAAAACGCAAGAAAAACCGGCACAACGACTGCGGTCAGAAAATCCGGTGGCGTAATTAACAGAGCCAATGGCGGCGGTGTTCGCCTTGCTAACGGCGGGATGGCTCCTTCTGGGGCGGAATATCACGATGGCAACGGAAATTTCTACGATGCCGACGGCTACTTAGTGGGGTAAAAAATGGCAGTACCAGCACAAGGTGGGTTGAGCGCGGTTCGTCCTCCTCCCCCTCAAAAATTTGACACCGATGCGGTGCAGGCGGAGAACTTAGAAAAGAAAAGAACGGGCGGTGTTGACGACTTCATGGCCGCTGTGGCCGATGACGTAGACGCCCAACGTGAGCAGATGAACGCAGTGCTTGGGCGCTTGCGTGCAGGTCTTGACTCGCGCAAGAACCGCCCGTTTGACCCAGTCCTGATGGCTACCGCCGCAGGGCTGCTGGCTCCCACCAAGACGGGTTCTTTCGGCGAGTCCTTGGGGTATGCCGCCCAAGGCGCTGGTGTGGCCTCTGAGAAAGAAATGGAGCGGATGAAAGAAAACCAGAAGCTGGAGCTAGAGCTTGCTGGGAAGCAGATGGAGTTTAGCCAACAGTTGGCTGGCGACACGCTTATGGGAAGAATCTTTAGAGACGCTCGTGGCCCTGTTGGATCGCCTGCTGGTGTAGCTCCTGCTGCTGGAGCGGCTCCTGCTGGCTCTGCACCTGCCTCTTCGGTGGCGACCGCAGACGTGGCTGCTGCTCAGAACACCCCTGCTGCCGCTGCGCAAGTGCAGGGCGCGGTCAACGGCAGGTTGCCAGTCACGGACGAACACATTGTTTGGGCAAACAAATATGCGCCTAAGATGGTTCCCGTGCTTGAAAAGATTATGACCCGTCAGTTAGAGGATGCCAAACTACAGGTCAGTAAAGACACTCTTGAGAACCAACGTCGAGAGACCGAACAAAAGACGCGGAAGATCACGCCTGTTGGCTTGCGTACTGAGCGTGACATCACCAATAAAGAGTACGACCAATACAGGGCAAAACTCAAAGAAACTGGCGGCGATCCAGCAAAGATGAACCAGTATTACGCCGAACAGGGTTGGTTAGAGCAGGAGCAGGCTCGTGCCCTATCGGCTGCAAATGCAAACAAGGGAGCAGAACCACTCTCCCCGGCAGATTACGCCAAGTTGATTGCCAGCAGTGCTTCGGAGATAGCAACCGCTCAAACAGTTGCTGAACAAGCAGGACTTGCGCCGGGTAAATTGAAAGAAGCTAGGGATATGTCAGCAATCAAAATAGCGGAAGATATTGCAATTGCCACTGGGAAATCCGTTGTCGAAGTGAAAAGAGATTTGGAAATTGCTGCTGGAAAAGGTGTTATTGAGGTGCAAACAGCTTTGGACACTGCTCGTGGAAAACTTCCTATTACCGTGCAAGAAGAAGCGGAAAAGACAACAGCTAGGGCAAGGGCCGAGGCTTCTGAAAATAAAGCGACCAAATTGCTTAGTGCGGCGGAGGCTGCGTTCCCGAATACCGAGATTGCCAACGACATGATTGCTTATGCAAAAGACCCGAACACAAAAGATGCGTTTGGTATATTGCAAAAACCCGGCCTTGCCAATGCTATTGGTAGAGCAATGGAACAAGGAATTCAAGCCAACGCTGGGACTACAAATTTCAGCTTTAGCGTTCCCGCTTCAATTATTGCGTCATACAAGCTGACTCCGTCCCAAATTGACGCATTGAATATTTTTGCCTCAAAGACTGGACAATTGCAAATCAATAGCCGTCAGTTGAACCGGACCCCGGGCGAAGGTTCTACGTCTGATTTTGAAACCAAAATGTTTGGCGCAATCTACGCCATGCCTTCCGACTCTGCTAGGGTCATTGTGTTGAAGTCAGAGGCGCTAAAAAATCAAGCTACGTTTGACATAGCGCGTGCTGAGTTGTGGGTTCAGAAAAGCAAGAAGCCGGGTTACAGCTACAACGAATTTATGACGTCTGACCAAGATTACAAGACGCTCAAAGGTCAGTACCAAAACCTTCTCAAAAGACTGCGCGAGGAAAACAGCGACCTGTTCAGTAGCCGTGCGCCAGCAGCGTCTCCTGAGCCAGCAGCAGCCCCTCCAGCAGCAACAGCCCCTCCAGCAGCAGCAGCACCTCCAGCAGCAGCAGCCGCTGCGCCACCGCCCGCTGCTACCCCATTGCCAGCAACGGATTCGTCAATACCGCCGGGGTACATCAGAGACCCCGTCACAAAAGTAGTCCGCAAGAAGAAACAAGGAGAGTAGTGTGGCAAAAGACCATGTGAAAATGTTTGTTGAGGAGTATTCGCCGATTGCTGTGCAGGTGAGTAAGCAGACTGGCATTGCCCCTTCGGTTCTTATGGCTCAGTGGGGCATGGAGACCGATTACGGTCGCAAGGTTCAAGGTCACTTCAACTTTGGCAACATCAAAGACCTTTCTGGCGGCGGCAAAGAAGCAAAAGACAATCAAACTGGGTCGGTAGACAAGTACGTTAATTTTGAAAGCCCGGAGGCTTTTGGAGATTACTACGCGCACATGATGCGTCGCCTGTACCCCAAGGCACTCAACACTGGCAACGACATCACCAAGTACGCGCAAGGCTTGAAGGAGGGCGTTCAAGGCTCATACGCCGAGGCCGAGAATTACGAAGAAGCAATTCGCGGCGCTCACAAAACTACCTCCGAGTTTTACTCAGACGAGCAACCTGCTGCGGCTGCTGCACCTGCTGCACCTGCTGCGCCCGCTTCTGCGGCTGCACCTGTTGACCCGTTTGCGGGCATCACGTCTGAAGCGGCCAAGATGAAGAGGGAAGAGGATGAGCGCAAGAATAAAGAACCTGCCGCCGCTCCTGTTGAAGACCAAGCAGCGAAAGAAGCTGAGCAGCAGATCATGGGCGCTGTTGCTGGAGCCGCAGCTAACGCAGTGCTACCTTCTCTGACCAGCCCAGAGATGCCTGCAAAACTTGACACATCAAAAGTTCAAGAGCGGGCCAATAAAAAAGCGGACGCATTAGAGCTTGCCCGCAGAGACTTTCGTGATCAGGTTGGTGAGTTCACCTCTTTTGACGAAATTCAAAATCAGCATCTTGCAAATCAGCAAGAGTTAGAGCGCATCAAAATTGCAGAACGCGAGGCCAAGGCCAGACTTGGTGCGTTGCCTCAGCCTCCTGAAGCTATTGTTGCGCAAGCAGCGCCAGCCCCCGTAATTCCTCCAGATCAAGTTGAGATTGAGTCTCGCAAAATTGCTGGTGCTGGTGCGCCATATAACACCGTTCAAGCATTTGCAAAAGAGCGCGTTCCTTTCAGTTTAGCAAGTCAAGCCATTGATATGACCCACGGCGAAGGGCATGGCAAGGGCGCTCACGACATTGTTGATATTTTTAACCAAGGCGCTCAAAAGTCCGCTAATTTGGGTCTGTCGGATTACGAATTAACTGGCAAAAAAGGGTTGGGCGAGCTTTATGTTCCTCCAGAAATTGCGTCTGAAAAAAGCGCTGAATCTGAACGAGCTAACCAAGAAAGAAACGCCGAGTTAGAACGAATTGCCGAGCAGAATCGACAACAGCAGGATGCCGCAAGGGTTCGCATGGAACTAGAGCGCCGTGTCCATGAGGCTGAGTTGTTGGAACTTCGTAATCAGCGGGCACAGGCTGGCTCCGCGTTCAATAAATCTGCGGCAACAATGAAAAATGTTGGCCCGTTGCACAAGTCCCTCACGACTGCGCAGATTGCGGATGAGCTTGCTCGGAGAGAGTTGGCTCGGGCAAAAGACCAGCCAAATGCTTTGAGCCGAGCACTAGAGGTTCGCGGCGTCCAG